>JABAOE010001949.1_pt1 | contig 27778 bp, 27 predicted proteins | sample 7062141 | NCBI WGS metagenome assembly JABAOE01 (sample SAMN14538627, study PRJNA623070) | marine sediment metagenome | biome: marine biome [ENVO:00000428]; feature: marine pelagic biome [ENVO:01000023]; material: deep marine sediment [ENVO:00002113] | place: India: Gulf of Khambhat ...
CCCGCACCAATCGTATTCGGACGTCGAGCATCCGCCTGTGCTCCATTTTTCACGGGATGTGCCCCAAGGCTCATCGCAGCGCCTTCTTGTGCTCGGTTAGATGCATCTTGAGGTCCACGGCCGTCTTGACCGCGACCAGGATGACGAGGACCCATAGTGGCTCGCCGAGCGCCATCGTTGCGATACCGCCGAAAATGATCGTTAGGTGCAGCGCGATGATGCGCCCGTAGGGCATAACCATGAGCCGACGCACATTCATACTCTGATACTCGCCGCCGATCAGATAGTTCTGGACGAACGAGAACGCGTGGCTCAGCGCAAGCGCAGCGGCCGCTACGGCCAGGGGCGTGGAGAAGATCTCAAGCGCCCGGGCGATGGCGCCGAACGGGTTCATGCCGGGCGATTCGCCGAAGTAGGCGTCGGTATCGCCGAACATCGAGAAGACGAACACACCGTGCCCCGCACAGAATCCGAAGTAGTGCACGATGAAGAACGGGATGATGAAGAGCTTCAGTCCGTGCTGAATCTTTGACATGTTAATGTGGCCGAACGACTGCTCGATCGCGGTGAGCTTCGCTTCATCGTTTCCGGCACGCGCTCTAGCGAGCGCGCGAAGATCGAGACTCGCCGGTGACGCCGTCACCATACGTAAGACGTTGACGACGCCGATCACGACATTCTCGAACCAGTAGAGAATCACGACGCTGCTGACGCTCCACTGCCAGAGCAGAACGCCTGCGAGCGGCACGAGATTCGCAAGCACGAGCGCGACCGCCGACAGTCGCAGCTGTCTCGGGGTCTCGCTCACCGGTGCGGCATCGCTCATGGCGGACATAGTGCCAAGGTCCTCACGGAAAAACCCGAACGCTTTCCAAGGTTTGGCGCATCGTGTCGGCAGGCTGGCGCGGCTAGGATCGCGGTGTTAATTTGATCGTCGGAGCGTTGCGCTCGGGGGATCATCAAGACATGCACCGCATATTCATCTGTTGTTTGCTCACGCTCGGGCTCACGCCTGCCATCGCCCACCACGGCTCGGCGCATTACTACGACCTCGACACCGTCGCACGCGTCGAGGGTGAGATCCTCTCGGTGTCCTGGCGCAACCCGCACGTCATGCTCGAGCTTCGACGCACTGATGACGGCGGTGCGAATGAGATCTGGGAGATCGAGGGCTCCTCGGTTAACTCGCTGGCGCGCATTGGCGTCGAGGCCGATTCGATTACCGTGGGCGAGCAAGTGACGATCACCGGTGCGATATCCAGACACGGCCTGCCGGCGATGGCTGGTCATGTCGTAACGTTCGACGACGGCCGCGACGTGCCGATCTGGCCACGACCGGCCAAACGCCTCGGCCAAGATGTTCAGCCAGCGCCACTATCTGCCGAGGCCGCCGAGCGGGCGCGCGATCAGGCGATCGGCATCTTCCGCGTCTGGAGCCGCCGGGATCTGACGGGATTGTTTCTCGAGGACGGGTATTTACCGTTCACGGCCGCGGCCGAAGCGGCGCGCGCCGCGTGGAACCCGCTCGAGGATGATCCAGTGCTGGACTGCATCCCACGCGGCATGTCATCGATCATGAATACACCCCACCCGATCCAATTCGTCGATCAGGGTTACTCGGTCATGTTGCGCATGGAGGAGTGGGACACCGAGCGCATCATTCATATCGACGATGCCGTCGATCCCGAGACCCAGCCACGCACGCCGCTCGGTTACTCCGTCGGGCGCTTCGAGGACGCGCGCACGCTCGTCGTGACGACGACCCGTATCAGCGATCCGTATTTCGACGATGAAGGCACGCCGCAAAGCGAGGACGCTGTCGTCACGGAACGCTTCTCGATGACCGAGGACGGAACGCGGCTCTACTACGAATCGATCCACGAGGACCCGTACACGTTCACCGAGCCTGCGCGCTGGTCGAGCTACTGGGACTGGAACCCCGGCGAGATCATCCGCCGTTTCGACTGCGTCGTACCGTAGCCACACAGCGTTTCGACACACCGAGCGTCGATTCCGGGCCGGCCGACGCTCCAGCACCCGCATGGCCAATCGTATACAACTGTAACAGTTGCTCTGCGCCGCGTGCCGTCCGGCGATGCGGCCCTATACGGCGCCGCGTTCGAGACTGTGCTGATTGAATCCGTCTTGGCGCTGTTGCTTAGATCAGTTCTTCCCAAGTCGTCGGGATGATTTCCTCGGGCCCGCCGTCGCCATCGAAGTCGATCTCGAGACTGACGAGCATTTCGTCGAGCACGATGACTCTTATCGAAGCGCCGCCGGCTCCGGAAATCGTGATCTCGCCGGTGTACGCATAGCCGGCACCATCATTGAGAAGATCCGCTGACGTGCTAAACGTGACCCGCCCCGTGAACTCGCTGCTCGTAAGTGAGCCGGATACGGTCATAGAAAACGACGCATCCAACTCGTTGACAGTTTGAGTCAGAGTGAAGCTGGTAAGGGTCTGGCTAGACGTGTCGTCTGAGACGGTCAACGATGTCGTAGTCATGGAGATAGTCAGCGTCGGCGCTGTCGTGTAATCGATCGTCATCGCGACGCTGCCGTTCGCGGTTACCGTCCCCTGGGCGTCGTCTACCTGAAATGCGGTCAAGCTCACGGTGACGCTCAATGTGAACGAGCCGCTGAGCAAATCCCCGCCGAAACTATTCACCCGCATCGAGTAAGTGCCGTTGATGACACCGGCGCCGTCATCGCAGGCCGAGAAGACCGAAGTGAAGACATCTGTCGGGCTCAGCGTCATGGGATTGCTGACCTGACCCGACACGGTCACGGTGCCGCTGATCGCGCAAGGCTCAGACGTGGGCGGGATCGTCTCCTGCAGCACGCCGTTGCGGACCTTTTGCGTTAGCGAGTCTGTCTGCGACTTCTGAATGCCGCCCAGTGACGCGAACAACAGCGAGTCTGGGCTGCTGAGCACGCTGCCGCCGCCGGGCCCGGCAAAAACCCCGAGGTCGCCGCTTTCGAGTGCCGTCTGCATGACGGCGCCTGCAATGTCCGGAGCATTCGCTGAGGTGATCTCGGCCAGGGGAGCAGAAATCGTCGTGTCGCCGTCACCGCCGCCGCCGCTACAACCGATCAGGAGCAATGAAAAGATACCAACCGCAAGGAGCTTGGCCGCTGAGTTCATGATCGTATCCTCGGTTCGAATCGTCGCAGGATAGATCGCTCGTTGTCCGAAAACTGGGATGTTGCTCACACCCCCGTAAGAGGACGACGGCCCGATGCGGGGACACCCGAACGCCCCTCGAGCTTTCGCTGTCTCGGTTCGGTTCTCTCGGGAGCGTAGGCTCTGGCGCGGCTAATCTACCGAGTTTCGATGCTCAGCCGTGTAGCGCCGCATGTCTACCGGCAATGCGTCCGAACACCACGCTTCTACCGAGGCCGTGCTGATTGAAGCCGCCCTGGCTTTCGCCGGCGCAGTAAAGTCCTTCGATCACTAGGCCCTGCAGGTCCATGACCTGCGCATTGCCGTTCGTGCGCAGTCCCGTGTAGGAGTCGTGGATCAACGGCGTCGACCAGGCCGCATAGAACGGCGGCGTTTCGATCTTCGGGAACGGTGCGGGCTTACCGAAGTCGTCATCGACACCGGCATCGGCGAACGTGTTGTAGCGTGCAACCGTCTCCTCGAGCACCGCCGCTTCCATCGGCTTGACCTGGAACTCGTTCTCGATGCGTGAGGCGAGCTCGCCGATTGTATCGGCGCTGTAGAAGTAGCCGTTCGGATCGACGTACGGTGGTCTCGGTTCCCAGCCTTGGCGCTCGACGGCAGCGTGATCGAAGATCGCCCAGATCGGACCGCCACCGTTACGCTTGCCGGGATCGCCGTGCCAGGCCATCGCAGCGGCGAGGAAGTCGTAACTGTTGACGGTCTCATCGTAGAACCGCCGGCCTTCCATCGTCACGAGAATCGCGTTGCTCCAATTGACGTCGGTCAGGCCTTCGCCGCCGATTTTGTCGAAGATCGGGCTGTCTGCACGCCAGTGCAGGCTGTTGTAGCCGTACTTCGCGCCGATATGCCTGGCTTTCTGCAGGACGCGCTCGGCCTCGTTCGTCTGCGCCGACGTACCCCAAAGGGAAGCGCCGAGCGCCATGGCCGCGATCTCGCCATCGGCGCTCTTGCGCGAGTAGGGATCACCCGCGACCGCGTACTCTTCGGTCAGGCGCGCATCGAACATACGTCGGAACTCGATGTTGTTGGCGTGTCCACCCGTAGCGATCAGCACGCCCTTTGTCCCGCGGATGTTCAGCGTACGGCCTTCGTGCTCGACCTCGATGCCGAGCACGCGCCCGGATGTCGGCTGCTCGCGAATGATGCGTGTCATGCGGTGCTCGAGCAGAACCTCGGCGCCGTTCTCGCGCGCCTTTTTCTCCAAAGCGCGTACGAGCCCCGAGCCGCGTCGAGTCTCGCGCGCTGTGTAGAGCTCCTCGTAGACGGGCCATTGCCGCGTGCGCACCTGACGCGGCACGGTCGAGGCCATCTGCGGGCCGAGCATCTCATCGTCATGGAACTGAACGCCGTTCTCGATCAGCCAGTCGAACGTCGAGGCGTTCTCGTCCGCAAACGCGCGCACGATATCGCGATCGTTGTAGCGTGCGAGCGGGTGATCCGGGCGTATCCAATCCTGGTAGACGCTCTCGGCCGAATCTTCGATGCCGTGCATGCGTTGCACGCTGTGCCCACCGCCGAGATGAACGATACCGCCGCTAACCATGCCGTGACCGCCGATGTCGATGTTCTCATCGACGAGGATGACCGAGGCGCCGTGCTCGAGTGCCGAGACGGCTGACGCGAGCCCGGAGACGCCCGCGCCGATCGAGACGAAGTCGGTTTCGTAATCCCATTGAAGGTCGGTTTGGGCCTGTGCCTGTCCCGGAGCAAGCGTCGCGGCAGTCACGCCGGCCGCTGCCGTCGTCGTCAAGAAATCTCTGCGGCTCAGTCCATTGGTTTTCTTGTTCGCCATGTCTTTGGCTCCCTTCAGTTCATTTCTGAGGCCCACATCGCGCGCAGCCGCGCGCGGTCGACCTCGTGGCCGCGCAAGTAGACCCGATCGATCTTGCGCGTGTTTGTGATGTCGTCGAGCGGGTTCGCATTGAGCACGAGGAAGTCCGCGCTTTTGCCTGCTTCGATCGTGCCGAGCTCGTCGTCTAGGCCGAGCACCTCGGCGCCATTGCGCGTCGCGCAAACGAGCGCCTGCATCGGCGTCATGCCCGCCGCGACCATGTTCTCGATCTCCGTATGCGCGGTAAAACCAATGTAGCGGTCCAGACCCTGACCGCCGCCGTCGCTGCCGATACCGATTCTGACGCCCGCGTTATACAGCCGCATGATGTTCGCGGCCGTCTTGTCCCATTCGGCGCTCAAGCGCTCGCGATCCGTTTCCGATACGTCCCCGAGCATGTTCTGCAGGCGCTCGATCTGCACGGGCTTGACGGTCTCGACGATCAAAGGATCGGGCGGATCCATGTACGGTGCATGAATCCTGCGACGGGCGACCTGGGCGAGCAGCACGCTCACGTGCGGGCGCTCCTTGAACAGCTCGACGAGCTCGTCGTCGACGTCCGTAATCATATGTGCGAACGCATCGACGCCCGCACGCAATGCGATCTTGGCGTTTTCGAGCTCCGTGGAATGAACGATGACGCGCATATTGTGCGCGTGCGCTTCGTCGATGATGGCCTCGAACACGTCGAGCGGCATCTCCTCGACGGTGCCGTTGCGGTTGGTGAGCCACGTCTTGATGAGGCCGACGTTCCAGTGTGCGAGCTCCTGGACGTTGGCACGTACGCCCGGCTCGCTCATCGCCACGTAGGCTGCATGGCGCATGTTCCAATCGAGAATATCGTCGGGTGGTGAGAACCCGCGGCCTGCTGTTAGAAACCGTGCGGCATCGGGATGATCGCCCGCCAAGATCTCGTCGCGTATCTGATAAGGCAGAACACCGAAATCGCTGCCTTGCGCCTGACTCGCGGCGACGCCGTGGTAAGCGAACTTGTGCATGTGATCGAGGATGTTCTCGCGCGTGTAGTTCTGTGGGCCAGTCGACAAATCCTTGACGTATCCGATGTGCGAGTGCGCATCGATGATCGCGGGCATCACCGTTTTGCCCGTAAGGTCGACCGTTGTCGCGCCTGCTGGGGTAGCGACATCGGCGTTCGCGCCTGCCGACACGAAGCGGTCGCCTTGGATGACGAATGCGGCGTTCTCGATGGCCGGGCTGCCATCGCCGAGAATCAAGCGCGCGCCGCGAAAGACAGTTACGTCCTGTGCCGGCGCCGAGGTGGCCGCAAGACCCAGGAGCCCGAATGCAAGTAGCGCACGCCGAGTCATTATTCTTCCCCCGTTTATCTGTCGCGTGACGACGGTTCGACGCTACACGGGCCGAATCGATTCTGTCAACGGATAACGGGAGGCAAACCGGTTCGAGACGGTGTCTAGAGCGTTCTTCTAATACACTACGCTGACGATTGGCTCTAATCTCACGAAGCTAGCAGCACAGCCATGTCGAATAACGCAGCCACGCGGGTCGTCATCATGGGCGCCGCGGGTCGCGACTTCCACAACTTCAATGTCGTCTATAGGGACGATCCGACCACGCAGGTGGTCGCATTCACGGCAGCACAGATTCCGAAGATCGCGGAGCGCCGTTACCCGGCTGCGCTTGCCGGCGCCGGGTACCCGAACGGCATCCCGATCGTCGAGGAGTCGGAGCTGCACAGCTTGTGTCTCGACGAGCACGTAGATCAGGTCGTGTTCGCCTACAGCGATGTCAGCCACGCCGACGTGATGCACCAGGCCTCGATTGCGCTCGGTGCCGGGGCCGACTTCGTACTGCTCGGGCCGAAGCGCACAATGCTGCGCGCTGCCGTGCCCGTCATCGCCACGTGTGCCGTGAGAACGGGCTGCGGGAAGTCGCAGGTCACGCGTTGGCTATCACGTCTGTTGAAAGACCAAGGTTTGAGAGTTGCCGTCATCCGGCACCCGATGCCCTACGGCGATCTCGAGCGGCAGGCCGTACAACGATTCTCGGAACCCGCTGACTTGGCTGAGGCCGACTGCACGGTCGAGGAGCGCGAGGAATACGAGCGTCACATCTCGATCGGCAACACGGTATTTGCGGGCGTCGATTACGCCGAGATCGTCACGCGGGCTGGCGCCGAAGCCGATGTCATTCTCTGGGACGGCGGCAACAACGACTTTCCACTGGTCGCGCCGGATCTACACATCGTGCTCGTTGATCCGCTGCGTCCCGGGAACGAGGCGACGCACCACCCCGGCGAAGCCGTACTGCGTATGGCCGACATCATTCTCGTTGGGAAGGTCAATACCGCGACTGCTGCGGATGTCGAGCGGGTCACCGAGAATGCCCGTCGACTGAACCCGAGCGCGCCGGTTGTTCACGGTGCCTCGCCGGTCGAGCTCGATCGACCCGAGGCCGTGCGCGGCAAGCGCGTTCTCATCGTCGAGGACGGCCCGACGATTACCCACGGCGGCATGGCGTACGGGGCCGGTTTCGTCGCCGCGCGGGAGGCCGGGGCGGCCGAGATCCTCGACCCGCGCAGCCATGCACACGAGCGCATCGCTGCAGTCTTCCGCCGTTACCCGCACATCGGCGCGGTACTCCCCGCGCTCGGCTACGATCAAGAGCAGCTCGATGCGCTCGAGGCAACCATCAATGCCGTGGATGCCGACCTCGTGGTAATTGCGACGCCCTGCAATCTTGCCGACCTCATCGACATCGATAAGCCGGTCGCGCGGGTGCGTTACGAGTTTGCCGAAGCCGGTGAGCCCGCGCTCAGCGCCTATGTCGAGGATTTCTTGCGCGAGCAGAAGCTGCTTTGACGCCGTGCTCCTCGTTTAGCCCAGAATGACATCTGCCGCATTTGCGCTGATCAGCGTTCCGGCTTGGCCCTGGAGAATCCTACCCGCATCCACCAGAGCGCCTATGCCGGCGATGCCGCCCGTCTGCGTCACGAACTCGCACGCCGCTTCCACCTTCGGCGCCATGGTCCCCGGCGCGAACGCGTAGGCGGCCAGTGCGGCCGGCGCAATGCGTCGGATCGGTCGCGCACCGGCCTGGCCCCAGTCGCGATAGACACCGTCCACATCGGTCAGCATCAACAGCGCGTGGGCACCGAGCTCACGCGCGAGCAGGGCGCTTGCGAAGTCCTTGTCGATCACGGCTTCGACACCGGCAAGCCGGCCGTCCTGACGCTCAACGATCGGAATGCCACCGCCACCCGCGCAGATCACGATCACGCCTTTGGTTGCGAGGAGCTCGATCGCCTCGATCTCGAGGATGCGCTTAGGTCTGGGCGAGGCGACCACGCGGCGCCATCCGGTGCCGTCGTGCGCGATCTGCCAGTTCTGCTGCGCGGCCAGCCGCCGCGCCTCACCTTCCTCGTAGATCGGCCCGATCGGCTTGGTTGGGTTGGTGAATGCCGGATCGTCGGCGTCGATCTCGATCTGAGTCAGCAGCGTGACGCACTGCCGCTCGGGCGAGAGCACGTTTATGAGCTCCTGCGCGATCAAGTAGCCGATCATGCCCTCGGTTTGCGCATCGAGTAGGTCGAGCGGCTGAGCCTGCTCCGGCGCGTACGCCATCGACTGCAGCGCCAATAAGCCGACCTGTGGGCCATTGCCATGCGTGATGATGAGCTCATCAGTCTCGGCGAGCGGCAGCAGCGCTTCGACGGCCGTTCGGACGTTGCGCCGCTGGTTCTCCGTCGTCATGGGCTCGCCGCGTTTAAGCAGCGCGTTCCCGCCGAGCGCGATAACGATCCGCATCGTCAGTCGGACAAAGTGGCGACCATCACGGCCTTGATCGTGTGTAACCGGTTCTCGGCCTGATCGAAGACGATGGATGCATCGGACTCGAATACCTCGTCCGTGACTTCCATCGCGTCCAGATTAAACCTCCAGAAGATGTCTTCTCCGACCTGCGTATCGCGATTGTGGAATGCCGGCAGGCAATGCATGAACTTCACGCGGGGGTTGGACGTCAGGGACAGCACGCGTCGATTGACCTGAAATGGTTTCAGCAGCTCGATGCGGTTACCCCAATCCGACTCCGGCTGACCCATCGATAGCCAAACGTCCGTGTACAAGAAATCGACGTCCTTGACGGCGTGAACGATATCATCTGTGATCGACAATCGAGCACCGGACCCATGCGCGATCTCGGTACATTGAGCCACGAGCTCGTGGTCCGGTCTGAGCTCATGCGGCGAGGCCAGACGGAAATCGAGTCCCATCTTCGCCGCGCCGACCAACAGCGAGTCAGCCATGTTGCTGGCGCCGTCGCCAAGAAAGCAGACGCTGACCTCGTTGAGCGGCTTGGTCGAATGCTCGGTCATCGTGAGCAGGTCGGCGAGGCATTGCGTCGGGTGATACTCGTTCGTCAGCCCGTTCCAGACGGGTATGCCGTAATGGCCGAGGAGCTCGGCAGTCGCCTGATCGAAGCCGCGAAACTCGACGGCGTCGTAGAGCCTTGCGAGCACGCGGGCCGTGTCCTTCATCGACTCTTTGACACCCATTTGCGTGCCCGTCGGGCCGAGGTAGGTGACGTGCGCGCCCTGGTCGTAGGCCGCGACCTCGAAGGCGCAGCGCGTGCGGGTCGAGGTCTTCTCGAAGATCAGCGCGATGTTCTTGCCCGCGAGTCTCTGCGTCTCCGTGCCGGCCTTCTTTTCGGCTTTGAGCGTGCCGGCTAGGTCCAGCAGAAATTGAATCTCATCGGCGCTGAAATCCAAGAGCTTCAGAAAGCTGCGGTGTCCTAGATCAATCGTCATTGGAGACAGTTACACGCGGAACTCGCTCGGCGATACGCGTCACGACTTCATAGTTGATCGTTTCGAGCTTGGCGGCAAGCTCATCAGCCGTGATTATCTCCTCACCCTGCCGACCAATCACGACGACTTCATCCCCGAGGTTCACGCGCCCGCGTAGCGGTGTGACGTCAACGAGGCTCATATCCATCGTGATGCGACCGACTTGCCGGCAGCGCACGCCTCCAATCAGCACCTCGACATCGTTCGATAGACGCCGGCTCAAGCCATCGCCATAGCCTATGGGGATCGTCGCGATCAGTGCCGGGTGCTCGGTGTGGAAGTCATGGCCGTAACTCAAGCCTGTTCCGCGCGGCACCTCCTTCAGGAACGTGATCCGTGTCCGCCATTCTAGTATCGGCTGAAGGTCTCGGACACGCGGATTGGAAATCTCCGGTGACGGTGCAAGGCCGTAGATCGAAATGCCCGGCCGTGCGGCATCGAAGTGCGAGCCTGCGATATCAAAGATCGCGGCACTGTTCGCCATGTGGCGAATTTCGATGTCATAGCCCCGGGCGATCTCGACGACTTCCTCGAAGCGTCTGAGCTGCTCGAGCGCGTCGCGCTTGTCGGCCTCATCGGCACGCGCGAAATGACTCATGATCCCGCGAATCTCGATGGCCGGGTAGGATCTGCAATGATCGAGAAACGCACCGGCCTGGGCGGGCGCAATGCCGATACGGCCCATGCCCGTATCGACATTCACGTGCACGGCTACGCGCCGGCCGAGTTTGTCCGCGGCTTGCGCGAGCGCCCGGACCGTCTCGTGTGTGCAGACGATAGGCTCGCAACCATACGCGACCAACGCCTCGGCATGCTCCGGCAACGTATTCGAGAGAACGATGAAGTTCGCCTCGATGCCGTCCTCGATCAATGCGATGGCCTCGCGGACATCGGCGACGCCAAACGTGTCGTAGCCCAAGCGCAAGAGCTCGCGCGCGATAATCTCGTCCGCGTGGCCATAGGCATTGGCTTTGATGCACGGCCACAGAGGTATCCCGCCAACGAGCTCCTGCAATAGACGCATGTTGTGCGCCAGGCGGTCCGTATGTATGAACGCGCGAGTCAGTCTGTAAACATCAGTCGAGCTCGGCAAGGCTCAGTTCTCCGTTGTCGCGGGACTAACACCCAGAACGCGTTTCTCGACGTAGTCCGACGTCATCGTCGCTAGCAGCGCGCCGTAGCGCATGGTGAAGCTGAGCTCATCGCCGACACGCACGCTCGCCGGCGCAAGCGTGACGTCGACGACGAGATAACCGCTCGAGCCGCCGAGAATACGGAGCTCCGGCATGAGTGGGGTCAGCCCTTCGACGAGCACGTCCTCGCGGCCGATATTGAGCAATGCCCGCTGCATCGGGCCGCGATCTTCGGGCTCGGGCTGCTTGCCGAATGCATCCTCACCGCGCTTTCCTGGCACGAAGGACGGCTTTTCCTTGAGCTCGACTACCTCTGCATGGAGCACGAATGCATCCTGACACGTGTCCGGCCACGGGCTGTGCCGTATGGTCTCACGCCCGAGCAGGATCGCTTCGCCGATGCGCGCGTGGTTGATCCGTGCCGGCATGCCGCCCGATGCAATGAGCTCGAGGCCGCTCGAGTTGATGCCGGATACCCAGCGCAGCGAGAGCCCATGGCTGCTTTCGATGGCGTCGGCCAGCCCCGCGAGCAGGACCATGTTCTCCGGGCTCGGTGCGAGTCCGCTGAAGCAGGCCAGGTTCGTGCCGAGACCGACGATGCGCAGGCGCTCGAGCGTTTTCGCTTTTCCGACGAACGAATCGAGCTCCTCGGGCACGAGTCCCTCGCGCAGATCGCCCAAGTCGACCATGAGCAGCACGTCGTGGGTAGCGCGGCACTTCGCCGCCGCTGCGCTCAGCGCCTCGAGCACGCTGAGCTCCGAGTTCAGGCTGATGTCGGCTGTGGCGACGACTTCATCGGCACTCGATAGCGACGGCAGGCTCAACAACATGAGCGAGGTCTCGATGCCCGCCGCGCTGAGCCGCCGCAAGTTTTCGACTCTCGAGTCGGCGATCGAGCTCGCGCCGCCGCGCAGCATCGCGCTGGCGACGTCCGGATGCCCGCGGACACCCTTGGTGACGCCCGTGACCTCGATGCCATGCTTTCTGCATAGATCGACGATCACGCGCGCGTTGTGCTCGACCTTATCGAGATCGATGCTGACGTACGGCGCCGACACGATCCTACTTACTGCGCAGCGCAGTGACGAGGAAGCTCGCGACGTCGTGGCCCGTCGTGCCGCGCCCGAACCCTGCGTCCATGCCGCACGTGCGGGCAAGCTCGTCGCTGACTTGGGCGCCGCCGGCGACGAGCACGAGCTTTTCCCTGATGCCCCGCTCGCGCGCGAGCGCATCGAGCGCGCGCATCTGGTCCTCGTGGACGTGCTCGTGGGTTACGATCGTTGAGATCAGCACTGCGCTCGCGCCTGCCTCCTCTGCAGCATCGAGCAAGCGCTCGGCCGTGACCGACGTGCCGATAAAATGGCATCTGAAGCCGTACTTCTCGATGCCGCCGTGCTTGATGTCGAGGATTTCGTGCAGGCCGACTGAATGCTCGTCCTCCCCGACGGTGGCAGCGACGACGACGGGCTTGCGAGGGCGTGTCCACGCTTCAATCTCCGCCTCGGGCAGCAGCTTCTTTGCACGGGCCGTCGGGAGCCGATCGATCTCGATCGCGACATCGAGCACGCCTTTGATCTCGAACACGCTGCCCTCGGCCGGATGCATGATCCGCCGGCTCATGACCTCGGGCTCGGTGAGCCCCATGTGCGCGGCCATTTCGAGCGCAGCCGCCTCGGCGACGTCCGGTGCAGCAGGAACGAAGAGCGTTACGGAGACAACGCCGTCGCCGTACTTCTCGACCTCCGGCCGCAGCAAGCCTGCGGCACGATCGGCCAGCGGTTGCCGGAGACGCTCAGCTACGGTATCGCTCGAGTCCACCTCGTCGATGTACTGGATTTTCGAGTCGTCGCACAACGTGCAGCCGCCATAGGCCGCGCAGGGCTTACCAGACTCTTTCGCGTAGACGTTGTCGCCGAAATGGCTACAGACCGGCGCGCCGTAATCGGGCTCGCGTCGAATCACGGTCTCGGCGCCGTCGCCGCCGGTCGGGTCGCGCAGGATGCCGTCCGCGCTGCGCTCGGGATAGTAGCCCGAGTCGACAAACTGTCCTGTCGCTACGGCTTCGTAATAGCCGCCGTTGTCGAGGATTTCTTCCAAGAAAAGGACAGCGCGTTCCTTGAGCTCGCGCACCTGTCGGCGAAAATCCGCGTCTGAGCGCAGCTCGAGCTGCTCGTCGATGCCGTCGATGCCCATGAGCGTTTGTCGTGCCGCATTGAGCCCGGCCACGTTGTTGTAATGCCACGGAATGTTGCGTCCTTCGTCGGGCGTGATCGTGCTCTGAATATCGCTGGGTGCGAGACGCGAGATCACCGTATCGAGCACATGCGTCACGGTCGTCTCCATCGTATCGGCTTGCATGTAGCGCGTATTCTGTTGCGCGCGGAACTTATAACCCGCGAACAGCTCGCGCAGCGCCACGGCGTAGGGCAGGTCGAGCCGGAGCTTCGGCGCCGGCGGCGCCGTCGGCGGCACGGTCGAGAGCGCGATCTGCTCCGCGGGCATGCCGACGCCGCGAGAGTAGGCCGTGTTGATCGCGTGCTGCACGAAGAGCTCTGGTGTTACTTTCCAGGCCTCGCGGGCCGTGGCGTTCGCATTGTGCGCACCGTCGAGCTGCAGAATGCCTCCGTCCGCGAGGATCTTCTTCGACTCGGCAGCATCGACAAACGAGCGATGCATGTTCACGTCGCGATAGAGCACGTTGTATTGTGGATCCTGATGTGCGCCGTTAACGCCTTCCTCGGCGAACAGCACGGCAATCTCGGGGCCCGCGACGCCGCTGACGTAAGAGTGAAAATTGATCGGCCTGCCGACTTCCTCCTCGATGGCATCGAGCGCTTTACGCGTCGCACGGATCTGCTTGCGCGTGATCGGCACGCCGCCGATGCCTTCGGGTGTGCCTTCGACGAGCCCATCTATGTGTGACTGACCCGTCGTGCGGATCACCATGATGTGGTCGGCGCCGTGCCAGGCGGCCATGCGCATGCGGCGCAGGTCGTCCTCGAAGCGCCCCGATGCGATCTCGGTCGTCAGCACGACGTCGGCTTGAGGATCGATATCGTCAAAGTCGGTGGCGGCCGGTAACGGCACAGAGCGTTCGAGATTCTCGGATGTGTTCTTGTAGACGAATGGTCCGATTCGGTGATCGGTGACCTTCTTACGCCAGATCCAGCCTTTTCGCTTCGGCCGGTATTGATCGAGGTCGCTGAGCACTTCCTCGAGATCTAGTTTTTTGTTCGGATCGAGTTTCATAGCGGCAAGTCGTCCCAGTAACGCCCGGCCAACAACTCGCTGCCGGCCTCGCGAATACCGATGCCCTTGCGCTGCGCTAACTCGAGGACGAGACGGCCCCCACCGTGCGCGAGTAGACCGCGCGCGCTTATGGCTGCAACGAGGTCTTTGGCTTCGATGCTGGAGAATCCCATACGGAGCAGGACGGAGCGCTCGATGGATGGGCTCGTGTGCGTTTGCGCTTCCTCGAGCAAAGGCGCGACGATTTGCTCGACGAGACTCCAGAAACGATCGCGCAGCTGTGAATCGGACAACGGCTGCAGGGGCTTGCGCCGCGTTTCGAAATCATCCTCCCGTTCTGCGCAACTCATCGATGATCTCCCGTACATAGCGTTCGTCAGTTCGGGTCTCGGCCGCGAGAAAGTCGAGATCGATGTCGCCGAGGCTCAAGCCGTCGGGAAGCGATTCGAGTGTGTGACGGACATAGGATCTTCGCACCTTGTCGAGGTCAACGTCCACGACGGCAATTTGCGCGGGGTGCTCTGGAATGACGATCCGTCTGCCGGGTAAGTTCTCCTTCGGGTCGCCCTGACGGACTTCGATGCCGAGCCGCTTTGCGAGATTGAGCTGCGCCAGCGGATGCTTGCCCGCACCCGTGTATTCGGTTTCCTGGACGACGACGATACGGTCCTCGTCGAGTTTGCGGGCAATTGCGACGGCGGCAGCTAAGGATGTATTGCCGGCTGGACCCCGCTCGAGTCCCTCGAGCTCCGCGAGCATCTGTGTGGCGTAGAACACCTCTCCTTGCGTGACCGTGACGAAGCGATCCATGTAGCGCAGCGCGCGCGCCGCGTTGCGCGGCACGTCGGCCCGGTCGGGCCAGGTCGTGAACGGCATCGAGAAGCCCGTGTGACCTGTCGTGAAAGATTTGCGATTGAAGTCGCGGTCTGAAGCCATGTGCAGGCCGGACAGGTCGACGCTGGCCGCAACCAGTTGCGTCTCGGTAGCGCCCGCCTTCATGAGCCCACGCGCGGTGCCCGTGACGTTGCCACCGCCGGCATGCGTAGCGATGACGACATCCGGAAACCGCCCCGCGCGCTCGCGAACTTGCTCCGCGAGCTCGTAGCCCAGCGTCTCCATGCCGAGGATCGAGTAAGGCGAGTACAAGGACGCATTGAAATAAACCGTCTCCTCGAGCACACGAAGGAACATGTAGAAGAGCTCCGGTCCTACCGAGAGCCGGATGACTTCGGCGCCGTACGCTTCACACGCGCGCGTCTTCTCGGCGATCTCCGGCTGTGCGATGCCGCCGCTGTCGAAGGCCTCCTGCACGATGATGCAGCGCAGGCCGGCCTTCGCGGCCTGGGAGGCGACGGCGGCGCCGTAGTTCCCGCTGGTCGCCGCGGCGACGCCGGNNGCGGCCTGAGAGGCGACGGCAGCGCCGTAGTTACCGCTCGTCGCGGCAGCAACCCCCGCATAGCCACGCCTTGCGGCTTCGTGTATCGACAGCGAGGCGCGCCGGTCTTTGAACGATCCCGAGGGGTTCGCAGCTTCGTCCTTGACGAAGATCTGCGCGCCCTTACCGGGATCGGCGATGCTGCGAACGAGCTCGGTCACGTTCTCGAGCGCGACTAGCGGCGTGCGGCCGACGGCTGTGCAATCCTGAACCGCTCGTGTCGTCTCGATGTCGTAACCGGTCTCGGCGAACAAACGCTCGTAGTCGAAGGCGACTGCGCCCGTCGCGAGCTGTCCGTAGTCGATGCCGAGGGATGCGTGCATGATTTCCGCGCGCCGCGCCATGATGGCGTCATAGCTGTCTTCGTCGCTCATCGGCCTTTGCCGCGCTCGCGCAGCATCGCGCGAAGCTCGCTCCCGATCGTCGAGAGCGCCGGGATGGGCCGGCCGAAGCTGTGCTCGTAGGCGGGATTGGCCTCGACGAGCTGGCCGCGAACCCGTCGACCGGCAGCCGTGACGACCTCGGCCTCGCTGCCGACTCGGGTGGGCTCGAGCAAGAACCCTTTGACCCGCATCTCGAGCGGCACGCATTGTGTGTCCTCAGGGACCTGCGGTGCGCGCCGGCCGGCCGGCAGCACGATATCGTGCAGCTCGACCCATGTGCCCTTGTCGATGAGCTCAGCCACGGCGTTCTTGGCGCTCACTGGATGAACTCGCGTGCATCGCCGAGCAACGCGCCGCTGACCGGCAAGTCCGGCATGGTGTGCAATCCAGGTGCGGCGTTCAGGACACGCGGGATCACGTTGACGGCGATCGCAATCGTGCCGATGTCTCCAGGCAGCTCCGGCGAGCCGGCGAGGGAGATGTCGGGTGTGCCCTTTATCTCGATCGTGTCGCTCGTATCCACACCCTCGAGCTCAGGTCTAACTTGCTGCGGGTGCTCGAGCGTGATGACGGCCGTGTCCTGCCGATAGGCGACGGCTCTATGCAGGCAACCGGCCGTCTGTCCTGGCTCGATCGTGATAACGGGCGTCTGCCTCTGTATGCGCGAGATGATCGGCTCGCGAGTCTCTTCGATGCGCTCGATCTCCCAACCGAGCGCGGTGGCGATGAGACAGATCGATTCCGGAAAGCCGGTATGACCGACGACGCTACCGTCACCGATGCCCTGGCGAAACGCCTCTTCGCTCAACCCGACGCCTTGGCTCTCGAGCACCGACGGACCGTAACCCGACAAATCGTTGATGCGCGTCGCGCTGATCGACTCGATATCGGCGCAGACACCCGTCAGCGTGACGATGAGGGTATCCAGCACGAAACCCGGATTGATGCCCGTCCCCAGTATCGACACGCCGTTTGCCACCGCCAGTCGCTGCAGCTCATCCGCTGCTCGAGGCGAGCGGTATGCGGGGTAGGACAACTCCTCCGCGATCGATATCACGTGGACGCCGGCGTTTGCCAACGTCGTGATCTCGTCCATCGCGTCCTCGATCGTCGAGCACGTCGTCTGTATCGCGACGTCCGGTCGAGAGCGCGCGATCGCCGCGTCGAGGTCCGTCGTAATCGTGTTGCCGAGATCCTGGTCGAGGCCGATGGCTCGTCCGATATCGAGACCGTCGCGCTCGGCCCTGCGCGCGAAGGCGCCGGCTAGCTCGAGGCCCTTTTTCTCGCACACGAGGCGGGCCACGCCGGACCCCATTCGCCCAGTCCCGAGGACGATCACTCGCACATCATCGCGCATGCGACCATCGTACCCTCGAATCGACGTCAGACAAGCTGCGGAAACCCCATAAGAGCTTGGTAGAGTTTGTCTCGGAAGATTCCCACCAGCGCCATGCTGAGACCGACTCGGAGATAACGGCAGTGCCTAAGATGTCGCATCGCGCCGCGACCGGACTGGAACCGGTCCTGACGTTTCGCGATCTCGTGATCTTCTATGTTGTCGCCGTATTCGGGCTACGTTTGATACCGTTCGCAGCGTCGATCGGCCCGGGCATCGTTGCGTTTTGGGTTATTGCGTTCCTTGGCTACTGCGTGCCGCTTGCGCTCACGGTCGCAACCTTGAGCTCACGCTTTCCGGAGGAAGGCGGACTCTATGTCTGGTCGAAGCGCGCATTCGGAGATTTTCACGGATTCATAACTGCGTGGACGTACTGGAGCGCGAACTTCGTGTTTTTCCCGGGCATCCTGTTATTTGCTGCCAGCCAATCGGCATTCGTCTTATCCGGCACTTCAGCGCTCGCCGAAGACAGAACGTATCTGATCGGTTGGTCCGTGGCGGCCATCATCGCCGTCACATTGCTCAATATCCGCGGCTTGCGCGTGGCCACATGGCTTCACACCCTGAGCGCGGCAGCGCGACTCGTGCCGGCGGCACTGGTCATCGGCCTGGGGCTCTACGCCTTGATCCGCTTCGGCTCGGCGACAGACCTCTCCATGGGTAACTGGACCCCGACCGTCGCGAGCATCAGAGATTTGTTTCTGCTCTCTACGCTGGCTTACATGTTCGCCGGCTTCGAGAGCGCATCGACGCTGGGCGACGAGATCGAGGACGCGAGAAGCAACGTGCCGCGGGCGCTGCTGTCGGCCGGGTTGCTGATAACGGCCCTATACATTGTTTTGTCGCTTTGCCTGATGGTCCTGGTTCCGGCGACCGAGTTGACCGGGCTCGGAGGTTTCGCCGATGCCGTCGGTGCCGGGGCGGCACGATTGGGCGGTGAGCGATTCAGCGTGCTGGCGACGTCCGTCTCCAGCGCCATGCTCGTGCTCATGATCCTCGGTAGCGCGAGCGTCTGGTTTGCCGCGACTGCGCGGCTGCCTTTCGTCGTTGGGCTGGATCGATACTTGCCGGCGGTCTTCGGCCGAGTCCATCCGCGTTTCCGTACGCCCTGGGTCGCGTGTTTGTTCCTGGGCGGTACGACGATCGCGTTTATTCTGCTATCCGCGTTTGGAGGACGCGCGGCCCAGATGTACAACATCATCATCAGCCTCGAGATCGTGATTTTCTTCGTTCCGAACCTGTATCTGTTCGCGTCTCTGATCAAGCTACACGGCATAGAACCCGGGGCGGGTGCGATTCGCCTCCCGGGCGGCAGTGTCGGTACGTGGGCGATCGGCGGGGCAGGCTTTCTCGTCACCACCGGTTCGCTCGTTCTGGCGCTGATTCCTGGAGAGGGCGTCGAAGATGTCGCTCTTTTCTACTCGTCCGTCCTCGGCGCGCTTGCGCTCAATCTTGCCGTGGGCACGGCGCTGTATCTCTTCGGTCGTCGGCACCGGTCGACCCTTCAGTGAGAGGCGACCCGCGCTCGTTGGAGATTGGCGCGGGCCGGGGCAGATGATACTTTGGCCGTAACGTCGTCTATCCGAGGGATTCCACGCAATGATCCGCGCCGTTGTCGTCTTCTCGCTCGCGCTCGGGATGACCCCGTTATTGGCGCATCACGGCACGGCGCACTACTTCGATCTCGAGAACGTCGCGCGCGTCGAAGGCGAAATAGTCGAGGTGTCTTGGCGTAACCCGCACGTCACGTTCCAGCTCAGGCGTACCGACGATGGTGGGCTCGGCGAGGTCTGGGAGGTCGAAGGCTCGTCTGCGAACGCGCTCGCGCGCGTTGGCATTGGCGCCGACGCCGTCACTGTTGGCGATCGCGTTCAGATCGTCGGCGCGCTGGCCCGGCACGGCGGTCCCGAAATGGCCGGTCACGTCATGACCTTGTCGGACGGCACTGACGTTCCGATCTGGCCGCGCCCGGCCATGGCGCTCGGTCAGGAGGTTGCGCCCGCACCGCTCTCGGCCGAGGCCATCGAGGCCGAGCGCGCACGCGCACGCGGGATCTTCCGGACCTGGGCGCGTCCGGACTTGCAGGGTCTTTTTCTCGAGGGCGGTTATCTGCCGTTCACTGATGCCGCGATCGCGGCACGCGAGGCTTGGGACCCGCTGACCGACGATCCCGTTCTCCAGTGCGAACCGCGCGGCATGTCATCGCTGATGAACAACCCGCTGCCGATTCGTTTTGTCGATCAGGGTGACTCGATTCTGATGCAGCTGGAGGAGTGGGACCAAGAACGTGTGATTCATCTGGCCGATGCCGTCGATCCGAAAACGCAGCCGCGCACGCTACTCGGTTACTCGGTCGGCGAATGGGAGAATGCGCGCACGCTTGTCGTCACGACGACGCGTATCAGCGATCCGTATTTCGACGACGAAGGCACGCCGCAGAGTGCGGACGCCGTCGTGACCGAACGCTTCACGCTCAGTGCCGACGAGACGCGTCTGGACTACGAATCGATCCACGACGATCCGTACGCGTTCATCGAGCCGGCGCGTCAGGCCAGCTACTGGGACTGGGTGCCGGGCGAGGTAATCAGACGCTTCGACTGCGTCGTGCAATAGAACGAAACAGGGGCCGCGCAATGCGGCCCCTTTTCGTATCGAGCGCGCCACTTACGTGGCGACTAGTGGATCAACAGCAGATCAGGTCTCAATGTCGACGTAGGCGACGTGGTTGACGGCGCTACAGGCCAGCACGAGATCGCCATCGGGTGTCGCGACCATATGGCGCACGACGCCGCCGCCCGACTCGATCGGCCAGGACTGGAATTCCTCGGTCTCAGAGTCGAAGCGCACGAGGATGTTCGGCCGGGCATAGGCCTCGACGTACCAGATCACGTTGCCGACCGAGGCGATGCCATACGGGCGCGACTTCTCGCCGCCGGGTGACAACCACTCTCTGACGCGTCCGGTCTGGGGATCGAAACGGCCGAGCCGTCCGCGCGGGTAATCCGTGTACCAGACTGCATCGTCCGGCGTCAGGGTGATGCGCCGGGGGCGGGAGTCCGGGTTCGGCAGCTCGTGCTCGGTGATCTCACCCGTGACGGGGTTGACCTGCCCGATTCGGGGGCCGCGGAAATCCACGTACCAGGGCTCGCCCTGCGAATTGACCATGATGCCGTACGGGTAGGTCCCGTCTGTTGGTGACTTCGCGGCCGTGACCGTGCCTTCCACAGGATCGACACGACCGACGTGACCGGACTGCATCGTGAACCAGAGCGTGCCGTTGTCATCGAAGATCGGCGTGTGCGGGCCGCGCGTGCCTTCGGGCACGTAGTACTCGGTGACCTCGCCCGTCGTCGGGTCGAGCTTACCGACGTAGCCCTGCGCGACAGCCGTGAACCAGATGTTACCGTCGGTGTCCTCATCGAGCCCGTGCGGATTGGAGTTCGGCACGTCGAGCGGGAACTCCGTGAGCTCACCCGTGTCCCGATCGATACGACCGAGCCGGTTGGCGAACTGGCCCGTCCACCATAGGGAGCCGTCCTGCGCTTCGATCGGATCATGCGGCCGCGAGCCAAGTGTCGGTAAGAGCCACTCGGTGATCTCCACGTCGACTGGACCGTCGATGACGACAGGATGCGAGTCTTCTTTCTTCGGGAAATGCTCGGCCAGATAGCTCGTGATCGTGTCCATCTGCTCGTCGGGCAGCGCGAGCATCGTGCTCAGTACCTTGTCCCAGTCCTCCTGGCTGTTGCCGACGGAGTTCGTAATGAAGCTCAGTCGATGACAGGCGATGCACGCGCCCTCGATGAGCGGTTTCGCCTCGCCGTCTGGAAGATCGACGTCCAGGCGGTCTTGCTGCGCCGAGACTGTGCCGGACAACGCTATGGTCGCGAGACCCAATACCGTCGTCGTCAGTTGTCGTTTCATCGTTCTTACCCTCGAGAAATGTTCGAAATGCCTGCGACCGTCTTATGGCGGTCTGGCCAGCGTTGGATGTCGGGGGGAGTTTGGCCCCGCGGGCCACTCAATTCAAGGTGGATCTGCGATCTACGTCGGTCCGGTTTTTGTGGGCGCCCGCCCGCGAAGAAGCTTGAGCAGATGCCTGACGCCCGGGATCAGCATGAGGGCGCACAGGATCGAGCCGCTGCCGAACACGACTCTGGCGATCTTGACGTTAACCTCGTTCGGCAGAAACGGAATGCCGCCGGAGAACTGATCGGAGGACCCGTCGAGCGCGACCCACGCTGCGACGGCAGCAAACGACGCGACGATGAGGTTGCCGAACAAGGAGACAAGGAGCTCGTTCGTCCTGAAGCCGATCGCCAGACCGCCGAATATGAACACGGCGCCGGCCAGGCCGATGAGCCAGGCAGGCGCATGTACTTTCTCCGGTTCGACCGGGATGATGTCGAGCGCGATCATGATGGTCATCAGGCCAAGTGCAATCGCTATGGCGCTCAGCAGGCGGTGATTCTGTTCCTTCACGACACGAGGATCGTAAGGGCGGCGGAGTCCTCGAGCGACGCGCGCCGTCACATAATTACGCCGATCGCAGGTCAGGAGTCGGCGTCTGGCTCGTACGGCTTGACGACGGCGGGATCGGGCGGGTGGCACGCGCCCGTCACATTCTTGCCCTCGTAGTCGAGGGCGTGTAGCACGTGGCGGATCGTCTCCAGGCGAGCGTTTTTCCGCTGATCGGCGTTGACGATGAGCCAAGGGCTGTAATCTCTGTGCGTGCGCCGAAACATCTCTTCGATATACCGCGTATAGAGGTCCCAGTGCTCCTGTGCTTTGCCATCCAGCGTGCTGAGCTTCCACTGCTTGAGGGGGTTCGTGCGTCGCGAGTCGAACCGTGCCGCTTGCGTCTCGGATGAAATCGCGAACCACAGCTTGATCAGTACGAGGTCGTCCTCGTAGAGCATGTGCTCGAACTCCGGGACCTGTTGCATGAAGATCTCGTACTGCTCGTCCGTGCAAAATCCCATCACGGGCTCGACGACGGCGCGGTTGTACCAGCTACGGTCGAAGAAGACGATTTCGCCGGGATCGGGAAGCTGCTCGACATAGCGCTGGAAGAACCACTGGCCCTTCTCCGTCTCCGTGGGCTTGGGCAGTGCGACGACGCGCGCCGTTCGCGGGTTCAGATGCTGCGTGAAGCGGCGAATCGTGCTGCTCTTGCCGGCCGTGTCGCGACCCTCGAAGATGATTGCAACGCGACGGCCCTCGCGCTGTATGGCCCTGTGCATCTGCACGAGCTCGATCTGTAGCCGCTCGAGCTCTTGCTCGTAGCGCAGCTCGTCGAGCGCTTTGTCGACGTTGATTTTTTTGTCCGCGAGTAACTCGAGCAGCTCGGTCTTTCCGCTGATCGCTTCGAGCTCCTCCGCCGTCGCCTCGACACGGATCGCGAGCTTGCCGCCGTCAAATTCTCGATCGTCATCAGTCATGGGCACGGAAGTCTCGCACAGACGACAGGGCTTCCACTACACGGGCGCATCTTCGAGAATTCCTCGTATGCCGCGATCCGCCCGCAATGACCACGAATTACTGTCGAACGGTTTCCCGCCAGTCGCTCGCCGCGACGCACGTTTGCTCGTACTCGGTAGCCTGCCCGGCGTGCGCTCGATCGAGGAGCAGCAGTACTACGCGCAACCGCAAAACGCGTTCTGGCGCATCATGGGGGAGCTCTTCGGCGCACAGCGCGAGCTCGGATATGCCGAGCGGCTAGCCAAGCTCAGAGCCTGCGGTATCGCACTTTGGGATGTTGCCGCTGCGGCCGAGAGGCCCGGAAGCCTCGACTCGGCGATCGTGCACTCGAGCGTTCGGGCAAACGACTTTGCGGGTTTCTTCGAGACGCATCGGCAGATCGGTCTCATTTGCTTCAACGGCGCCAAAGCAGCGGAGCTTTACCGGCGTCTCGTGTTACCGACGCTCGATGAGCCGGCCGCTTCAATACCGACGCAGCGCATGCCGTCGACGAGCCCTGCGCATGCGACGATGCCGTACGCGAAGAAGCTCGAGGCATGGACCCTCGTTTCAGACTACTTGGAAGCCGGGTCGCGACTAGGTCGCGATCCCGGCTAGCCGGAGTAGATCACCCGACAGCGCTTAGAGCTCTCGCAAGCGGATGTTGCGGAAGCGTACCGTGCCGGCACTCCACTGGAAGCCAATGACGCCGCTCTCGATAGTGGAATCGTTCGTGTCGACCATGAGCGTGTCGTTCATGCGTACGACGAGGTGATCGCCGTCCATGACGATGTCGAACGTGTTCCAACGATTCGCGGCGTCCATTTGCGCCATGGGCTCGGCAAAGTTGACGATACCCCCCGTGCGATACGTCTGATCTGGACGTTGATCGAAAATGTTGACCTCGTAGCATGTGGCCGCACCAACCTCATTCGCGCTCGGGCAGCGCATGAAGATGCCGCTATTGGCTTCGGGGCTGGTCCAGAATTCCGCTTGTACCTGCACGTCGCCGTAAGCGTCGTGTGTGACCAGGAAACCTGCCTCACCGCTCGTCGCTTCGACGTAATCATCGACAATCTGCCAGTTCGGTCCACCGACTTGCTCGAACTGTGAGAGATCCTGGCCGTCGAATAGGGTTACCCATGTCGACTCGGCCATATCGCCGGCGGGCTGGCAGGCGATGAGCGTGGCGCCTGCAAGCGTTCCAAGTAGTATTTTGAAGTTTTTCATGTCAGTCCCCCTCTATGCGTTCGTCTGATGCCCAGCGCTCTATCTTTTTCTATGGCGCGGGCCGCAGGTAGTAGTTGAAGCCTCTCTCGAGCGTGTTCGCATTGCCCCAGAGTATGTACATGCCCTCGACCATGCGTGCGTAGCGCAGCGGCCCTAACTCGACGGGCTCCAGGCCAATGGCGTCGACGAGCTCCACGACGAAGGCATTCGCCTCCGCGTCATCGCCGACGATCGGCACGCTGACCGGGCCACCCGTGGCCATCGGATCGACCATCGTGCGCCAGTTCATCGTATTGAACGCCTTGACGACCCGTGCGCCCGGCGCGAGGTCTTGAGCGATCTGAGCGTTGGAGGTGTCGTGGGCCCAATCGCGCAAACCGTCATCGCCGACGATGCGCGGATTCGTCGGATCGATGAGAATCTTGCCGGTCAGATCGCCGAGACTCCGCACAACATCGGGTAGCGCGTCCCATGGCACGGCGGTCATGACGACTTCGGCGCGCGCAGCAGCCTCCGCCGGCTGCGCCGCTGAAGCACCGGCACCCGTGCGCGCAACGAGCTCACGAACCGAATCGCGTTGCGGATTACGGGATCCGTAGATGATCGTATGTCCTTGCTCGGCGAACATCGGGCCGAGCGCGTTGGCAACCTGGCCCGTGCCGATGATTGCGATCGTCTCGGCGTGCGCGGCGCTCAATGCCGCAAAACCGACCAAGGTGCTCAGAAAAAGGTTTCTTGCGTAGCTCACTGGTGTGGCCTCCATTCGTTATCCGGCTCGTTGTGGCGAGGCTCGCCCGATTCTACCTAGAAAGTCGGGCGAGCGTCCGGCGGCATGGCGGCCGTCGAGGCTTGTGCTGGACTACGGCGAGGCGCGCACAGCGGTCTCGCCGGCCTCAAAGTCGGGTTAGCGTCCGGCGGCATGGTGGCCGACGGGTCTACTGCTCGCCTTCGGCGAGGCGCGCAGGGCGGTCGCGCCGGCCCGCGCTCAGCTCGGCCCGCCCGAAGGCGTTGTCGAGAGAGCCACCCAGGCGGAGCGCAGGTGCCGCGGTGCGAATGGACATGGTTCGATACGCGGGAGTGCTAGCTAGCTTGGATCCGGTGAAGTAAGCGCCCCGCCGCGCGGGCGGTCCTCCTTCGTCACGGGCGCGCGCACGCCCGCCGGACGGTTATCTCGGCCACGACATCGCAGTGATCACGGTCGTTGTCGCAATCGTGGGGGCCTCGCCGATCACGCTGATCGCAGGCCGCGGTGAGCATTGATGTCGGTGTTGCCGGTGTGGCCTCGCCGGATACGGTCGTCGCGTGGGGCCGGAACTTGCTCCTGCAGTTCCGGCACTTCCGCCTTCCATGGCGGTCGGAGCCGCTTGCGGTTTGCGCCTGGCAGACAACGGTCGGCGCGGCAGGCGATGGGGACCGTTCATGACGAGCGACTGACGCCCGCAACGCGGGGTCCAAAGCCGTTCGCTCACCTACTCGACTGGCGAGGTCCGTCGATCGAACGAAAAGCTCGAGGCTGGCAGGGCCAGGCCCCGCGGGGATCAGAAGATCGCCGCCGACTTCGGGCGGAAGCGAGCGAGCGTGAACTCCCCGTCGCCCAAGGCGCGCGTGTGCCGCCGTTAGCACGCTCTTCTCAGTCGCTGATCAGGCCTTTCGCTGCGAGCGTGCGCTCGAGCGATTTCAGCCAATGCTCGTAGTAGCCGGGCGCCTCGGGGTTGGGCGACTCAGGGGTTTCGCCGCTTGCGGCGATCGAGGCGATCAGGTGCGCGCGAAATTCGTCCCACTCGTAGTGGCCTTGCTCGCAGAGCGCAATCGCGAGCGCGAATGCGCGCCGCTCCCAGTCGTGATGAAAGACGAGCTCGCCGCTCTTGCGGGGTAACGCTTCGGGACCCGGCATCTCGGCGATCGCGGGATCAGCACGGCGCTCGGTCATGGGCCGACCGTCATGTGTGGACTTTGGCGACGCCGATCATCGCGTCGCGCGTGACGAGCTTCGCGAGTTCTTCTTCACTCAAGTCTTCAGTGCCGGGCGGACGCTCGGGGAGCACGAGGTAGCGGATCTCGGCGCTCGAGTCCCAGACGCGTACTTCGACGTCGGCGGGGAGCTCTAGACCGAACTCGGAGAGCACGCCGCGCGGATCGATGACGACACGCGAGCGGTAGGGCGGGCTCTTGTACCAGGCAGGCGGCAGGCCGAGCACGGGCCACGGATAGCACGAGCACAATGTGCAGACGACGATGTTGTGCACGGAGGCGGAGTTCTCGACGACAACGACGTGCTCGCCCTGCAAGCCCGTGTAGCCGAGCTCGGCGATCGCGTCCGTCGCGTTCTCAAGCAATCGGCGTTTGTAGTCCGGGTCTGTCCACGCACGGGCGACGACGCGCGCACCGTTCATGGGGCCGATATCGTTCTCGTAGAGCGCGGCGATGTGGTCGAGCGCGTCGCGGGAGACGATGCCCTTCTCGGTCAGCGCCTGCTCAAGCTTCGCGACGCGTTCTTCAAGCGCGCGCGTTTCGGGTTCGGTGCGTCGCGGCTGCAGATAGGGGTTCGGCGGCGCATTGTGCGTGTGGTCACTCATCGCGGGCGTTATCCAGCGGTTCGAGATAATCCTCCCAGAGATCGATAAAAAGATGATCTCCCGCCGCCGCGGCTGGACCCCAGAGCTCGGTCGCAGAAAATTTCACGTTGTAGAGCGGTTGTGGGTTCTCGCCCTTGCCGTGCGCATTCGTATCGGGAAAGACGTGCGTACCGTGAACCGCGTGAATCGTGCCGCGGCGGCCGCGCACGTAGCGCGGTAGCCGGGTGTGGCCATCCGGATTCATATTGCGTGCCCGGACGGACTGGCCGACAGCAAGTCTCGGCTCGAGGCGTCCCGTGTCGCGGTCGGCGGGCCTGCCGCTGAAAATGACGGCGTCGAGTTCCTCGATCGTTGGCGCGCTGCTGTCCGCTGCCGTATCAGCGTGCCCGCTGGATAGTTCCTTCTCGGTAACGAGCCCGGTCTCGAGCGCCAGGATCTCGACACGCGCGAGCCAATTCTCGTAGTAGCTGGAACGCAGGTATTGGGCGGGTGCTATGCGTTCGATGCCGTGGCGGCGGTAGTCGAGCGGGCCGAGCGCACCGCTGGCAGCGATATTGATCGCGAAGACGCGGCGTTCCCAATCGCCGTGAAAGACGGGCTCGTTCTCTTCGGCCGTGACGGGCCCGAAGCAGGTCATGCCGCCGAGATCGTGGACGCCGTTCATCGTCCGCTGAATCCCTAGGGTTTAGAGGCTCGTCGAGTTCAGGATTGCCTGCTCGGAGATCAGCTGCCAGCCACGCGCTTGAGCCTGAAAGTCGCGATATGACGTCCAGACGCGCTCGACGAGCGGATCCTCCGCGGCGAGCTCCTCGATGACCTCGATGGAAATCCGCTTGAGCTCTGCGAGTACGTCGTCGGGGAACGCGCGTATGTCCGTGCCGCTTTCCCGAATCTGCTCGAGCGCGTTGGCGTTTCGCGCCATGAACTCCGAGACCATGTCGAGACTCATGGCCTGGCAGGCGACGCTCACGATCGCTTGCAGGTCCTCCGGCAGCGTGTTCCACGCGTCGAGGTTGATCATGCACTCGAGTGCCGGGCCCGGCTCCTGCCAGCCCGGGTAGTAGTAATACTGC
>JABAOE010006451.1_pt1 | contig 27673 bp, 22 predicted proteins | sample 7062141 | NCBI WGS metagenome assembly JABAOE01 (sample SAMN14538627, study PRJNA623070) | marine sediment metagenome | biome: marine biome [ENVO:00000428]; feature: marine pelagic biome [ENVO:01000023]; material: deep marine sediment [ENVO:00002113] | place: India: Gulf of Khambhat ...
AGGCCGTCAAAACCATTCGTGCCGGCGGAGTGATAGCCTTGCCCTATTCCTAAGCCGCGAACCTTGTTGCCGATCCGTTTGGGCTGATTCTTGCGGTTCTCCCAGTCGAACATTTCCGCGCCCTGCTGCAGGGCTTCGTCCATGTAAGCACTCGTCACCGGTTCCTGGTCGGCGTATACCGTCGTATCGTTATTGACCGCATTCATTCTGCGGATCTCGAGCCTGTCCAGCCCAAGTTCCCTGGCAGCCCTGTCCATAATAGGCGCCATGACCGCGGCGATCTGGTTCTGGCCCGGACCGCGTTGCGCGCCGCGCGGTGTCGTGTTGGTCAGAATCGGCAGGCCCCGGAAACGCATCGATTCGGGATCGTAGACCAGCGAAATAGCGCCGCCCGCCGAGGATGCGTCACCACCGGTCGCGTTCGGTCCGATATCCTCGACGATAAATACGTCGGCCGCCGTTACCCGGCCGTTCTCGGCGAAGCCCAGCTTGATCCAGCCCTGGAAACCGACACGCGCAGAGCCCTGGTAGTACTCCACCGCGCGCGAGATCCGCAACTGCACCGGCCGGCCGATCTTCTTGGAGAAATAACCCGCGAGCCCGACGATCGGATAGGCACCGATCTTGGAGCCGAAGCCACCGCCCGTGTTCTCGCTGATTAGCACGACGTCCTTTAATTCGACGCCCAGCATCGCGGCCAGCCCCGGCATGAAGAAGCTCTGGCTCTGGCAGGACGCATGCATGTAACAGGTGCCGTTCTGCCAGTATGCCATCGCGGTGCGCGGCTCCATGCTCATGTGGGCATAGCCGATGGTGACGAACGGCTCTTCTATGATGACCTTCGCGTCGGCGAATCCTTTGTCGAGGTCGCCGTAACTCCATTCGCTGGCATGTTCGCCTGTCGGTTCCCTGCCGGCACGGAATTCATCGACCTGCGCTCTCGTCCACTTGATGCTGCGGAAACCGGAACCTTCGCGCGCGCGAGCGTAGACATTGCCTTCCTCCCTGGCGTCCGGGCCGCCGGAAACGAGGCTGTCGAGCGGATCCGTAACGAATGGCAGCGGCTCGATGTCAACCCTGACCGCGGCCAGCGCGTCTTCGGCGATCTTTTCATCTACGGCGGCAACCGCGAGGATCGGATCGCCGATATACGCGGGCGTATTGGTCAGGATCGCTGCACGCGGCGCCTCGGTTGCGGGTACATCGTCGGCGGTCAATATGCCGACGACCCCGTCCATTGCTTCGGCTCGGGAGGTATCGATTTTCGTCACCCGGCCGTGAGCCATCGGGCTCGTGTACATGCGGGCATAGACCATGCCGTCAGCACGAAAATCTTCCGCGTACTTGGCCTTGCCGGTGACTTTGCCCGTGATATCGGGCGGCACAAAATCCTTGCCGAGGTGTTTGTAGTCGCTCATGAGTTTTGCCCCGCTGCGCGCATGACGCCATTCAGGTAATGATCGTAGGCCCCGCAACGACACAGGTTGCCGGACAATGCCTGTCGCGCCTCTTCGCGAGTCGGCGCCGGATTCTCCTCGAGCAATGCGACAGCTGCCATTACCTGGCCAGGCGTGCAGAAACCGCACTGCGGGCTCAACTCGTCGATAAACGCCTGTTGCACCGGATGCAGCCTGCCATCGGCACCCTGCAATCCTTCGACTGTGAGCACGCTCCGTGCGCGAACGCTGTGCGTCAGGGTCGAACAGGAGTAGTTGGTCACGCCGTCGATGAGCACAGTGCAGGCGCCGCATTCGCCGCGATTGCAGCCGATCTTGGTACCGATCAGGCCCAGCTTGTAACGCAGCGTGTACGCCAGCGTCTCCTGCGGCAGCACGTCGACGCGCCGGACCTGGCCGTTGACATTAATGGAAATCAGGCGTTCGACCGCGCCCGCTGGTCGATCCTGTGCAAGCGCGGAAGTGATGCCTGTATGAGTTGCAGCTGCGGCACTCGAGGCAATGACTGCCTTGATAAAACGCCGGCGTGAAAGTCTGGGATTCACTGCCTGGTTACCTGCCTGTTATGTCGCGGTTAGTATTTTGGTAGACGAACGTCAGTGGCAACCTGGTCAGGACTCGGTGTTGCCTGGCTATCGTCCCCCGCTGATCTTGTCGACCGTAAGCCAGCCAATCGATGATAAGTGTCGGCATGTCATAGTTCAATAAGCATGCAGGCGCCTGTGTCTTGCCAGCCGCAACGAATTTCCCTGTGTTGCCGGCATTTTCGTGCGGCGGCAACATCCACTTTACAATCAGTATTTTAGAACTGTCGCCAGGGTACCCGCTCCGGGTCAAATCCTTACCGTTGAAATCACCCTTTTGGACAAAAAAAGATCGCCCGCTAAACGGGCGATCTCTCATAGCAAGTCGAAACGGAATGTACGAGTAAAGGCTATTTCTTGTCCGCCGGCCAGGGCGTGCCCTGGTCCATCACGGTGACCGTTCCCATGCCCATGTAAGTGAATTTCTGTACCCGCTTACCTTCGTAAGTTTCGGTGGTGTAGATGTTGCCCTTGGAGTCGGTCGCGATGCCGTGCACGGCGAAAAACTGGCCGGGATTGCGTCCACCGTCGCCGAAATTGGTCAGGATTTCCAGTGATTCGCGCTCGACGATAAATATCTTGCGATTCGTGCCGTCGGCCAGATAGATGAACTTCTGTTCCGGGTCGGGTGAAAACGAAATGTCCCACACGGATCCGTCGCCGAGGCTCATCGGCTTCACAAAAATTTCTTTGACAAAAGTGCCGTCGGTGCGGAAAACCTGTAGCCGGTTATTAACCCGGTCACAGACGTATACCAGGCCGTCATTCGAAGGCTGCGCGCAATGCACGGGGTTGCGGAAATGTTTTGCCGGCTCGCCCCCGGGCTGGAACGGTCCCAGGTCGATGTCTTCCGGCTCGTTGCCATAAGCGCCCCAGTAACGCTTCAGTGCCCCGGTGTCGACATCGAGTACCGCGACACGCTTATTGCGATAACCGTCCGCGACATACGCTTCATCGGCTTGCGGATCGAAAGCAATCTCAGCGACGCTGCCGAAATTCTCTGTGCTGTGACTGTTCGTTTCCGCGCCCGCGCTGCCATACTGCGCGAGGAACTTTCCGTCGCGAGAAAATTTGAGTATGTGCGAATCGCTACTGCCGTTGCCGCCGATCCAGATATTATCTTTGTGATCGACGGTAATGCCGTGGTTCGAGCTCGGCCACTCGTAGCCCTCGCCGGGTCCGCCCCAATGGTTGACCAGGTTGCCCTCCGGATCGAACTCGAGCACATTCGGTGCAGGTATGCAGCAATCTGCCTTCACCGGATCCGTCGCCGCGCCGATTTCAGTGCGTTCGTTGAACGTGTCGCGGCGGTGAATGATAAACACGTGATCGCGGGAGTCGACGCTTATGCCGATAGTCGCACCCAGGATCCAGTGATTCGGCAGGGGCTTCGGCCAGAACGGATCAACCACGAACATCGGCGCCTGCTTGTCACTGGCTCGCGCAGCGTTGTCCAGTGCGCGTTGTGCGAATCCCAGCGCAATTAATGCTGCGACCACGGCCAAGCCCGCTAGTAAGTGTCGTTTACTCATGGTCCGGTTGCCCCCTCATTGGTTTTTGTCGGAGATGTCTCGGAGAGCGCGGAATGTCCCCCGGTAACGCGGCAGTATACTATGGAATAAAGCTGCCGGTCGGGGCGGCCCCTTAACGCAGCACGCAATTCCGATGTCCAGCAAGAGCGCAATCCTCACTAACGAGAAAGGCCCGCACTTAATCCCGTGATTCGAAATGCCTGTCGATACTTTTGCGTTGTTTCGGCGATCGTCTGCGTCGCGTCGGCGGCGTTTCTGATCCCGATTCGCGTTACGGCACACGAAATCCCGACGGACGTCGTTATCCAGACGATCCTGAAACCAGGGACCGAAAGCATCGATTTCCTGGTGCGCGTGCCGCTCGATGCCATGCGAGACATCAACTTTCCGCAGAGCGGGCCGGGATACCTCGTCATCTCGCAAGCCGACAAGACGATCAGGGACGCTGCGGTGATATGGATTGGCAGAGAAGTGCGCCTGTTCGAGAACGACGTTCAGCTCGACCAATGGGAGATTATTGCGGCGCGACTGTCCCTGCCGTCAGACAGGTCGTTCGACAGCTACGAACTGGCGCTCGAAAGTTTCGACAAACCCCCGCTGCCGGATGAAACGGAATTATTTCGCGACCAGGCGCTGCTCGATGTCCTGCTTCGATACCCGATCGAGAAACCGTCCTCAGATTTCTCCATCGACCCGAAATTTGCGCGGCTCGGCACGCGAACGACAACGGTCGTCCACTTCCTGCCATTTGAAGGTGTGGAACGCGTTTTCGAATTTTCCGGGGATCCCGGACTGGTGCGTCTGGACCCTCGCTGGTACCACGCATTCTTGCGCTTCGTGGAAACCGGAATCGAGCATATCCTAGATGGCTTCGATCATTTGTTGTTCGTCATTTGCCTCCTGATCCCGTTTCGCCGCATTCGTCCGATGATCGCGATAATCACCTCGTTTACGGTTGCGCATTCGATCACACTCTTCGCATCGGCGTTCGGCCTGGTGCCGGATGCGTTGTGGTTCCCGCCACTCATCGAAACGCTGATTGCGGCATCTATCGTCTACATGGCGTTCGAAAACATTGTCGGCTCGCAGTGGCAGCGGCGCTGGATAATCGCGTTCGGTTTTGGCCTGGTACACGGTTTCGGTTTCTCGTTTGCTCTGAGCGAAACCCTGCAGTTCGCGGGCAGACACCTGTTGACATCACTCCTGGCTTTCAATATCGGCGTCGAAATCGGGCAACTCCTTGTCATTGTCGTTGCCGTTCCGCTCATGAACTGGTTCATGCGTAACGCGTTAACGGAACGCATGGGGACCATCATTCTGTCCGCGATCCTCGCACACAGCGGCTGGCACTGGATGAGCGGCAGGGCCAGCGAACTGATGGCATACAGCTTTCAGCGACCCGCGCTGGATTATGCGTTCCTTGCCGCGCTAATTCGCTGGACGATGCTGATGCTGATTATTGGCAGCGTGGTCTGGGTTCTGTTTGTCGTATACCGGCGCTTCCTGCACCTCGATGATACCGAGCTTTCACAATCCCGCAGCACGGGCTAAGCTGCGATAAACAAAGGGCCTGGTCCCGCAAGGAAGACGCTATGCAATCCGTGATGATAGTTGCGCTCGGAGTGGCCGGCATGGCTTTCGGCTGGTTCGTCTACTCCAGGTTTATCGCGACAAAGATCTATCAGCTGGATCCGGATTTCGTTACGCCGGCGCACGCGTTCAATGACGGTGTGGATTACCATCCGACCAACAAGTACGTGCTGTGGGGGCATCATTTCACTTCCGTTGCCGGGGCCGCACCGATTGTCGGTCCGGCGATCGCCGTGTACTGGGGCTGGGTGCCGGCCGTACTGTGGGTAATGCTCGGCACGATTTTCTTTGCCGGCGTGCATGACTTCGGCGCGCTGTGGGCCAGCGCGCGGCATCAGGGCAAATCGATCGGGGCATTGTCGGAAGACGTGATCGGCAAACGCACGCGGGCCTTGTTCATGGTCGTTATTTTCCTCGTGTTGCTGATGGTGAACGCGGTCTTCGGCGTGGTGATTGCCGGCGCCTTCGTCAACACGCCGAGTGCGGTTTTTCCTGCCTGGTCGGCGATATTTGTCGCGCTGATCATCGGCCAGCTCGTGCATCGCAAATTCAACCTGCTCGCTCTATCGATTGGTGGCGTGATCGCGCTTTACCTGTCCGTGTATGCCGGCAGCGTCTTTCCGCTTGAACTGCCGGACATGTTCGGTCTCACGGCAAATGCCAACTGGATCGTCATCCTGTTCATCTACGCGGCGATCGCATCGATGTTGCCGGTCTGGGTGCTGCTGCAGCCGCGCGACTTCATCAACGGCATGCAGCTCTTTGTTGGTCTCGCGCTCCTGTACGGCGCGGTGCTTCTGTCTCTGCCCGAGATCTCGGCGCCGGCTTTCAACCAGCAAATGACAGCGGATGCGCCATCGCTGGTGCCGCTGCTGTTCGTAACCATCGCCTGCGGCGCGGTGTCCGGGTTTCACGGCATCGTGTCATCCGGCACGAGTTCGAAACAACTCGACAAGGAAACGGACGCCCGCTTTGTCGGTTACCTCGGGTCGGTGGGCGAGGGATCGCTGGCATTGATAACCATCGTTGCGGTGAGTGGCGTTGCGCTTGCGGCAACGCCCGAAATCTGGCACCAGATCTACGAACGCTACGGCACGGCCGGAGCAGGCACTTTTATCCAGGGCGGTGCGCAGATGATCACCAACGGCTGGGGTCTGCCGTTCAGCATTTCGCAGACGCTGCTGGCGACGATGGTCGTTCTGTTCGCCGGCACGACGATGGACTCGGGCGTGCGCCTGCAGCGATACATCATCCAGGAGTGGGGCAAGATCTATGACATCCCGCTGTTTCAGAACGGGGTGCTCGCGACGCTGGCCGCAGTCGGCTGTTGCCTGTTGCTGGCCTTCGGTGCGGGCGGCGCATCCGGCAGCGGCGGGCTCGTCATCTGGCCGCTGTTTGGCTCGACGAATCAGATACTGGCTGGACTGACCCTGCTCGTTATCTCGGTGATGCTGATCAGGTATGGGCGTCCGGCGCGCTACACGATGCTGCCGATGGTCTTCGTCCTGATTACCTCGTCGTGGGCCGCGTTGATCAAGCTGGTCGAATTCTATAGGGCCGGCAACTGGCTGCTCGTCGTGATCGATATCGTGGTAGTGATCACAACTTTTATGGTGATCCTCGAAGCGGCAGCTGCGATCGCGAAAATCAAGCGCGACAGTTCGCCGGCAGTGGGCGCTCATTAAAACTGGTCGCGTAGTCCCGGAGTACGTGTGGCGCCATCTGCGTATATCCGGGCGCCACTTGCCAGGGCCGATTTCGATGACTCGCCTGCAGTCCGCCGGATTGTCGGCGGGAACGCGGTGCAGCCAACGGTGCAAGCGCCAGGCCACGCGAAATGCGGACTACAGTGCCGATGCCTAATGGCTTCGCGGAAATTTCAGTCGATACGATCCACCCGCGCCGGATTTCGGCGATCGTTTTTGTAGAAGATTTGCCGCTCAATGACATCAGGACCCGCATGCCGCGAGCAAAATGACAGGTTCTTGCACGCTTTGTTCGAACCGGCAAATCAGTGTGTGTCATGTGCCCTAAACAGGCGGCAGGAAGCGCCGGAAACGGTCCGCGGATCCGTCTGGACGAGGTCTAAAACAACCTGTCGTTGGATTGCTACGGAGGTCTCCGGAGAAATGCGGATTATAGTCGGAGGTCTTTTCAAACAGGAACTTCGCGGACAACGCCGATCTGTTGCTAAAACGCAACAACAGGGTCACCTGCGGTCGAAAAAGGAACCTCCGGAAGGCTTTATTTTTACTTTCAGGAGTGTTCCAATGAAGCGTGAACTTCTATGAATTATGTGGCGCACAGACGCCGCAACAGATTATTTGTATTTTTGGGGGAGGAAAGCAAATGTTGAACGGTTTTAGATTCCTGCTAATGATCCCTGCTGTTGCTGTTGCCACGCTTGGACCGACTCCGGTGGCTCAGGCACAGGGCGCTGAAGATGTCATCGACGAAATCGTTACTACAGGCACTCGGCGTGCGGCGCGAACTGCGACCGATTCTCCGGTACCGATCGACGTGATCAGTGGCGAAGACTTCATCGCTCAGGGTAATACCGATATGGATGCTTTGCTGCGAGGGGCGATTCCCTCTTACAACGTAAACGCACAGCCGATCAGCGACGCCGCCACAATCGTGCGACCGGCAAATCTGCGCGGTTTGTCTCCTGATAGCACACTGATACTCATTAATGGCAAGCGCCGTCACCGCGCGGCGGTAATCTCATTCCTCGGTGGTGGTATTGCCGATGGCTCGCAGGGTCCTGATCTGTCGGTCATTCCCGGAATTGCGATTGAGCAGGTCGAAGTTCTGCGTGATGGTGCATCGGCGCAGTACGGATCTGACGCTATCGCAGGCGTTATCAACTTCAAGCTTCGCGACAATGCCGAAGGCCTTCTCGTCGAAGCGCGATACGGTGAATATGCGGAAGGCGATGGCCAAACAAGTCAAGTTGCTGCCAATCTCGGATTACCAATCACCGAAGCAGGTTTCTTCAATCTGAGCGCGCAGTTCAAAGAAGCAGATCCGACCAGCCGCAGCGTGCAACGTAGTGACGCGGCGGCCCTGATTGCGGCCGGAAACACCGACGTTAGAACTCCAGCGGCACAGATCTGGGGCTCGCCGGAAGTTCGTGATGATTTCACGTTATGGGCAAATGCGGGCATCGAACTCGATAACAATGGTGAGGCCTACCTGTTCGGAAACTGGGCTGAACGGGAAGTGGAAGGCGGTTTCTTTTTCCGTAATCCGAACACCCGCCCGAGTGTGTTTAGTACTGACGGTGGCCAGACTCTGCTGGTTGCTGACCTTACGTTTGGCAGCAATGATGACATGATCGCCTGTCCGACCGTGACGATCACCAATAACGTTCCTGACCCGGGCGCACTGGCTGCCGTCGTTGCGGACCCGAATTGTTTTGTCTTCAACCAGATTGCACCGGGCGGATTCACGCCTCAGTTCGGTGGCAAGGTAGTCGACGGCTCGATTACGGGCGGGTTCACGGGCACGCTGGATAACGGTCTGCTCTACGACATCAGTGCGTCCTACGGCCGTAATGCCGTGGACTTTTTTATCAATAACACGGTCAACGGCAACTTGGCAGGGCGGCTGGATACGCCAAGAAACTTCAGGCCTGGCAGCTACGTTCAAAGCGAGCGTAATTTCAACATCGACGCGTCCTACCCGGTGGATGTCGCTGCATTCTCGTCGCCTCTGAATGTTGCATTTGGTTTCGAGCATCGCGTGGAACAGTTCGAGATCAAGAACGGTGACCCGAATTCTTTCTTCATCAACCCCGATCTCGCGGAACAGGGCTTTAGCATCGGGTCGAACGGCTTTCCTGGGTTCAAGCCGCAGGATGCGGGCGTGTTTGATCGCGAGAACATCGCACTTTACGTCGATCTTGAAGCTGATATTACCGAGGCTTTCTTGCTCAACTTAGCAGTTCGATACGAGGACTTCAGCGATTTCGGCTCGACGACCAACGCTAAACTCGCGGCGCGATACGCATTCACTGACACATTTGCAATCCGTGCTGCAGCCAGCACCGGCTTTCGCGCGCCGACAACGGGCCAGTCGAATGTGCGTAATGTAACGACCGCATTTACTGCCGGTGTGCTTGCAGATGAAGCGACTTTACCGCCGACCCATCCGATCTCTTTACAGAAAGGCGGCAAGCCGTTACAACCTGAGGAATCAACCAACCTGACTATCGGCGCGGTTATTAGCATTGGTAACCTGGATCTTACGATCGATTACTTCAATATCGAGGTAGAAGATCGCATCGCTCTGACGACGACGCAGGTTCTGACGCAGGAGGATATTGATGCTCTATTAGCCCTTGGCCAGGCGGACGCTTCAAGCTTCGTCGGTGTGCGGTTTTTTACCAATGACTTTGATACCACAACGCAGGGTGTCGATGTGGTTGCCACGATGCAGGTCGGAGATAACACCGAACTAACGTTCAGCGGTAACTGGACCGATACCCAGGTCGACCGGTCCAATCCCGACATCGTCGGACCGACTCGCGTAAGGCAGCTGGAAGATAATCTGCCGGATATCCGTTTTGCGCTGATCGGTAACCATACTTTCGGCGATTTCAATGGCCTATGGCGCGTGAATCACTATGGTGACTACTACGAGGCGCATGTTGACGATGGTACTCTGCCGATCGAAGCCGGGGCCGAGACGACCCTGGATCTCGAACTTGGCTATACCTTCAACGATAACTTCACCGTTGTAGTCGGTGGTCAAAATGTGCTCGACGAATATCCCGATATCAATCCATGGGCAGATATCGTCGGTGCGCAATACCCGGTCACATCTCCGATGGGCTTCAATGGAGCGTTTTACTATCTGAGAGCAACCTGGGACGTTTACTAGGACGGCCTGTAGTAAATAAATCTAAGGGGCGCTTGCGGCGCCCCTTTTTTATTTGCTGCAGTGTTCTACGCTCTTAGAACTGACCGCGCAGCCCGAGAATGAATTTTGTACGCCGGTACTGATCCCGGACCTCTGTGCGCAGCAGAACGTCGTCCGCGATGTTTCCATCGAAGCGCTCGCGCACCCGGCGGTGATGCTGGTCGATCACGAATCTGGTGTTGAACCACAACAGTAATTTGTCGGTCAGGCGGTACTGAATCGTGGCGTCGACGTTTGGCGTGAGCGATTCATTTCGGTCCCAGAACGTAATGTCGTGTTGTTCCCGCTCGCCCCACCAGTCCACATCTACGCTGTAATTGATCTTCCACGCCGGGATGTCGTGGCGGTAACGCACGGAGTAGCGGTGGTTGGGTGTCCAGCGCACGTCGCGCTTTTCTCCGGTGAACGGGTCCGTGGTTTCTGAGTCCCGCCAGGTGTAGGACAAATCGATGACAGCGCCTTCGAGACCGAGCGGTTCGAGTCGCCAGCTTCCTTTCAGGGTCACACCGTATAACCGGGCATCTCCGATATTGCCGGCCGCCGAGATAACATCGGTCGCGGCGACCTTGTCGATATGGTCTTCGATATCGTTGTAGAAGAGCTGGGCCTCGAGGACACCGGCATCTTCCGGCAGACGGCGCTCGTATGTGAATTTCCATTCCCAGGCTTTTTCGGGCTCGAGGTCCGGATTACCGGCGTCGACAGTGTCGTTGTCGTCGTCGAATGACGCGACGAAATCACCGAAATCGAGCTGGCTGACTGTTCGCTCGAGCGAGCCGCGGAGTTGCGTCGCATCGTTCAAATCCCAGCGCAGGTCAAAACGCGGTTTGATGTAAGTAAACGATCTTTCGTTACTGACATCGATGCCGGTTTGTTCGATCTTTGAATACTCCACATTCAGTGCGCTTTCGAGTCCCAGGTCTTCGCGCATTTGCCAGAAATGGGTGCTGAAGAATTCGTAACGACTTTCTTCGACGTCCGATACGGCATTGAACAAATCGACCGGATCCAGAGAACCGTCCGGCAGGACTTCGAACAAGACGACTTCCTTTTCCAGTGTGTTCTTGGCACCTTCGAGTCCGATTTCCAGGTTCTGGGCAGCGGTGAGCGGCCAGCTGTAGGAGGAACGGAGGATGGTTTCCGTCGCTCGCTCATCAGTCAATACCAGTGATTCGGCCGGCACGTTGCCGGCTACGGTCGAAGTCAGCGAAACGAATTCCGATTCGTCAGCGGTCTTGTCCGTATATATCGCCCGGGTCTTCAGTATCCCGTTTGCGCCGATGCGGTTTTCCAGGTCGCCGCCGAACTCCCACTCGAGTCGATCTTCGAGGGAAACATTCAGCAGGTTTTCGGTATCGGGGACACCGATCTTGGTCACGACCGTTGTTTCGGTTTCTTCTTCATCCTTGTCGGCGATGCGCGCGTTCAAATTCAGTACGTCACCGTTGTCGAACGACCAGTTGCCGGATGTATTCAAAACGAGCTGTTTCTCCAGTTCCGGTCTGTGAATATCGCGGTGCTCGAACAGGGTGTTGGTGTCAGGCGTGAAATATTCCTCGATGCGATCCTCGTCCCCGCCACGGTTGTATGGTCCGAACTCGGCGCTGACGAGATAATTCAATTTTCCTGCCGAATCGCTGTAAGACAGAAGGCCGTCATACTCCGGCGAGTCGCCGTAAAAACCGGAATGCAATTGCCAGGATCCGGAGCCGGCGGATACTTCTTCGGAGAGAACGACATTGATGAGTGTGCCTTCGCTACGTACGTCGAGACCCGGAGCCGTCCCACGGATCACCTCGATTCGGGACACCACGCTGGCCTGGATTCTCTTCATCGCAGAGCTGATATCGTTCGACTTGCCGGAAAGGCGTTTGCCATTAATCAGGATCTGGTCTCCGCCGGAACCGAAACCGCGCTTTTCCGGCGCGAAGCCGCGTCGCCCGTCATCCGGCAGCAACGCAGCGCCTCCGGGCACCCACCGCAACATGTCCGCGGCGGATACGATCGTGTACGGCTCGAAATACCTGGCCTCGTAAATCACGGTGGTCCCGTCCGCAGAGGTCCTTACGCCGGGTGTGATGAAGCTTTCCGATGAGTCATCCGAAGTCCCGCTGACCGTCGGAGGATCACCGGCACTGGCAGCCAGCGGCGCGCTCAACAGGACGCCCGCGATCAAACTTAAGACTGACTGTTGTTTCACTTGTTGCATGCGTCGATTGTGCTCACTTTGCTTCATTCTATGCCGGACAGCCGGAAATTGCGTATTCCGCTCCCAGTATATTGACAATCCCGGCCATTGCTTCGATCGAGGCTGCCCGGGCTTCGCTCGAATTTGCGGTCCCAGCTGTTTCACATGGCGAAATGAGTGCGGGTTACGTGTCCGACGAAGGGGCGATTAAGACCGCAGCCAATATAGCCACCCGCTGACTCCTCGCAGCATCGTGCGGAACAAAGCCTATGCCGGCGCCGTCTTAGTTTCAGCCGATGCCTTTGCTCGGAGATCGATGCGGACAGCAGGAGGCGATTCGGCTAAACTCAATTACGGAGGAAAAGACATGTATTCCCGTCAAGCTAATAATTCGATTTCCGCATGTATCCTAGCAATCTCGATCCTATTGTTGGGGGCTTGTTCATCGAGCGCCCCAAAACAAGCCTCCAGCGAACAGTAGGCGCCGAAACAGATCAGATGCCCGAGCGGTTACACGATGGTTTGCGAGGCCAAGAAGGTTGGCAGGATCAGGTTCGGTACCATAGGCAAATAGAACACGGATTCATGTGCTTGCGAGCCGGAAAATTTTGCTATCGGCAGGCCGCAACAACCGGCTCTGCCACAATAGCGGGTAGCTGAATCGCTCCTTTTGACATCGGTTAATTTGCGAATCCGGTGTCAAGGCAACACCAGGAACCCGCCAGGCGTATTCCTCGGCGCCAATCCAGTAGTATTTTCAGCAAACTTCACGACTCAGACCGGGACCAGAACTAATCACGATGATTGATCTTCATTACTGGCCGACGCCGAACGGCATGAAGGCGTCAATCATGCTCGAGGAATGCGAGCTCGAGTACAAGGTAATAAAAGTCAATATCGGCCGCGGCGATCAATTCACCAGCGAATTCCTCAGCATCAGTCCGAACAACCGCATTCCGGCGATCCATGATCATGATACCGGCATTTCCGTGTTCGAATCCGGCGCTATCCTGATGTACCTCGCCGAGAAAGCGGAAAGATTCATGCCATCGGACATGCAAGAAAGATTCGAGGTCTTGCAGTGGCTGTTCTGGCAAATGAGTGGTCTCGGACCGATGGCTGGTCAACTCAGCCACTTTGTCAACTATGCGCCGGAACCGGTCCCGTACGCACATACCCGATACGCACAGGAATACGATCGGCTACTCGGCGTGATGAACACGAGACTCGCGAATCGCGAGTACCTGGCCGGGGCTTACTCGATCGCCGACATCGCTTCATTTCCCTGGGTAGCCGGCTACAAGCGACTCGGCACCAGCCTCGATGCGTTTCCGAACCTGAGGCGCTGGTTCGATGAGATCAAGGTGCGGCCCGCAGTGCGCAAAGGCATCGATCTCGGCAAGGACTGGCGCAGTGAATCCGATCTGACGGACGAAGAAGCCAGGAAAGTACTGTTCGGGCAGACGGCCGAGTCGGTTGCCAAGGCGCGCAAGGAATAGAAAATAGGATGAAGTTATACGATTGCACGACGGCACCCAGTCCCAGGCGGGTGCGGATGTTCCTGGCTGAGAAACAGGTCGCAATCCCCCTGGTGCAGGTGAACCTCCGCGAGGAAGAACAGCTGGGAGAAGCATTCAGGGAAATCAATCCGGATTGCACGGTCCCGGTGCTCGAGCTGGATGATGGTACGCGCATCACGGAGATATTTGCGATTTGCCAGTACCTGGAAAGCGAGTATCCGGAACCTGCCTTGATGGGACGCGACGCCCTGGAGAAAGCCCTGGTGTCGATGTGGAACACCAAGATCGAACAAAACGGTATTGCCGCAGTTGCCGAGGTGTTGCGAAACAGCGCCAAGGGCCTGCGCGACCGCGCGCTGCCGGGACCGGTCAATCTCAAGCAGATTCCCGAACTCGCGGAAAGGGGCAGGATTCGGGTGAATGCTTTTCTCGACAGGATCGATAATCAAATTGACGGCAACGCATTCATTACCGGCGATCAATTTACGATGGCCGACATCACGGCATTCGTGACGGTGGAATTTGCCCAGCGCTTAAAAATCCCGATCAAGGAATCCCGCGAGAACCTGCAAAGATGGTTTGACACGGTTTCCGAAAGGCCGAGCACTGCGGCCTGAATTAAAACCCCTGATCGTATTGATAACGGTTTATCCGGCAATACGCTTAATGCCGGCCTTTGCCTCACTGATCCACTCGCGCTGTGCCTTACGATAATGTCTTGGCGCCAGTTCTGCGACGTTGATAATTTCTTCGTATTCCGCGCGGGCCGCATCGTCGTCGCCGAGACGTTCGAGTATCTGGCCGTAACGAACACGCGCCTCGGCGCCTGCAAAATAGGCGGCAACCGCCTTGTATTCTTCGAGAGCCTTTACATCGTCACCGCATGCCTCTGTGGCTCGCGCATACAGCAGATGCCCTTCGGGAGATTTGAAGTCAGGGTTTTTTTCCCTGAGTAAATCCAGTGTATCTCTCGCTTCCTCGAATCGCTCGTCACTGAATTGCGCAATGGCGAGGCCGAGCATCAGGTCCGGGTCATGTTCGTAAAGCCCGGTCAACGCGCTTTCATAATGCTGGATTGCCTCGGCATAGCGGCCGCTCGCGATCAATTCACCGGCAAGATGCCGGGCCGCGTCGACGCTGCCGGATAGCCTGTGCTGTCGCTGCCGCTGTCGTAAGTCTGCTCCCGGATCCAGAGTCTTTCTCACTGTACGAAGCGCGCGCCGCGCACGCCAGCTGTGCATAAGGTCCGGCATCAATTCAACGACCAGATAGGCAAGGCCCCCTATGCCCGGCGCAATAATAAGAATGAATACCCAGTACATGTTTCTGCCGGTGCGCAGGACATGCACGATCAATCCGATCTGGACCAGGTAAATGATTACGGCATAAGCCATTGCTGTTCAGGCGCCGGGGGCAGAATTTGCTGCGTCGTTCGCCATCATCTGCATCGACCGGAAGCCCAGGTACAAAAGCAACAGGAGCTTTGACAACTCGAGGATCGAATATGCCCCGTGCACAAAAGATGGCGGTGGTTCCATGCCAGCAATAATCTGCTGAGTGCGCGCCGTCAATTCGGGCAGCAGCCACAACGACTGCGTAATCAAAATTAATGCGAGCGCGCCGCAACCGGCCCAAAACCGTCTCGCGATGCCGGATGTCCTGACGAGTATCAATAGAATTATGAGCGCCACGAATTCGGCTTTATTCAGGGCGGCAAAAACCACCTGCCCGACGTCGAGCGCAACGGACCGCGTGATCGTCGTCGCGGAGAAGCGCACCGGCGTGGCGAGCAATGACACACCGGCTGTCATGCCGAACCAGATCAGGCAGACCCATGCCGGATTGCGGATCACAGTCAAAATACGTTTCCGTGAGGCGTGCTTCAGGGGCATAATTCCTCGCTGGTTTTCTACGGAATCGAGGCGCTGCGCCGCGCGCTGCGGTGCACATCGAACGATATGGCGTCAGGCAAAGAATCTCAACTGGCAGCAGCGGTCCTGATGATCAGGCCGGTTGGCTTCGAAAGCAATCCACTGACGGCCGAATCAAACCTGTTCCAGGGGCAGACCGAAGCCTCGCCTGAACAACAACAGCGCGATGCCGAAGCCGAATTCGATCAGCTGGTTACGGCACTCGAAGCCGGCGGCATCAAGGTCGTGCAGTTCGACGACACACTGGAACCACATACGCCGGATGCTATCTTTCCAAACAACTGGGTGAGTTTTCATGCGGACGGTACGGTAGTTCTTTATCCGATGGAGGCAGAGAACCGGAGGCCCGAGCGACGGCAGGACATAATCGATGCCCTGGCGACTCGATACGGCTACCAGGTTCGCGAAATCGTAGACTTGTCGCATCACGAGGACAAAGGGCATTTCCTCGAAGGCACCGGAAGCATGGTGCTCGATCGGGTCAATCGAATTGCGTATGCCTGTCTTTCATCGCGCACCCACCTTGACGTACTCGGCGATTTCGCACAAAGACTGGATTACGAAATTGTCGCGTTCGATGCCGTGGACAAGAACGGAGCACCGATCTATCACACGAATGTTGTAATGAATGTCGGCGAGGAGCTTGCAGTCATTTGCGACGTGGCAATTCCGCGTGAAGATCAGCGCGAGGCCGTCATTCGCAGCCTGGAGAAAACAGGGCACGAAGTACTGACGCTGAGTTTCGATCAAATGCATGCCTTTGCCGGCAATATGCTCGAGCTCAAATCATCGTCGGGACAGCGCGTGATTGCAATGTCCGAACAGGCGCGTCAATCCCTGAGCGAATCGCAGTTTGAAAAGATCTCGAAATACGCACAAGTCGTTAGCGTGTCGATAGAAAATATCGAGAGTTCGGCGGGTGGCAGCGTTCGTTGCATGCTCGCCGAGATTCATTTGCCGGTGGCGGACACCGGCAACTAGATCTACACGGTTGATTCTTCGCATTCCAGGCCATGAGCAATCACCATGACAAGATCCTGATGTGTCCGCCTGATTTTTTTACCGTCGACTACGTTATCAATCCTTGGATGGCTGGACACGAGGGTTCACTCAATCGCGAACTGGCCAGGGCGCAATGGCAGACTCTGCGGGACACTATCGGCGAATACGCGGAGATCGCGGAAATCGAAGCACGACCCGGATTGCCGGATCTTGTTTTTACGGCGAACGCGGGCGCCGTGTATGGAAACAAGGCAGTCGCCAGTCACTTCATGCCGCATGAGCGGCGGCCAGAAGAGGCGCATTACAAGAAATGGTTTCGCGACAATGGCTTCGAACTCCTGGATCTCGACGAGAATATCGGCTTTGAAGGAGCGGGCGACGCCCTGTTTGACCGGGGTGGCCCGTGGTTATGGGCCGGATATGGGTATCGAACCGAGATCGACGCGCACGCGGAGATTCAGAAGTTTTGGGACGTCGAACTCGTCTCCATCAAACTGACAGACTCGCGCTTCTACCACATCGACACCTGCTTTTGTCCATTGACGGATGGCTTCCTGATGTATCATCCACCTGCGTTCGATTTCGATTCGCGAATCGCGATCGAGTCGCGAATCCCGCCGCACAAAAGGATCATTGTAGATACCATGGATGCCGGAAATTTCGCCTGCAATGCAGTCAATATCGGTGACACGGTAATATTGCACCAGGCATCGGATTCGCTGAAAGCCCGGCTGATGCTGGCGGGATTCAAAGTACGGGAAGTTGCCCTGTCCGAATTCCTCAAGGCCGGCGGTTCGGCAAAATGCCTGACATTGAAACTGGTGGAAACGCTCAAGAACTGATAAGCACGCAGCGGCTGACGAGAACAACAAGAATGTCCACGCCTCATCAATACCGTATTACTCCCAAGGATCCAGGCGCGCATATCTTCGAGATAGCACTGACGGTGGCCAGGCCCGATCCGTCAGGACAGGTATTCTCGATTGCCGCGTGGGTACCGGGCAGCTACATGATTCGCGATCTTGCCCGGCATGTCGTTTCGATCCGGGCCGAGGCGGACGGGCAGGAAATCGGCCTGACCAAGATTGACAAGAGCAGTTGGCAGGCCGATGCCTGTGATGTTGCGATTACACTGACTGCCGAGATTTTTGCCTATGACCTGAACGTCAGGGGTGCCCACCTCGATACGACACACGGTTTCTTCGACGGCGCCTGCGTTTTTCCGGCGGTGGTGGGGCAGGAGGACCTGGCTTGCGAGCTTGAAATCCTACAACCCGATGGAAGAGCCGGCAGCGACTGGCGAGTCGTGACTTCAATGCGGGCAATCGACGCGCCGCGATATGGCTTCGGCAGGTTTGCCGCAGAGGATTACGCGGAGCTGATCGATCATCCGGTCGAAATGGGCGATATCCAGATCGGTGAATTTGAAGCGGGCGGCATACCACATGTCATTGCAGTGCGCGGGCACGTCCATTTCGACATAGCCCGGATCTGTCACGACCTGTCGACGCTTTGTAGCTACCACTTGAAGCTCATGGGGACACCGAAGGGTTTCGATCGTTACGTGTTTCTCCTGTATGTGCAGGAAGACGCGTATGGCGGTCTCGAGCACCGCTGGTCATCCAGTCTCGCGTGCAGCAGACGCGACCTGCCGCAACGCGGAGAGTCGGGCGTCAGTGCCAGGTACCGAAAATTCCTCGGGCTTTGCAGTCACGAGTATTTTCATTTGTGGAACGTCAAGCGCATGAGTCCGGAGAAGTTCACACCGCACGATTTGCTCGCAGAGGTACACACCGGTCTGCTCTGGGTCTTCGAAGGTATAACTTCTTATTACGATCACCTGGCCCTGGTTCGCTCCGGCCTGGTAACGACGACGAGTTACCTTGAGCACCTCGGTCGTGCGATTACCCGGCTCACACGCAATCGCGGCAGATTCAGGCAGACGCTGGAGGAATCAAGCTTCAATGCCTGGACGCACTTTTACCAGCAGAACCCAAATTCGAGCAATGCGATTGTCAGTTACTACACGAAGGGATCCCTGGTTGCCCTCGCACTTGACCTTACGATACGCAAGGACACGGATGGCAAGGCGTCGCTCGACGATGTGATGCACGAATGCTGGTCACGTTATGGTGAATCTGCGGAAGGCATGCCGGAGCGTGGCATCGAATCCGTCGCACGCGCCGTGTCGGGGCTCGAACTCGCCGATTTCTTCGAACGATTCGTGCGCGGCACGACGGATCTGCCGTTACAAGGATTGCTGAAAGAGGTGGGCGTTAATCTCCATATGCGCCCGGCAAGCAATGGCAACGACCTCGGTGGCAAGCCGGGGGCAAAAAACGGTGCGCCCGCACCATGGATTGGGGCCGAACTCGCCGATAGTGCAGGCAAAAGCACATTCGGCGTAGTGCACTCCGGGAGCCCTGCGGAGAAGGCGGGCATCGCGCCGGGTGACGTGGCCGTCGCACTCGATAATTTGCGGCTTGGTGCCGATACGATTGATATTCGCCTGCGCGAACATCATGTAGGGGATACCGTAACTATCTCGGTATTTCGCGACGAGCACCTGATGAAATTTCAGGTCAAGCTCGCGGCTCCGCCCGAAGATACCTGTTACCTCGAGCTGCAGAGCGATCCCGACGCAAGGATAAAGAAAATGCGTGACGCCTGGTTAAAGGGTGCCTAGTTGCCTGAGCGTCAAAGAATTGCCAGCGCGCGCTTCATTATTTCAATACTAAATTCGCTTTGCAGTGGCTGGATTTCACCATCGAGATGCGATGGCACCGGTTCCTCTGCGACCACGTGTACGGTAGTCACCGTTGCACAACTGACTTCCGGTGCGCTGATATGCGTGCCCTGTATCAACCGCGGCAGCAATGCAAATATTCTCAGGCGTCCTACCGGCTGCACGAATACGAGGTCGAATAAACCATCGTCGTTCTTCGCCATGGGGGCAATCCGGAACATCCCGCCAACCGAGGCGCCGTTACAAATTTCCACGAGCGTAACCGGGCCATTGTAATCGTTGGAGTCATATCGCATTTTTATGCCGGGGGTTATTACACCGTCCCACACACCCTGAAACACCGCGATGAGATAAACGAGATCGCCAATCGGCATTCGGTTACTTCGCGCAATGACGTTTATCTTCGCGTCGAAACCGATACCCATGCCATTGGCGAAATACCGATCGTTCACCCGGCCGGCATCGATAAAACGTAATGGCGTGTCACTGCCGATCCGGTCGGCAAGTAACCTGGTCGCATCCTCCCAATGCAACGGTATCGAACAGGCCTTGGCAAAGTCGTTGCCGGTGCCGACAGGGATTACGCCGAGCGCGGCCTGCGAGCCGGAGCGCAAGATTCCGTTGACTGCCTCATGAACACTGCCATCGCCGCCGGCAACGATGATCCGGTCCACACCGGCAGATGCCGCGGCAAAGACCTTGTATTCGAGATCTCCGACAGAGGCGCTCTCGATCTCTTCGAATGGGACGCCGCTTTCATCCAGCAAACGGCGGATCGATTTGGCGCGTTGCCGGGCACGCCCTCTACCCGCAATGGGATTGATAAACAGAGGGATAGGCCGTTGCTGCATTGTCTGATCGCCTAAAGCAGCTGATGCTACAATGCTCTTTCGTCAGGCACAAAAAAACCAATCGCGGATGTTAGAACTAAGTGTCAAGTTTCTGCTGAGTTACTTTATCGGCTCGGTAATGGGTTCGATGGTTATGGGCAGGCTGCATGGCGGCGTAGATATCCGGACCATGGGTAGCGGCAATGCAGGCGGAACGAATGCGCTGCGCACGCAGGGCTGGCTATTCGCGCTCGGCGTGGTGATCATCGATCTCGGCAAGGGTGTGCTTGGTGCCGGCCTCGTGCCGGGGCTCAATGTGCCATTTGTTGCCGCCGATCCCGGGTTGGCGCGGGAATGGTTGACGCTTTGTTGTGCCGCCGCCGCGGTCATAGGCCACGTCTGGCCGGTCTGGCATCAATTCAGGGGCGGCAAAGGGGGGGCGACCCTGATCGGTACACTCGTCATCCTGGCGCCAGAGCTGATCGTGCCGGTGGTCCTGGTGTGGGGCATCGTATTGACGTCATCCGGCTATGTGGGATTGTCAACCATGATTGCCGGCATATCGGCGCCGGTCTACCTGATTGCAACCAGGCTTCCGGAAGACCAGCCGCTCTTTATCTATTGTGCCGCGATGGCGGCCTTTATCGTCTTCTGTCACCGCTCCAATATTCAGCGCATGCGTGAAGGAACCGAATCGAGGCAAACCGGCGCGATGTTGTTTCGACGACAACGCGAACCGACGAAATGAGTCTGCTGACATCGGGCAGCATTAGCGAATTCCTCGGCGAAGAATCTCGTTCCTGCCTCGACAGGCTGGAAGTGTTTGACGAGATTGGTTCCACCAATAGTTATCTTCTTGCCGAGACATGCCCCTTGCCAGGCCGCTGCCGCGTCGCCTTGGCAAATCACCAGTCGAACGGGCGCGGCCGCAGGGATCGCGTCTGGCTATCGCCACGGTCGAGCGGATTGTGCCTGTCGGTAGCATTCACGTTCAGGGAAATGCCCGTGGACTTACCAAGCGTATCGCTCGCGATCGGAACCGGCATCGCAGGGGCGCTCGAGCGCCTCGGGATTCGCGGCATCGGCCTGAAATGGCCCAATGACATTGTTGCGCGAAACGGCAAACTCGGTGGCGTGTTGTCCGAAGTTCACCCGGCGAGGAGCAATGGCGTAACCGTCATTGTCGGTGTGGGCCTGAATGTCGACTTCAAAAGCAGCAAACAGGGAAAAAAGATTGCAAGCAGCATTGGTCATGCGAGCGACCTTGCTTCGTGCTGCGACGAATTGCCATCTCGCGCGGCTCTTGCGGCAGCAGTAATCGAATCCCTGATTGACACCATGCTTCGCTTCGATGCTGCCGGGTTTTCGCCATTTCATGCAGCGTGGCGGCAATACGACTGGTTGCGCGGTCGGGAGGTGACGATAGAAACCGACGAGATAACGAGAGCCGGTATCGCGGAAGGCGTCGATACCGACGGCGCGCTGCTGCTGAATGAGGGTGGAGACAGGCGACGAGTTACATCCGGCAGTGTCATCCTCAGTGGTCAATCGGGTGCACTTCCGTGAGCGGTTACCGAGCGTTGCTGTTCGATGTCGGCAACACTCGATTGAAATGGGGATTGTTGCAAGATAAACGAATCGTTCGAACCGGCGTTGTAGATCACGACAGACTGAATAGCCAGGGGTTTGCGGTACTGACGACGCGCTTGCCTGCAAAGGTTGACTATGTGCTGGCAAGCAATGTCGCGGGACCCGCATTTGCGACGCGTCTTGCCGGTGTAATCGGCATTCACTGTGGTACCGATGTGCATTTTGCGCGCTCGGAGAAAGACGCGTACGGCGTAAAGAACGCGTATCGGCAGCCGCGGCGGCTTGGCGTCGATCGCTGGGTCGCGTTGATCGGCGCACGGGCCGAAACGCGTTCAGCAGTCTGCATCGTCGACGTAGGTACGGCCGTGACCATCGACGCCATGGACAAGAGCGGCCAGCACCTGGGCGGCATGATTATTCCGGGTGCCCGGCTGATGAGCGCCGCCCTGAGCCGGGAAACGAGTGACATTCGATTGGCCCGGGGGGCAGCCAGCGGTCCCGGTCCCGGGATGGATGTTTTTGCCAGTAGCACCAGCGACGCCGTGCGAAACGGCACGTTGAGTGCCGTTTGCGGAGCGATCGAGCGGGCCGCCAAAGCCATGCGCAGTGCCGGGCACAGGCCGAAAATCGTCTTGACCGGGGGAGATGCGTCACGCATTCTAAAGCAGCTTGGTGGCAATATACTGCATCGCCCTCATCTTGTTCTGCAGGGCCTGGCGCACATGGTGCAAAGCAGGAAATGAGAAACCTCATATTTCTCCTCATACTGGCGAACGTGCTCTATTTTCTGTGGCAACGATTCGTATCGGACCCGGAAGAGACGGGCGTGGCCATCGTTGAAGAAAGCGAGCTCGGACCGCCGCTGGCGATCTCGAACAATAAGATCGCGGAAGCCGCGACGAGCGTCGGTGCGGTGCTCGGATCCGGGCAACCGTCCGATCTGGCTGCGGTCGTCGGCAGGTCCTGTGTCAGCATCTTCTTCAAGACGAATTCAGAGGCAGACACTGCAATCACCGCGCTGGAGAGAGAGGGCATGCTGACCAGCCTGCGCAGTACGCAGGGCCAGATTTTCGTCGGCAACTGGGTGCAGATAAGGAACATCCCGGACCTGAAGACCGGCGCCGGCATGATCGACAAGCTTCAGTCGGGCGGTATTTCCGATGCTTACCTGATGGATGACGAAAACGGCAGGTACAAGATCTCGCTCGGGCTGTTCGGTGACATGGGCCGCGCGGAAAAAATCGAGCTGCAGGCGAAATCGCTGGGCTTACCGGCGGACATCACGCCGCGAATGCGCGATGCCACGGTCTATTACGTCGATATCGGCTTGCCGCCGGGCAAGGGCGCGGGTGCCATAATTGAACAATTCGGCGAGGAACGCGTATTCCTGCGGGAAAAGGCCACCTGCCCGAGAAAGAATTAATTTCCGCGGCGGATTACTTATTTCCCACAACTGCGATAAATTCAGGGGCAGAATACGCCCCTTGAAGACCGCGCCCGGCGAACGCCGTGTCAGGACGACCCGGCCGGTGTTCGGGGCAGCAGATTGCAGAGCCGGGAGTGGCAGCGACAATCTCATTTCGTGCCGGTATAGCTCAGTTGGTAGAGCAGGGGTTTTGTAAACCTCAGGTCGGGAGTTCGAGTCTCTCTGCCGGCACCACCTCCAGCAGAATATGATAATATTCAAAAGCTTAAGTAGAACGATGGGCTGAAGGCCCGGTCTGCGCCCAGCGCCCGCAAATATCTCGGAAAGTACTGTGGTCACGGCTCGACTTTAGTGTAAATATGTCGTCTTCAAAACAACAAAAACTGCCCAAACGAGGTATTCACTTTCCTTATTGAAGCGGGTTTTAAGCCTCCAATACAGAGAACTCCGGGGGAGCGAAATGAAAGAATTCACATTGCGTCAAGCCATTCTTTTGACGGGTTCGCTCGTGGCAAGCGTTTTCGCAACGTTTCTGGCGCCACAGGCACTCGCCCAGGAAGAATTATTCATCGACGAGATCATCGTGACCACGCAAAGACGCGAGGAATCGATGCAGGAGGTGCCGATCGCGATCAATGCGTTTTCGGACACGGTGATCCAGAATTCCGGCATCGACGATCTGAAGGAACTGACGCAGCTCGCGCCGGCGCTGCAGGCGTCATCGACTAACAGCGAAACCCAGGGCACGGTCCTGCGTATTCGTGGCGTCGGCACACAGGGCAACAATCCTGCCTTCGAATCTGCCGTCGGCGTATTCATAGACGGCGTCTATCGCTCGCGTCCTGGCGCCGCCCTCGCGGAATTGCTCGACGTCGAGCGCGTCGAGGTGATGCGCGGGCCGCAGGGTACCCTGTTCGGGCGCAACACGTCGGCCGGCGCAATTCATCTGATCACGGCCAAGCCGCAATTCGAGGCCGGCGGATACGTCGAGGCAGGTTTCGGAAATTTCAGTTCCTACGACGTGCGCGGATCCGTCTGGGGCCCACTCAGCGAGACCTTCGCCGTGCGGCTCAGTGGCCTGGCGGTAAGCCGGGACGGTCTGCTCGATGACACGGTCTCCGGCAGCGATATCAATACACGCGAGCGCTACACCGTGAAAGGCCAGGCTTTATGGGCGCCAAACGAGGACGTCGAGCTGCGCGTCATTGCCGACTTCAGGAACTCCGACGAGGATTGCTGCTACGCGGTGCATTCCGCGGAACGGCCACCGGGCGCGAGTATTCCAGTAATCATTACCAATTTACTGTCACCCGGCGGGCAGACGACACCACCGAATCCTTATGCGCGCCAGGCGCAGGTAACATCCGGCCGACCGCTGCGGCAAGATGTCGAGGACTTCGGCATTTCGGCGGAACTGGTCTGGGACATCGGCAACGTTGAGTTGACATCGGTAACTTCGTATCGCGACTTCACCTCTGATCGGCACCAGGATATCGACTTCACCGCCGCCGACTACCTGGACAATTTCCGCACGGACCAGATCGAGAATTTCACCCAGGAGATTCGTCTCGCTGGGGAAAATGGAAGATTGAACTGGATCGTTGGCGCGTTCTACAGTGATGAAACCATCAAGCTCGATGGTTCGGTGCTGCACGGCGCGCAATACGAGACGTTCATAAACATACGGTTGGGGCCGCTGGTGGCCGCATTCTTCGGTCCGGCGATTGGCGCCACCAATTTCACCGAGCTTGCGAACATCGTGAGTGGCGGCGTGGTGGCACCGGGTACCGGCTGGGCGAACGGCACCGGCGCCGTCGGCGATCACTTTGAATCGGATAACTCATCGCTTGCGATCTTTACCCATAACGTGTTCGCGTTGACGGACCGCCTGGACCTGATTGCGGGCCTGCGCTGGACCGACGAACAGAAGCGCGGCACGTCGGATCTCAATCTGAATCCCGCAAATTCGCCAGGCTGCAATGCCATCATTCCCGCCTTGGCGAGCCTGCCCAATCTCACCCTGGATGATATCGGTGTAGCGCCGGGCGACCTACGGCGGGTCAAGGACGTGCTGTCCTCGCTCGGTTGCCTGGGAATAACCTCGCCCGCGTTCGAGTATGATCTCGAGCAGAACGACGACGACTTCTCGGGCACGCTCGGTTTGAGTTTCCAGGCCAGCGACGACGTCATGTGGTATGGCAGCTACAGTCGCGGTTTCAAAGCCGGCGGTATTAACCTCGATAGGGCGGGAACCATCCTGACACTGACCGGCGATAATATGAACATCGAAGCGGCGATCTCGGGAGATCCGAACAGGGATAATTTCCTCGATCCGCGTTTCGAGCCGGAGATTGCCGATACTTACGAACTCGGTGTTAAGAGCACTGTCCTCGATGGTCGCGCGTACCTGAATCTCGCACTTTTCCACTCGGAATTCGAGAACTTCCAGCTCAATACGTTCACCGGATTCAGTTTCATACCCGAGTCGGTTGAAGAGGTCATTTCAACCGGTTTCGAACTCGACTTGCAGGCGCGCCTGGCCGAAGGTCTCGATGTGCTGTTTGGCTATGCCTACATCGACACGGAATATGGCGATAACCTGACCGATGTTTCGAACAAGCTGGCCAATGAACGCGGTTTCCGGACCGGCACGTCGCTGTTACCGGAATCGAGCGCATTAGAGGGCCGGCAATTGACCAACGCGCCACGCACCGTGCTTACCGGTGCCGTAACGTTCATCCGACCGATAGGCGCTGAGCTGGACTTCCTTTTCAACGCTACAGCACGCTGGCAGGATGACATCAACACGGGATCGGACCTCGATCCGGAAAAGGACGAGCCGGATTACATGCTCGTCAATGCGCGCGTCGGTATAGGTCAGACAGAGGGCGTGTGGTCAATAGAAGCCTGGGCCAACAATCTGTTCGACGAGGATTACACGCAGGTTGCATTCGATATTCCGCTGCAATCCAATGCCGGATATGGTGCATTCATTGGCGAGCAGCGGACCTATGGTCTTACGCTTCGCTACAACTTCTAACTGAGCGTCGCAATTGAAAAAGGGCGCGTCACAGACGCGCCCTTTTTTGTCTTCAGTCCTTCCTGGAAAATATTCGTTACGCGGCGCTTTCAAAGAGCTCGAACTGCTCGGTTGCCGCCCTGCTCGTATGACGAAGCATGAACACCACGAAGCCGTAGACGATGCAGATCAGCCCGGTGGCGATGTAGAGTGTCGCGCCAGGGGCTGTTACACCTATATAAAGCGTACCGAATAAAAACAGCGCGCCAAAGCATACGTAGAGGTACGGCAGGCTTTCATAAAGGGGTGCGGGTAACCACATGGCAGATCCCTCTGCAGAGTTTCATCCTGGATTTAAATTGTCCCGCAGCAGGAGCATTATGTCTTACGAGCGCGTCACATCTTGATAGCTGACGGCATCCGCAACACGGCAGTTTGTGAACCCGGTCACACGGCCACGCATGGCCGGTACGCATTGATGGCGAAACGATAAGCCTCTATTCTGTGCTGCCTGGAACCGTCCAGAAAACGAATAAACCGGTGGTGCGAGCATGCAGTTGTCCGACAAGAATCTCCTGAGAACAAAGGCCTACATCAATGGTGAATGGGTGGACGGCGATGGCGGCGATACCTTTGCCGTGACGAATCCCGCGACCGGCGAGACGATCGCCGAAGTTGCCAGTTGCGGCACTAACGAGACGCGCCGTGCGATCGAAGCGGCCGAGGCCGCGATGCCAGGCTGGCGTAAGCGCAGCGCCAAGGAACGCGCCGCAATCCTCCGCCAGTGGTTCAAGCTGATGATGGACGCGCAGGAAGACCTCGCGCAGATTCTGACGGCGGAGCAGGGCAAGCCTCTGGGCGAAGCGCGGGGTGAAATCGCCTACGGTGCAAATTACATCGAGTGGTTTTCCGAGGAGGCGAAGCGCGTGTATGGCGACACGATTCCCGGACCGTCCGATGACAAGCGAATCGTGGTCATCAAGCAGCCGGTAGGTGTTGTCGCCTGTATTACGCCCTGGAATTTTCCGAACGCTATGCTAACGCGCAAGATCGCGCCGGCGCTTGCCGCCGGCTGCACGGTGGTGTGCAAGCCGGCCAACCTGACGCCCTTGTCTGCGCTGGCATTCGTGGAACTGGCGGAGCGCGCAGGGGTGCCCGCCGGTGTGCTCAACATCGTCGCCGGCCGGACGTCGGAGATCGGAGCCGAAATGACCTCGAACCCGATCGTTCGCAAGCTGACGTTTACCGGCTCAACGGCAGTTGGCAAGAAGCTGATGGCGGATTGCGCGGGTACCGTGAAGCGCACATCGATGGAGCTCGGCGGCAATGCGCCGT
>JABAOE010008286.1_pt2 | contig 27497 bp, 29 predicted proteins | sample 7062141 | NCBI WGS metagenome assembly JABAOE01 (sample SAMN14538627, study PRJNA623070) | marine sediment metagenome | biome: marine biome [ENVO:00000428]; feature: marine pelagic biome [ENVO:01000023]; material: deep marine sediment [ENVO:00002113] | place: India: Gulf of Khambhat ...
AGCTCCTGCATGGCCTTGATCCCCAGCGGGGTCGCCGCGTTGCCGAGGCCGAACAGGTTGGCCAGGACATTCAGGGTGATGGCCGTAATCGAAGGATGATCACCGGGGATGTTCTTGAACAGCCGGCTGATGATCGGCTTGAACAGGTGCGCGATGCGGTAGATCAGCCCGGAATCCTCCAGGATCCTGGTAATCCCCATCCAGACCGAGACGATGCCCAGCAGGTACAGCGAGATCTCCACTGCCGCTTTGGCGCCGTCGAAAATCGATTTGGTGTACGCCTCCAGGTTGCCGGTGGCAATGGCGAACACGATACTGACGCAGACCATGATCAGCCAGAGGATATTCATGCGGGCCCTCCGGGGAAATTCATCTGCCGGATCAGCAGTCGCTTGGTCGCCGTGTCCAGCTCCACCTCGGCGCCGACCGGCAGGGTGATCTTGTTCGTTACGTGGCCGATGCGCGGGCAGTGCAGCACCGGGATGTCCAGGGCCATCTGCGAGGCCAGGATCTCATAGACCTTTTGGCTGCGGATGCCGCGGAAATCGCCGAGGATGATGGCCTTGACCCCGGCGAGCTTGCCGGCCAGGATCCACTGGGTCAGGTAGCGGTCGACCTGGTGCAGCTTTTCGTCGACGTCTTCGAGAAACAGGATCGCCCCGTGCGTGTCGATCTCCCAGGGCGTATCGATCAGCGCGGTCAGCGTGATCAGGTTGCCCCCCTTGAGGGTGCCGACGGCTGAGCCGTGGCGGTAGATCGTGCAGGAGGTCCCCTTGAGCAGGTTGTTCTGCGGGTAGCCGTTGACGGCGTTGAGCAGCGACCTGCAGGTGAATTCCGTCGGTTTGGCCAGGTTGATGATCATCGGTGCGTGCAGGGTGACCAGGCCGGTTCGCTCGAAGATCGGGTTGAGCAGGGCGCTTAAGTCGCTGAAGCCGGCGAGCAGCTTGGCGTGCCTGCCGATCAGGTCGAAGTCGAGATAGGGGAGGATCTTCATGGCGCTGTAGCCGCCGCGCAGGGCGAGCACCAGGTCAATTGCGGGATCGGCGAACGCCCGGTGCAGCTGCGCGGCCTTCTCGCGCGGCTCGGGAAGCGTCTGCGGGAACTCCGGGTTGAGGATATTGAAGCCCAGGCCGGCGAGCTGCTTGAGGGCGGCGTTGAAGTCGCGCTTCTGCTTGATCAGGTAGCTGGGTGTGACGATGAAGACGTTTTTCAAGAGCCGGCTCCCCACGAATTCAAAAACAGGTGATGCGCTTCAATTTAACTCCGATCACCGACAAATACAACCGGGTTGGCCGCTCTGCCTGACGATCTGTTCAGCAGCCTCTGCATAAGCCTTGTCAAATGAACCGCACCCCTTTATAAGTTGACTGTGGGCACGCAAGCGTCGGTCTTGCTATGATGGTTATGAGCCGTCGGGGGTCTTAATGATTTGTAGAGCGTTAAAATTGTGGCTGCTGAGCTGTTGCCTGGTGTCCGGTGTGGCACTGGGTGCAGAGCTGCCGATGGTCGACTGGGGCCGCTGGAGCCAGGCTGACCTGGCGCAGCTCATTGCCTCGAACCGCCACATCACAGCCCCCGGGGAGCGCATCGCAGCGCTCTCGGCTCCCTTTCTGGAAACCCCCTACGCGGCCGGCACCATGATCGGCGACCCGCAGACTGCCGAGCGGCTGGTCGTCAACCTGGCCGGGTTCGACTGCTTTACTTTCCTCGATGTGGTCGAAGCGCTGCGCCGTGCATCCGACCTTGCCGATTTCGAGGTGCAGCTGCAGCAGGTTCGCTACTTTGGCGGTGACGTGGACTACGCCAGGCGCCGGCACTTTTTCAGCGACTGGGTCGCCGCAGACGCCGCTGCGATCGCCGATGTGACCGCGGCCGTTGGCCAGGGCAGGGCGAGGCTGGTCGTCAAGCAGCTTAACCGCAAGTCCGACGGCACGCCCTGGCTGCCGGGGATTCCCGTGGTCCGGCGGGAAGTGTCCTATATTCCGACGGAGCAGGTTGACGCGGCCGTTTTGGGCGCCCTGCAAACGGGAGATTACGTCGGAATTTACAGCCCGCACGCCGGCCTCGACGTCAGTCATGTCGGCCTGGTCGTAGACGATGCTGGCCGTATCCTGCTGCGCCATGCCTCGTCCCTTGACCGCCTGGGGCGGGTCGTCGATGTCGACCTGCTGGAGTACTTGCAGGGCAAGCCGGGACTGCTGGTTTATCGCGTCAGGTAGCTGTGGTCTTTGGCGGGTGCGGTCNNGGATCGGCTGCGTAGCTGTGCACTTTACTGCTTCAGGGCGTTGCCGAGCTCGCGATTGAATTTCAGAATGAACTTTGCAATGGTGTCGACCGAGGTGAGTTTTTCCTTGCCATCCCCGGTTTTCCACGTCACGTAGTCTTCTTCGACAGCCGTAACGACGTCCTCTCTGTCAAAATCCTTGAGGTGCTCGAGCACATACTTGCCGGTGGTGTTGATGCCCAAAGTCAGGCGCGTTTCCAGGAAGGTGCGGAAGATGAGCCGCCCGATCGGCGTGCGATAGGCGTTGGCGAGGGGGTCGGTGACGGTGCCGCAGTTGCGGCAGACGATATCGAAGTATTGTTCGAACTGGGCCTCGTCGATCGCCGCCTGGCCGCTGTGCTGCGCGGTGCTCGCCGGCTGCAGTGCCGCAGGGGCCGGCAGGCCATGGTCCTTAAGCACCTTGAGCAGGTTTTCTGGATACATGAATGTTCCGGAGAGAAACGGTTCCGAGTCACCGAAGCGATCCATGATATGCACCACCAGCGCGTGCAGCATCTGCTCGCTGTTGTCGCAGCGCTCCATGGCTGCCAGGCCGAATTTGCGCAAGGCGGCGGCTATGTTCTTCTGCACGCCGTAATGCTTGTCGTGGCGAAACAGTGTCAGCAGGTCTGCTGCGAAAAAGAGGTCTTTCATCCCGAATCCATGGAAATATTCAAAAAACTATATTTCTTGTTTATATACCTAAACGCCCATGACATCAATCATTTGCTTGCGGGCCTTGTGCTTTTCCGGCGCGATCCTGCCGGCGGCAGCCGGCGAGGGGAACGCGATGTGTGGGGTTGGGGTCAGCTTTAAATTGCCCCGTGCTATTGCGCTGGAAGCAGACGCCGTGTCAAAATACAGCATAGGGTTTTGAACAGAGGAATCGACCATGAAGATCGAGATTTTAGGTGAAGGCTGCAGTAAGTGCGTTGAGGCAAAAAAGAGCGTTCTCAAGGCTGTTGCAGAGCTCAATATCGATGCTGATATAGAGTCGACCATGGACCCGGAAGTCATTGCTAATTACCATGCCCTGAGCTTGCCGGTGCTGGTGATCGACGGCGTGCCGCAGCCGGTGGGCAGCCGCATGACTCTGTCGGATGTCATGCAGCTTATAAAGGATGCGCAGTCGAAGAAAATTTGATTTCGGCAACAGATGACGTGTTTTTGAAGAAAGGGGGTGGCACCTTGGTGTCTGCCCCTTTTCTTGTACTGAACTGGTCATTGCCGCATGGGCAATGTAAACCTTTCTTTCGGCAGTCACGTCTTAATGACTAACAGCCGAAGGAGATGACAATGATCATGCGATTCCTGATTATATTCCTGCTGCTCACTACCGCCCCGGCGTTTGCTGCTGAACCGATCGGCCTGAAGCCCTACACGGCCACCTACGCAGTGGCTTACCGCGGCCTGAACGCCGGGCTGCTGCACTTCAGCCTGACCCCTGCGGCGGACAACACCTATATCTACGAAACCCATGCGGAGCCGAGTTTCCTGGCCCGGTTCGTGGTCAGCCCGAAAGCGATCGAGCGCTCGGTTGTGCAGATCGACGCAGCCGGGGTGCGGCCGCTGAGCTGGCTGAGCGAGGATGGCAAGTCCGGCACCGATGATGACGGCAGCCTGACCTTCGACTGGACGGCGCGGCAGGTCTCCGGAACGGTGGAAGATGAAGCGATCGCGATGCCGGTCGAGCCTGGCCTGCAGGATCGCCTGTCGATGCAGGTGGCGGTCCTGACGGCGCTGCTCAGAGATGTGCCGCCCGGCCCGATCACGATGATCGACGGCGACAAGGTCAAGCAGTACAGCTATGACCGCAAGGGTACCTCCCAGGTCAGCACCGGTGCCGGCAGTTTCGACACGATCCTCTACGAAAGCACCCGCGAAGGCTCCAGCCGCCTCAAGCGTATCTACCATGCTCCGGCCCTGGGCTACCTGCCGGTGCGGCTGGAACACCTGAAAAAAGGCCAGCTCGACACGGTGATGGAGCTGGTTGCCGTCACCCCCCAGGACGGGGCAGGGCTTGAGCGAGCCAAATACGCCGTGACGGCCGTGATTGGCCAAGAATAAGCGCCACTTTGCCTTGTTCCGCCGGGCACTCCTTCGCGCCTGATCCCTGCAGAAATCTTGTTCAATTCCCGTGCATTTGACCAAAAGCCTGATAGTCTTGTTGAGGTTTTTGATGCGTAAGGAGTGCCGATGCGAGTGCGGTTGATCACTGCTGTTTGCCTCTTGTTTCTGGCCGTGTCCCCGGCTTCGGCACGCGACTTGGCCGAGGTGCCAATCGGTTTCGACAAGGGTGAATTCACGACCACCATCACGGGCCGCATCCGGGGCTACGAGATCATCGATTACCAGCTGCGGGCCGATGCCGGGCAGGAGCTGGTGGTGGATCTCAACACGTCTCACCTGGCGACCTATTTCAACCTGCTGCCGCCCGGATCCGATGACGTCGCTGTCTTTATCGGCTCGACCTCCGGACACCATTACGAGGCACTGCTGCCTGCTGCAGGACTCTACACCATCCGCGTCTACATGATGCGCAGCGCGGCCAGGCGCGACGAGGTGGCAGATTACACGCTGCGTGTGGCCCTGCCGGACCGGCATCCGGTCATGACCGCACAGCTTGGTTCGCCTGTTGTCGAAGCCGACTCCCTGGCCTGGCACCTGTCGCTGCAGGGGATAGGATTTCACGTCACAAGCAGCGGCCGCAGCTCAATCAACAACCTGACCATCGTGCCTGACGGCCTGGAAATTGATAATGCGCCCATCGAGCGCGAGATCGATGGCACGGTCCGTGGCCTCGAAGTCGCCGATCTGAACGTCGATGGCTCACCCGAGATTTACGTGTACGTGGTCTCCGCCGGCAGCGGTTCCTACGGTTCCCTGGTGGCTTATGCCGCCAACCGGCGCAAATCCCTCAGCGAAGTCTACCTGCCGCCCATTACCGATGACCAGGCCGCATCGGCCGGCTATATGGGGCACGATGCGTTTGCCGTGGTTGAGAACCGTCTGGTGCGGCGCTTCCCCGTCTATCGCGAGCAGGACACCAACGCCAACCCCACCGGCGGCATGCGTCAGCTGCAGTACCGGCTGGTGCCCGGTGAAGCCGGCTGGCTGCTAAAGGTCGACAGGATGGTTGAATATTGATAGATTTGCGGCTGTTGAATCGTGTAAAAAACTTCGTAAACCCACAGTGGAGGAACAGATGCGCTGCCATGAAGTTGATTACCATATCGTCGGTGACGATATGCAGATGGTCCAGGTCGAACTGGACCCTAACGAAACCGTGATCGCCGAAGCCGGAGCCATGAACTACATGGAGGAGGACATCGCCTTCGAGGCGAAGATGGGGGACGGCTCACAGGCGGATTCGGGCATTATGGGCAAGCTGTTCAGCGCCGGCAAAAGGGCGTTGACGGGCGAGTCGATTTTCATGACCCACTTTACCAACGCCGGCAAGCAGAAACGCCACGTTGCCTTTGCCGCTCCTTATCCCGGCAAGATTGTCCCGATCGACATGAACAGCGTCAAGGGAGAAATCTATTGCCAGAAGGATGCTTTCCTCTGCGCGGCCTATGGCACGGAGGTGAGCATTGCTTTCCAGAGACGTCTGGGTACCGGTTTTTTCGGCGGGGAAGGGTTTATCCTGCAGCGCCTGCGCGGCGACGGCATGGCCTTTGTGCATGCCAGCGGCACCATCATCGAAAGGCAGCTGCAGGGGGAGACCCTGCGGGTCGACACGGGCTGTCTGGTCGCTTTCGAACCGAGCGTCAATTACGACATCCAGCGTTCGGGCAGCCTGAAAAGCATGTTCTTCGGCGGGGAGGGGCTGTTCCTGGCGACGCTCAGCGGCCATGGCCGGGTCTGGCTGCAGAGTCTGCCGTTCAGTCGTCTGGCCGATCGGATTATTGCCCATGCGCCCTCGCGCGGCGGCAGCGACAAGGGCGAAGGTTCGGTGCTCGGCGGTATTGGCCGCATGCTGGATGGCGACTGATCACGTAAAAACTTCCCGGGCTTGCTGGGACAGACCCGGATACTCGGCGTCCTCGATTTCGCTGCATCACTAGTTTGTTATGTTCTTCGTGCCTTCTCCAGGCAAGACCTGAATCATCATCACTCGAGACACACCTGTGTGAATGAGGAAGCTTCTTCTTCACATCTCTGGTTATTGCCGAAATTTGTTCTAGAATTTTAAATGACCGTTGCCTGTCGCTGTGATCGTCGTTGTATTTGCTGGCTTTTGTTTTTTTTCGATCCTCCCATGGGTTGACACATGTGTGACGAAGACAGAAAATTACGATCGTTTTTTGAGAACTCTGCTGATGCCATGTTCATCATAGAGAATGATGCGATTGTGGATTGCAACGCGGCCGCTGTGGCCATGCTTGGCTATGACAGCAAGGAAGATATTCTCAGTCCGTCTTGCCCCCTGTTTCCTGAATTCCAGCCTGATGGCAGCTTCTCACTTGATAAAGCGCAGGAGATGATGCGCCTTGCCAAAGAGCGTGGCAACTATCGGTACGAGTGGGTTTGCCTGCACAAGGATGGCTCCTTTCTCCCGGTCGAAATCAGCTTGACGGCCGTTCACAATACACACGGCATGCAGTTGTATGCTTATTGGCGTGATATCTCCAGCCGCATAGAGGCAGAACAAACCATCCTTAAAAATGAGGAGCGTTATCGCAAGCTTTACAAGGAGACTCCGGCGATGCTCCATTCTATCGATGCGCAGGGGCGCCTTGTCAGTGTCAGCAACCATTGGCTGGAGAAACTCGGCTACAGAAGAGAAGAGGTGATTGGTCGGAAATCGTCAGAGTTCCTGACTGAAGAGTCCCGTCGTTTTGCCCAGGAGGTGATTCTCCCAGAATTCTTCCGTACGGCTTATTGTCTTGATGTCCCCTACCAGCTTGTGAAAAAGAATGGTGAAGTCATCGATGTCCTCCTTTCGGCAACTGCCGAAAAAGACGAAGAAGGCAATGTCCTTCGCTCCCTGGCTGTTATCACAGATGTGACCGAACGCAAGAAGGCTGTCGATGCGTTACGTGACAGTGAAGACATGCTCAGGCTGATTCTCAGCTCGGCCGCTGAGGGCATCTATGGTCTCGACACAAAGGGGTGTTGTACCTTCTGTAACCCCGCGTGCCTGGAGATGCTGGGATATGCCAGTGAAACCGACCTGCTCGGCAATAACATGCATAGAATGATTCATCATCACAGGCGCGATGGAACACCCTACCCGGAAAAGGAATGCAAGATATTCCTGGCGTTTGAGAAAGGTGAGGGCATGTGTGCAGACGATGAAGTGCTGTGGCGTGCGGATGGCAGCTCCTTTGATGCTGAGTACTGCTCTTATCCGATGCTCCGTGACGAAAATGTTGTCGGGGCTGTTGTGACGTTTCAGGACATCACCGAACGTAAAAAAGTTCAGGCCGCCCTGATCGAAGCCAAGGATTACGCCGAAGAAGCCAACAAGGTGAAGAGCGAGTTTTTGGCGAAGGTCAGCCATGAAATACGAACGCCGATGACGGTCTTCATCTCGGCCATCGAGCATCTGCTGGAAATAGACGAAGACCCATCCCACCGCAAAGTCCTGAATCTGGCGGATTCGTCTTCGCAAAGGCTGTATACGCTCATTGAAGAGGTTCTGGATTTTTCCAGGATAGAGGATCATAAGTTGGATCTGGAAGTTGCGTCGTTCGATATAAAAAAATGCGTGCAGGATGCAGTCAGCCTGATGAAAGGGAAAGCGTCTGCAAAAGGACTTGATTTGCAATGGTCTGTGGCGCAGGATGTGCCGGAAAATATGGTCGGGGATGAATACAGGCTAGGGCAGATTCTTTTGAACCTGATCGGCAATGCCATTAAATTCACAAACCAGGGCAAGGTCAGTGTTTCTGTCACTCTGCGTGACAACGACCTGGTCTTCAAGATCCAGGACACCGGAATCGGTATCCCGGAGGATAAATTGGCGAGCATCTTCGAGGCTTTCAGCCAGGCAGACAGTTCCACGACCCGTCTATATGGAGGGACAGGCTTGGGACTCTCTATCTCAAAGGGTTTGGTGGAGCTGATGGGTGGCCAGATTCATGTGCAAAGCAAACTGGAACATGGTAGTCAATTTACTTTCACTCTGCCTTACAAGGATCAGCAACCTTCCTGACGGGGCCTGCACACTCTCAGCCCCTCAATCTATTTGCCACATATCGAAACTGGGAACATTGTGATGTGGAAGATATATCTGAAGCTGTTTGCCGTGGCGTTCTTCTGGGGCGGGACTTTTGTCGCCGGTCGCCTGCTGGCCGGCCACGCCCACCCGGTGTCGGCGTCGTTCTTCCGTTTCGCAGTGGCCTCGGTCTGCCTGCTGCTGGCGCTCTGGAAGCTTGAAGGCCGACTGCCCAGGCTGTCCCTGAACCAGGCGCTGGCGGTTGCCGCGCTGGGCCTGACCGGGGTGTTCGCCTACAACCTGTTCTTCTTCAACGGGCTGACCATGATCGAGGCCAGCCGCGCCGCCTTGATCATCGCCCTCAACCCGGTGGCAATCACGCTCTGCTCGGCGCTGGTCTACCGCGAAGCCCTGCCGCTGAGTCGGATTGTCGGCATCCCCCTGTCGGTGACCGGGGCGGTCGTGGTCATAACGCGGGGCAACCCGCTGCTGCTGTTCAGCGGCGGCATCGGCCGCGGCGAACTGCTGATCTTCGGCTGCGTGCTGTCCTGGTCGCTCTACTCGATTATCGGCAAGACGGCGATGCGCGGCCTGACGCCCTTGGCTGCAGTGTGCTGGTCATCGATGGCCGGGACCCTGCTGCTGTTCTTCCCCGCACTCTATTACGGCAGCCTGACCCAGGCGCTCGGCTTTTCCTGGTCGGTGTGGGCGGGGATTGCCTACCTCGGCCTGTTCGGCACCGTGATCGGCTTTCTCTGGTATTTCCAGGGGATCCAGGAGATCGGCCCCTCACGGGCGTCGGTCTTCATCAACTTCGTGCCGGTCAACGGCGTGCTGCTGGCGACCCTGATCCTTGGCGAACCGCTGAACCTGTCGCTGCTCGGCGGCGGTCTGCTGGTGGTCTGCGGGGCGTACCTGGCCAATGCGCCGAAACCGTTGTTCTGGCGCAAAGACTTGGCGGCCAAAAGCACCGGAAGCGGCTAGCCGTCGCTTTTTTCTGTGACACAGAAGCTATATGTCACTGCCTGGTTCCCATCTGCAAATATGTTGTGCTAATCTACGCCAAAATCCACCAGGAGGAAATTTGTGAAATTGATGAAACATGTCGTGTTGGTGCTCAGCCTGGTTTGCTTGAGTGCGGCTTTTGCCGGTGCGGAAACGGTCGTTCTCGATGGCCTGCCGCAGACCAGGCCAATTACCGCTGCCGCATTGTGAAAAGGGACGGGCAGTACTACTGGGCATCGCGCCAGGACAAAAGCCTGCTCTATTCGCAATCAGGTGAATTCCATAATTTCGTCGAACCGGGCGGCAACGGCTACATACGCGTGCTGATTGCCGAGGGCAAGACCTACTACATGGAGCATTTGACATTGGCTCTGAAGAACATCACCTATTGGGGCAGCGCCGAAAACTTCGCCCCGTAATTACGCCTCTGGTGCACCGTTTCAGCAAACAGTGCAAAATAAGGCATAATAGCAGAATATTTCTCAACAGCCAGAGGTGCTGCTGTGAACCGTATCGTAATCCACTACAGTGAGATCGCCCTTAAGGGCAAGAACCGCCGCCAGTTCGAAGACGCCCTGCTGCGCCACGTGCGCGCCGCGCTGGGCGACCTGGCGCACGAGGTGCGCAAACAGCAGGGGCGGCTGGTGTGCAAGCCGGCCAACCACGCCGATCCCCGGCAGGTCCGGGAGATCCTCGCCTGCATCCCGGGGATCGTCAACTTCTCTCTTGGCCACAGCGCACCGAAAGATGTCGAGGCGATCGGCGGACGGGCGGTCAACCTGCTTGCGGAACGCTCCTTTACCACCTTCGGTGTCAAGACCAAGCGCACCGACAAGGCGTTCCCGCTGACCTCGGAGGAGATCAGCCGTGCAGTCGGGGCCTCGATCCTGCGCGGCCTGCAGGGGAAGAAGGTCGATCTGAAAAACCCCGACCTGTGGCTCTTCATCGAGTTGACCGGTAAGGAGGCAACGCTGTTTACGGAGAAGCATGCCGGGCCAGGCGGCCTGCCGGTGGGCACCAGCGGCGACGTGATGGTGTCGCTCTCCGGGGGCATCGACAGCCCGGTGGCGGCCTACATGCTGATGAAGCGCGGCTGTCGGGCGGTCTTTGCCCACATCCGCAACGAAACCCAGTTTGCCAGCGGCGTCACTGACAAGATCGAGAAGCTGGTCGAGGTGCTGACCCGCTACCAGCTGCGCTCCACCCTCTACCATGTACCGTTCGGCGACCTGCAGCGTCGCATCATCGCCTTCGTCCCCGCCGACTACCGCATGATCATTTACCGGCGCTGCATGATGCGCATCCTCAACCGGCTCGCCGAACGGGAAGGCGCCAAGGCGATCGTCACCGGTGATGCGGTCGGCCAGGTGGCCTCGCAGACGCTGAGCAACCTGCACTGCATTCAGAATGCCTCGCAGCTGCCCGTGCTCTCACCGCTGGTGGGTATGAACAAGGATGAAACGATCGACATCGCCAAGCAGATCGGCACCTATGAACACTCCATCGAACCTTATCCGGATTGCTGCTCCTTCATGATCGCGCCGCATCCTGAGACGCGCGGCGTGCTCGAGCTGGTGGAGCAGTTCGAGGCCAACATCGACGGGCTTGAAGCGCTGCTGCTAGAGGCTGTGGACACGGCCGAGCGGCTGGAGTTCTGAGTCCCGTGTGTTCAGGAGAGGCGATGCTGATTGATTTGACGGTGCAGGTCACCGAGCGCATGCACGAAGCCGTCCTGAAAAGCGAAAAGATGGCTTCTTTCGGTCACTTGGGGACCCATTTTGATGTAATGGATAAAGAGTTTCCGCTGGCGTTTATCAGGCGTGACGGGATCGTATTCGACGTCTCCGGAATTCGTGACCGAGATATCGGCGTGGACGACATCGACCTTTCCCTGGTCAGACCCGACCTGTTTGTTGCCTTGCACAGCGGACATGAAGCGGCGACGGGCTATGGCAGCGAAGCCTATTTCAAGAACCCTCCGCAGCTTGCCGTCGCCTTGATCGATGCCTTGCTGGCCCGTGAGATTGCCATCATCGGCATTGACTTTCCCGGCATGCGCCGCGGCGTCGAGCACACCCCCATGGACCAGAGATGCGCCGATCGGGGCGTGTTCGTGGTAGAGAACCTCCGCCAGCTCTCCCGTGTCCTGGCCGGCCGCCGCAACCGGACCTTCGTGGCCAACACCTATCCCATCCATTTCACGGGGCTGACCGGTCTGCCGTGTCGCGTCGTGGCGGAAACCGGCGAGCCGGACGACCACTTTTCCCAAAAATAACAACAATTCGATCGGGGTCAGGAGAGGGCGACGATGGTGAAGTTTTTTTGCGCCGCGCCGTCGCCGACCTGGATATCGTCGCCGCAGACCTTGCCAAGCAGGGCGCGTCCAAGGGGCGATCTCGGTGTGACCACCGTGCACTCCTCACCATCCACGGTGATTTTCAGGCCACCTGCGTCAGGGCCGAGAAAAATACGTCTGCAATTGCCGGAGTGGGCTTCGATGGTGACCAGGGCGGTCAGTCGGATCGGTGTGTCCTCGTCGAATTCGCGCAGCTCCAGGGTGCGAAAGCTCTCCAGCGCCTGGCGGATGTCCTGGGCGCGGTTGGCCTGTCCCTGGGCCACATAGGAGGCTTCAAGGCCGGTGGTGTCGTATTTGTTGTCCGGCTGGCACTCCGGGTGGGTGGCCGCGGCATGGGCGGTTCTGGCCGCCTGGGTTAGAACCGCGAGGTCGGTGGCCAGGGCCCGGAGAATAGTGTCCAGGAGTTTTTGCTTGTGCATGCGCCCAGTATCTCATGGTGCCGTGAGCGGAGGCAAGGTGCGCAGCAACGGCATTGGTTGGGCGGTGCAGGCTGGCGTGACGCAAAGCAGGCAGTGCATCGATCAGGGCCGTTGTCACGGATCACACCTCTGGTCACTTGAATGTGCGGGTCTGTTGCTTTCTGCCGGTTAGCTCTTTTTGACCCGGAACCCTGACTTCTCCAGCTCTGCAGCCATCTGCGAGACAGGCTTGGCCGGCTTCTTGTCCGGGTTTGTCTGTTGTGGCCGGGAATTACTCGCGGCGGCTTTCTCCGCTTCGCCGCTGCGCATGGAGAGGCCGATGCGCTTGCGCTCGAGGTCGATCGAGACGACGCGCACCCTGACCGCCTGGCCGACCTTGACCACCTGGTTCGGATCCTTGACGAAACGGTCGGCCAGCTGGCTGATGTGCACCAGGCCGTCCTGGTGAACGCCGATGTCGACAAAGGCGCCGAAAGCGGCGACGTTGGTGACGATGCCGTTCAAGGTCATCCCCTCCTCGAGGTCCTTAAGTTCCATGACGTCTTCGCGGAAGCCGGACGCACTGAAGCTGTCACGGGGGTCGCGCCCCGGTTTTTTGAGCTCGGCGACGATATCGTGCAGAGTGGGCAGGCCGATGTCCTCGCCGATGTAGTCCTGCAGCCGGATTCGGTCGATGCGCTTCGGATCGCTGATCAGCTGAGTCAGGGTGACGCCGAGATCCGCAGCCATCTGTTCGACCAGGGGGTAGCGTTCGGGGTGCACGGCGGTGCCGTCAAGGGATTGTGGCGCATTACGGATACGCAAAAAGCCGGCGGCTTGTTCAAAGGCTTTGGGGCCGAAGCGGGGCACCTCGAGCAGCTGCCTGCGGCTGCTGAAAGCTCCTTGCTGATCGCGATAGCAGGTGATCGCCTTGGCCAGCGCTTCACTGATCCCCGATACGAAACTGAGCAGCGCCCAGCTGGCGGTGTTCAGGTCGACGCCGACAAAGTTGACGCACGACTCGACCACTTCATCGAGGGATTTTTTCAGGGCGTTCTGGCTGACGTCGTGCTGGTACTGGCCGACGCCGATGCTCTTCGGGTCCACCTTGACCAGCTCTGCGAGCGGGTCCTGCAGGCGGCGGGCTATGGAGATGGCACCGCGCACGGTCAGGTCCAGCTCGGGGAATTCTTCGCGGGCGATCTCCGATGCGGAGTAGACGCTGGCCCCGGCCTCGCTGACCATGACCACCTGCAGCTTGCGGTCTGCATTTTTCAGGGTGCTGCGTACGAACTGGTCCATTTCGCGACCGGCTGTGCCGTTGCCGATAGCCACCATTTCGACCTGGTGCGCGTCGACCAGGCGCAACAGCTCGCGGCGTGCCGTGTCCACCTGTCCACTTCCCCCTGCGTGCGGGTAAATGGTGACATGCTCGAGAAAGCGACCCGTCGCATCGACGGCAGCCAACTTGGAGCCGGTACGCAGCCCGGGATCGATGCCGAGCACGCGGCGACTTCCGGCCGGAGCGGCGAGCAGCAGGTTGCGCAGGTTCTCGGCAAAGACGCGAATAGCCTCGTCATCGGCCGCCTGCTTGGCCTGCAGGCGCAGGTCGAGATCTATGGAAGGGGCCAGCAGACGCTTGTAAGCATCGCCGACGAACTCGCGCAAGAGCGGGGCAAAGCGATGCTCCGCCGGAGCGAACATGCTGGTTAAACGGCCACTGATCTCCTCTTCGGGCGCTGCAATTCGCAAGCGCAGGATCAACTCCTTTTCGCCACGGCGCATGGCCAGCATGCGGTGTGAGGGGACCTGGCGCAGCGGTTCGCTGTAGTCGTAGTACATTTCGTACTTGCTGACTTCCTTTTCTTTGCCGACCATCGGTTGGGAGCAGAACAGGCCCTTGTTCCAGGTCAGCTCGCGGACGACGGCGCGTGCCGCGGCGTCATCGGCGATCTGCTCGGCAATGATGTGACCGGCTCCCGCCAGGGCCTCGGCAACGGTGTGGACCTCGAGCTCCGGGTTGATAAAGGTTGCGGCAAGCATTTCGGCGGTCGCACTTCCTTCGCCGCTGCGCAGCATCTCTGCCAGCGGTTCGAGACCGCGTTCCCTGGCAATGAAGGCTTTGGTCCGACGTTTCTGCTTGTAGGGGAGGTAGAGGTCTTCTAGCTCGGTTTTCTGGCGTGCGGCCATGATCCTGGCGCGCAGGGAGTCAGTCAATTTGCCCTGTTCGTCGATCGATTTGAGAATCGTCTCGCGGCGTTCATGCAGTTCATGGTGATACGCGAAGCGCTCCTGGAGCTGGCGGATCTGCACTTCGTCCATTTCACCGGTCACTTCCTTGCGATAACGGGCGATAAACGGCACGGTGGCGCCTTCCTCGAGCAGGGCCACGGTGCTGGTGATGCGGGAGATGTCGAGTCCGGTTTCATTGGCCAGGACGGTGATGATGTTCGGCTGCTGCGTTGCGGTCATTGAGATTGGATCCTTTGTGCAAAGAGAGGTTTTTTCGGCTGGCGATACTAGCACAGACTCGAGCTTGCGGCACGCGCAAAAGGCGTATAAAACGAAGGGGGCATCCAAATAGAATGCCCCCGGAACGAGGTCCAGTTCAAGCGATAGAATTCCAGTTGTTTAATACCAGGCCAGTTTCTCCACCTTCGACGACGTTACCATCATTTCGAAAGCGCCAATATCGCTCATGCCTTGCTTGCCCCGGTAATGATAGGGAATGACCACGCCCGGCTTGAACTCGTTGACCGCGGAGGCGGCCTGCTCGATTGTCATGGTGAAAGGCAGGTTCATGCAGACAAAAGCGATGTCGATATCGCGAAGTGCCCGCATCTCGGGGATGTCTTCCGTGTCCCCCGAAATGTAGAGGCGCACACCGTCCTTGCTCAGCACGTAGCCGTTGTCTCGCCCTTTGGGATGGAACTTGAGCCGGTCCTCGGTGATGTTGTAGGCGGGGATCGCCTCGATGGCAAGCCCGGCTGCTTCGGTTGATCCGCCGTTGTCGATGGTGGTGCCATAGCCGAGCTGTTCGACGACCGTGGCCGGGCCGATGATCGGTGTGTCAACCCGCTTGAGCGCGGCGACCAGTTCCGGAGCCAGGTGGTCCTTGTGGATGTGGGTGATGAGGATCAGGTCGGGCGGCGGGAAGCCGGCAAAATCCGCAGCGGAGCCGACCGGGTCGACGTAGACGGTAGTCGGTCCGGACTGCAGGACGAAGGTCGCGTGCTTGACCGGCGTGTAGGTAAACACTTCTGTGGCGCTGGCGCCGGAAGCCGCGAGCATGGTGAACAGCAAAGCGAGGTGAAGGCGGTTCATAGAAATCTCCTGCTGTTTGATGGACGGCATGAATGTCATTATACCTGATGTGCGACGACTTGCGAGAAGCGTCAGCCCGGTGATGTGGTTCGCGAAAAACATGCTATAACTTTAGCTGCGGTGCGCGTTACAACCCGTGCTGCCTGTTTCCTGTCAGGAGGACCAGATGACACAAAACCCACGCATTCGCGGCGTACTTGCGCCGGTCGTTACGCCCTTTGCTGCAGGCCTCGCCCCAGATCCTGAGCGGTTTGTCGCCCATTGCCGCTGGCTGCTGTCGCAGGGCTGCAAGCTGGCCGTGTTCGGTACCAACAGCGAAGCGAATTCGTTGTCAATGGACGAGCGCATCGCCTTGCTCGAGACCCTGCTCGAAGCCGGTATCGACCCGGCCAGCATGATGCCGGGCACCGGGTCCTGCGCGCTGCCCGATGCCGTACAGTTGACCACCAGGGCGACCCGGGCCGGCTGCGCCGGGGTGCTGATGCTGCCGCCGTTTTACTACAAGGACGTCTCCGAAGAAGGGCTGTTCCGCTTTTTCAGTGAAACGATCGAGCAGGTTGGCGATGCGCGCCTGCGCATCTATCTCTATCATATCCCCCAGGTCGCCATCGTCGGCATCACCCCCGGCCTGGTGGAGCGGCTGCTGGCTCGCTACCCGACGGCGATCGCCGGCATGAAGGACAGCTCCGGCGACTGGAACAACACCCGGACGATGCTCGATAATTTCTCGGCTTCCGGCTTTGACGTGTTCGTTGGCAGTGAATCGTTTCTGCTGACCAACATGAAACAAGGCGGTGCCGGCTGTATTTCTGCCACCGCCAATGTCAACCCTGCGGCGATCGACCGGCTCTTTCGGACCTGGCAGGAGAGCGACGCCGATGAGCAACAGCGGCAGCTGGACGATGTGCGCCGCACGGTCGGCCAGGCCGTGATGCTGCCAGCCCTGAAGGCTGTGATTGCCCGTTACAGCAATGACCCGGGTTGGAAGACTGTGCGGCCGCCGTTGGAGGAACTCAGCGCTGCTCAGCTGCAGGACCTCTACCAGGGTCTTGACGCGCTTGGCTTTGCCATGCCCGGGATCGGGGGCCAGTGAAATGATGACTGAAGGACAGAAAACACCGCTGCTGCCGGAACATCTCGACCCGGACCCTGTCAAACAGCTGGCTCTCTGGCTTCATGACGCTGAACGGGCCGAGCTGCCGCAGCCCAATGCCATGACCCTTGCCACGGCCGACCGCCAGGGCAAGCCTACGGCGCGCATCGTCCTGCTCAGGGGGGTCGATGAGCGGGGCCTGGTGTTTTACACGAATCGCGAGAGCCGCAAGGGGCTTGACCTGCTCGAAAATCCCCAGGCTGCGCTGGTGTTCTGCTGGCTGCCATTATCCCGCCAGGTGCGAGTCGAAGGCAGCGTGGAAGTCGTGGATGAGCGCGAATCAGATCTCTACTTTGCCAATCGGCCCAGAGGCCACCAGATCGAAGCCCACGCTTCACCGCAGAGCCGGGTGATCAGGGACCGGTTGTACCTCGACGAGCAGTTTCAGGCGTTCAGCCGGCAATTTGCCGGACAGCAGGTGCCGCGCCCTGCGCACTGGGGCGGGTATCGGCTGCTCCCGACTATGCTGGAATTCTGGCAGGAAGGGGAGCACCGGCTTCACGACCGGCTGCGCTATCGACGTGCTGATGACGGTCATTGGCTCTTGGAACGTCTCGCGCCATAACAAGATCGGGGACACAGTGCTTATGTGTCCCCGAAATCATTCAATGATGGGCTTCAGATCTTCAGACAGTCGCGTTCGTCATCCCAGTAGGGTGAGAGTTTCCTCAGACGGGCGACAATCACCGGCAAAACCTCGATAATCCGATCGATGTCGGAGTCGCTGTTGTAGCGGCTCAGGCTGATGCGCAGCGAGCCGTGGATCGCTGTGAATGGCACCTGCATCGCCTTGAGTACGTGAGACGGGTCGAGGGAGCCAGAAGTGCAGGCCGACCCGCTCGAGGCGCAGATGCCATGGCGGCTCAGCTCGTAGAGCATTGCTTCCCCCTCGATGCCGTGAACTGCCAGGTTGAGGGTGTTGGGCAGCCGCTCCGCGGCGTTCTTGCCGTTGACTTCGAGCGCCGGAATCCTTTCGAGCAGGGCGTTTTGCAGGCGGTCCCGAAGCGTTCGGACCCGGCCCTGTTCTTCCTCGACCCCGGCCACGGCCAGCTCACAGGCCCTGGCGAGGCCGACGATGTAAGGCACATTCTCGGTGCCGGCCCGGCGACCTTTTTCCTGGTGCCCACCGAGGATGAAGGGGCGCCAGCGGGTGCCGCGGCGCACAAAGAGGGCGCCGACACCCTTCGGGGCGTGGATCTTGTGACCGGAAAAGGCCAGCAGGTCGACGTGCTGCAAGGTGACGCGCAGGTCCACCGGCAGCTTGCCGAGCGCCTGGGTGGCGTCGCTGTGCACCACGATCTGCGGGTCGGTCTCCTTGGCAATGCGGGCCAGCCTGGCCACCGGGTAGCAGACCCCGGTTTCATTGTTGGCCATCATGATGCTGACCAGCATGGTGTCTTTGCGCAGCGCCCTGACGAACGCGTCGATCACCAGCTCGCCGTTGCGGTCCACCGGCAGAAAGGTTACGTCCAGGCCGCGCCGTTCCAGCTCCTTGCCGATCTCCAGGACCGAAGGGTGTTCGACGGCAGTGGTGATTACGTGGCGGCGCTCGGGGTTGGCCTGAACGGTACCGAACAGCGCGGCGTTGTTGCTTTCGGTTGCCGAGCCGGTAAAGAGCAGCTGGTCCGGCTCAATGCCGCCGAGACAGCTGGCGATGGTGCGTCGGGCGGTTTCGATCGCTGCCGATGATGAGCGGGCGGCATCGTACATCGAGCTCGGATTGAAATAGTCGGAGGTGAAGTAGGGCTGCATCGCCGCCAGCACCTCCGGGGCGATGGCGGTGGTGGCGTTGTTGTCGACATAGATCGTTTTGCTCTCGTGCATTGTTTTGCCCCGCACCTTCAGACCGCGATCACTTGCAGGCGGTCGTCGACCTGTTCCTTGAGATGTCCTTCCACCAGCAGCTTAAGTGTCTGTCCGGCAGCGCTGCACTGGTTGCAGGCCCCGGTCAGACGGCAGTAGACAAGATTGCCCTTGATGTCGACCAGTTCGATGTCGCCGCCCTCGGCATGCAGCAGCGGCCGGATTGTCTCGGCGATGGCGGCTTCGATCTTCTGCCCCAGCCGATAGGGCGAGAGATGATCCGTACCTTGTGCTCTGCTGGTCGTGTCCGTGGCCGGCCCTGCCGCCTGCGGTGTCGTGCCCCAGATCTCGTTGAGCAAGTCCTGCAGGCCGCCCGGCGCGTGGTGGCAGGCGGTACAGCCGCCGCCGGCCTTGAGGGCGTTGGTGATCTCGGCAATGCTCTTTAACCCCAGTTCCCGGATCTTGCGGCGCAGGTAGGGTTCGGTCACCGAGTAGCAATTGCAGACAACGCGTCCTTCATCCTCATCGGCGTGGGCCATCTCCGGCAGCAGTGCCGCAAGGTCGACGCCGCGCTTGGCAGCCCAGTCGGCCACCGCCTTCTGCAGCGCCTCGGCTCCCATCACCGAACAGTGGATCTTCTGTTCCGGCAGGCCTCCGAGGAATTCGACCAGGTCCTGGTTGGTCACCTGCAACGCCTCGAGCGGGGTTTTGCGCTGCTCTTCCAGCAGGGTGCAGAGTGCTTCCGAGGCGGCGATTGCCGAAGTGCAGCCAAAGGTCAGGTAACGGGCTTCTGTAATGACGTCGCGGGTCGGATCGGTGGCGTCGCGCTTGACGCGGAAGGTGAATCGCAGGGTGTCCCCGCAGACGATCGAGCCGTGTTCACCGAAGCCGTCGGGAGTTTCCAGTTCGCCCATATGGGTGCCGGACTCGCCCTTGACCGCATCCATGAAGAGCTTGAGAACCTTTTCGCTGTATTCCCACGGCATAACGTATCAGCGTGCCTCTTGTTTCCGGCGTCAATGCTGCCCGCCATCTGCCACCTTGTGCTGTCAGGTCCAGAGCTGATGGCCTGCGACCCTTGGGTCGGCCCCGAAGCGGTTCTCTCCCGGCGTGCCCCACAACAGGAGCAGGGTTAACAGGACGAAGGCGTTGATGATCGGCACCGCCAGCAGCCAGCAGTAATTGCCGCTCAAGCCGATGTCATGAGATCGTTTGATCAGGAGAATAATGGTCGGGAACAAGGTGAGCAGGAACAGAATGGCAAAAAGCTCGCCGGGCAGGTAAGTGGAACAGGCGTTGAGGAGCAGGCCCAGCACCAGGATGGGCAAAAACCCCTGCCAGAACTGCGTCTGGCTCAAGCGACCGTCAATTTCCAGGTAGTAAAAGTGCCAATCTCCAAGATGCAAGTGTTTCATAGGATCACCCGCTTTCTTAATATTTGCTGGAGAAATGCTGGCTTTGTCTGCCTTTACTAAACTTTTATCACTGCAATGAGAACAGTCAACCGATGCTGTTGAAGGTGTACAAAAGGACGGTATTATTCAGGATGAAAATGGGGGCTCTGCAACAAGTGGATCAGTTTTGTGCAAAGCAGAAACTGTGGTTAGAAAAAGTGTTTTCAATATGTTATGTTGATTGGAACAATTTCCGTCCGCCTTTTCCAAATGGCAACAGGGAAGGATCTACCGCATGCAGGTACGTTTTCTAGAGCAGGGTGATACCGGGCTGGTGCTTGTGTTCGGTGATTCCATCAACCGGGAGACCTCCGCGCGGGTGACGCGCGCCGACCGGCGCCTGCTGGACGAGATCGATGCAGGAAGTCTGCATGGTATTGTCGAGATCGTGCCGGCTTACTGCTCCCTGACGGTGATTTTTGACCCGTTGTCCTTGCCGCGCCGGCAGCTTAAAGACCAGCTTTTGCAACTGCTCGATGATGACCTCGATGCCGCTGCTCAGCCCACGCGCGAGTGGCAGCTGCCGGTCTGCTACGACCCGGAGTACGGCCCCGACCTGGACGCCGTCGCCCGTACAAGGGAGCTGACCACGGCGGAGGTCATTGCCCTGCACGCCGGCCGCACCTACTGTGTTTACATGATCGGTTTTCTGCCCGGTTTCCCCTACATGGGCGACCTCGATCCGGCATTGCTGATGCCGCGGCGAAAGGATCCGCGCGTGCGGGTGCCGAGAGGGGCCGTAGCGATAACCGGTCTGCAGACCGCGATCTATCCCTGGGAAAGCCCGGGCGGCTGGCAGCTGCTTGGCCGCTGCCCGCTGCCCTTGTTCGATGCACAGCGAAACCGGCCTGCGTTGCTTGCCCAGGGCGACCTGGTTGTCTTCACTCCTGTTGCGAAGGCTGAGTATCAACAGCTGCATGCTGCGGCTACAGCCGGTACGCTCGACCTCAATTTGTATTTGTCCGGGGAAGGGGAGACGTATGCCTGAGTTGAAGGTGATTGACCCGGGTCTGTTTGCCAGTATCCAGGACGCAGGGCGTTTCGGCTTCCGCCGTTTTGGCGTGCCCTGGTCAGGGGTCCTTAACCCAGAGGCCGCACAGCTCGCCAATGCCCTGGCCGGCAACCCGCATGATCTGGCGGTTCTGGAGTATTTTCAGAACGGCTTGACACTCCAGCTTACGCATGGCGAGGCGCGGCTCGCCGTGGTCGGCGACTGTCTGCTGAACCTGCAGCGTGCGGGGCAGCACCGCATCTTCAGGTCCGGGCGCAGCGTGACGCTGCAGGAGGGCGATACACTGCATGTCGGCCGAATTCACTCGGGAAAAGTCGGTTACGTTGCGGTCAATGGCGGTTTTGACCTGACACCGGTCATGGGCAGTTGCTCCACCTATCTGCGTGCCGGCTTCGGCGGTCTGCAAGGTGATCTGCTGCGCGCCGGCTCGGTCCTGCCGGTCGCCGCCGGTGTGGACGCAGGCGTTAACCGCCACCTGCCCAGGGTCAGCAGGGCTGCAGATTATGCTGAGTCGTCTGGGGATGCTCGCCCGCCGAGGCTGATCCGTTTGATCATGGGCCCCCAGGATGATTATTTCACCGAGGCTGCGCGCGCAATTTTGTGCAGCGAGGTCTTCCGCATCAGTCACGACTCGGATCGCATGGGCTGCCGACTGGTCGGCCCGCATCTCGAGCATGATCCTGACAAGGGGGCCGAGATTATCTCAGACGGTCTGGTTCCCGGTGCCATCCAGGTGCCCGGCAGCGGTGCACCGATCGTGCTGCTGGCCGATGGCCCAACCGTCGGTGGCTACCCGAAGATCGCCACCGTGATCAGCGCTGACCTGCCGGCGCTGGCGACCATGATGCCCGGTGAGGAGCTATGCTTTGCAGCGGTTACGGTGGAGGAGGGTGAGGATATACTGCGGACCGCACGCGCGGCCTTTTTCGCCCGGCTGGAGTCGCTCGAGACGCTGCCGGAAGTCTGTGAACCCTTCGCCGTGATGCCGGGCTGAACAGGGCACGTTTGCAAAAAAGAGAACAAGCAGATTTTGCTGACAACCAATACCAGCGATGGAGAACGAGGATGAAAATTAATCTGAACTCTGACATGGGCGAAGGCTTCGGCGCCTACCGGATCGGAAACGACAACATGCTGCTCAAGGTGGTCACCTCGGCCAACGTGGCGAGCGGTTTTCATGCCGGCGACCCATGGGTGATGACCGAAACGATGAACATGGCCCGTGCCGAGGGTGTCAGCATCGGCGCCCATCCCTCGTTCCCGGACCTGCAGGGCTTCGGCCGCCGCGTTATGCACATCGAGCCGGACGAGCTCAAGGCGATCACGCTTTATCAGATCGGCGCACTGGACGGCATCGCACGAGCTGCAGGCTTGCGCGTGACCCATACCAAGCCACACGGCGCACTCAACAATATGGCCTGTGAGGACGCCGTTATTGCCAGGGCCATTGCTGAAGCGGTGCGCGCTTACGATCCAGAGATGATCCTGTTGGCGCCGGTTTTTTCCGAGCTGGCAAAAGCCGGACAAGAAGCCGGTTTGCCGGTCGCTCTCGAGGTCTTTGCAGATCGGGCATATACCGATGAAGGTCACCTGCTGTCACGACGTCACGAAGGTGCCGTACTGCATGAGCCTGATGATTGCGTGGCCAACGTCCGCCGCATGGTCGAGCGGGGTGGTGTGGTCAGCATTAACGGCAAGTTTCTGCCGACACCGTTTCACAGCATTTGCGTGCATGGCGACAATGTCCTCGCCGCGGACAGTGCCGCCCGGGTCCGGCGCTGCCTCGAGGACCTTGGCTGCAGCGTTGTGACCCTCCCCGGGATGCGCGAGCAGCTTTGCTGACGGCTGATGGGTCTGTTTTTTTTAATGAACAGTGTTTCGGTAATCGATAAATATGGTAATGTTTCTAGTCCGCAGGCATCGCAGTCCGTTGCCTGCCATCTGCTTTTTTAAACCAATAATGACAGTGCCGGTATCTGCCCCGCCGAACCGGCATGGCAACATAACCACAACACGAGACAAAGAGGAGGATTCAATGCTGAGAAAAACACTTGTTATGCTGACTGCGGTATTGATTGTCGCCCTGCCGGCGTATGCAGACGTCTTCAAGATGGACCTGCACGCCAGCTATGGCGCCACGAGTTTCCACACCCAGGGTGCCATGGAATTTGCCGAGCTCGTGAAGACGTACTCCGATGGGTCGGTTGAGATCACCGTCCACCCTGGCGGCAGCCTCGGCTTCAAAGGGCCCGAACTGCTCAAGGTCGTCAAGGATGCCCAGGTGCCGATGTCCGATATCCTGATGGGCGTGGTGGCCGGAAGCGAACATGTCTTCGGCATCAGCTCCCTGCCGCGCCTGGTTCCTGACTTTGCTTCGGCTCGCAGCCTCTATGACGACTCCCGGGCTCTCTACGAGAAGGGTGCCGACAAGTGGGGTCAGAAGTTCCTTTATGCCGCACCCTGGCCGCCCAGCGGGCTGGTCACCAAGGCCACCGTCAACGGCAAGGCCGACCTGAACAACCTCAAGACGCGTACTTATGACAAGAACGGGGCCGAGTTCCTGCGCATCCTCGGCGCGTCGCCGGTCTCTCTGCCCTGGGGCGAGGTCTACTCCTCGCTGCGCACCGGCATGATCGACTCGGTGCTGACGTCTGCGGAGTCAACCAAGAACGGCAAGTTCTGGGAAGTCCTCGGTGCCTTCAAGCCGATCAACTACGCGTTCCCGCTGAACATGGTCACGATCAACAACGACTACTGGAAGTCCCTCAGCAAGTCACAACAGGACGCCGTGCTCAAGGCCGCCGCTGACGTTGAGGCCAGCCAGTGGGCTGCCTCCGAGCAGCGCCACGTCGACTCCATGAAAGTGATCGAAGAGAACGGCATCGCAGTCTCCGACGTTTCGGCTGACCTTTCCGCCGATCTCGACCAGGCCGCTGCGACCCTGATCGCTGAGTTCAAGGCCGCATCGAGTGACGAGGTCAAGGCACTGCTGGATAAATACACCAAATGATTCAAAAACTGCTGGGCCTGATTGACGCGGGTTCCCGGATTGGGGCCTACCTCTCTGCCCTTGCCATGCTGGTGATCGTCGCCCTGATCTCGGTAGAGATCGGGGCGCGGTCCCTTTTTCGCAGCTCGACGCTGATCGCCGACGAGTACAGCGGCTACCTGATGGTGGCCGTAGTGATGCTCGGGCTCAGTTACACTTTCGCCGAAGGCGGCCACATCCGCATCAATATCCTCACCAGCCGCTTGAGCGGCTGGCCGGGTCGTGTGCTCGACGTTCTGGTTGCTCTGGCAGCCCTGTTGATGTGCGCCTTCTTCCTCTATCATGCGGTGCTGATGGTTTATGACTCTTTCAGCTACGACATGCGGGCTGACTCGATCTCGGAGACGCCCGTGTACATTCCGCAGATCATGATCGTTGTCGGCTTTTCTCTGTTGACCCTGCAGGTTGCGGCACACGTTATAAGGAGGCTGTTATCATCTCCGACCCCTTGACACTCAGCCTGGTGCTGTTCGTTTTCCTGCTGGTCTACCTGCTGGCCGGTCTCTGGATCGGTTTCTCGCTGTTCGCGGTTGGGGTGACCGGCATGCTGCTGTTCAAGACCAACCTGCCGCCGGTGATTTCGATCTGGGACAAGATAGGCGGCCTGGTTGCCAACTCGGCCTGGAACAGTCTCAACTCCTGGTCGCTGACCGCGCTGCCGCTCTTTATACTGATGGGTGAGATTCTCTTCCGCACCGCCATCTCTACGAGGTTGCTCAATGGCCTGGTGCCCTGGCTCACCAACATCCCTGGGCGGCTGCTGCATATCAACGTCGTCGCATGTTCGCTGTTTGCTGCAGTCTCCGGTTCGAGTGCGGCGACCACGGCGACAGTCGGCAAGATCACCCTCGATGAGCTCTCCAGGCGCGGCTACGACCGCTCTTTGGCGATCGGTTCGCTGGCCGGCGCAGGCACGCTCGGCTTCCTCATTCCGCCAAGCCTGATCATGATCATCTACGGCGTGCTCTCCGATACCTCGATTGGCAAGCTGTTCATCGGCGGGGTTGTCCCGGGGCTTTTGCTGGCGTCTTTTTACTCTCTCTACATCATGCTGCGCGCCAAGATGAAGCCGGATATCGTGCCGGCGGCGAAGGAGACTTACAGCAACGCGGAGCGCTTCGCCTCGCTCAAGGAGCTGGCGCCTGTGCTGCTGCTGGTGTTCGTCGTGCTGGGCGGGATTTATCTCGGTTTTACTACGCCCACCGAAGCGGCCGCCATCGGCGTGATCGGCGCATTGGTCCTGGCGCTGGCCTATCGCAACCTCACCTGGCAGAATTTAAAGGAAGCACTGCTGCAGGCAGTGCAGACCACCGCCATGATCTGTCTGATCATCGCCGGAGCTGCTTTCCTTGCGCAGGTGGTGGGTTTTGTCGGCATCGCCCGCGGTATCAGCGAGTATATCGTCAGCCTTGACATGTCGCCGTACATGCTGCTGGTCGTGCTCGGCATCATGTACCTGATCCTTGGCATGATCCTCGACGGCATCTCCATTGTTGTCATGACTTTGCCGATCGTGCTGCCGATCGTCACCGGAGCTGGTTTTGACGCACTCTGGTTCGGCATTTACCTGGTCATCATGGTCGAGCTCTCACAGATCACGCCGCCGGTCGGCTTCAGCCTGTTCGTCATCCAGGGGATAGCCTACGAGCCGGTGATCAACATCATCAAGTCCACACTGCCGTTTCTGATTATCATGATCCTCATGGTGGTGCTGCTGACGCTCTTTCCGGACCTGGTACTTTACCTGCCTAACAAGATGATCCAGTGATAAGGATCCGGGCCTATGCCGCGCCTTTAAGGGGTTGCGGTGCAAAGCCCGTGTTCATGCTGTTCTTGACGAAAAAGACGATCAGCAGACTGCTGGCCAGCTTGATGATCGTCTGTCCCCACATGGCATCCCAGACAGGCCCGAACGCCAGGTAGACGAAAATGATCGAATCCAGGGGTGTGCCGACGATATTGCTGACAATGGCACGGCCCCTGAAGGAGAGGGGGGTCGTGGTAAAGACAGCCCAGTCCAGCCCCTCGGCGACGACGAATGCACCCAAACTGGCGATGGCCAGGGTGGGGGAAAACAGCGCCGAGATACCGGCTGCGGCGAGCATCCAGACCCAGCAGCCCCACTTGCCGTAGCGCCTCTGTACCATGTCCCTGGCCGTAAAGGTGATGCCGATCGCTGCGGCTCCCGCCGGAAAAGCCAACCCTGCCACGTGAACGATCCCGAACTGCATGACCAGCAGGTTGGCTAAAACGATTGATCCCAGGTAAAAAATAGCTTCGAACATCTTTATTTCTCAAACTTTCTAGTTGTTGTATAGCGCCTGGCAAATGCATGAACTACCGGCGACTTTGAAAAGCTGACGAATATTATCACCTTTAGTGGTGATATGCAAAGTTTGTCGTTCAAATAGCTCTTAACTGTTGTCAATTTCGAATCAGCGTTTAAGCTTTGATCATTGTGATGACCTCTCGTTGGGAGTGGATATTTTGCGGAGGACTGAGCCATGCAAGCTTTGGTGAAACGAAATGCGGCTCCCGGACTGAGCCTGGAAGAGGTGGCCGAGCCCGATATCGGTATCAATGATGTCCTGATTCGGGTCAAGCGCAGTGCGATCTGCGGTACGGACCTGCATATCTATAACTGGGATGCCTGGGCTGAAAAAACCATTCCCGTGCCGATGGTGATCGGCCACGAGTTTGTCGGCGAGATCGTCGAGGTCGGCTCCAACGTGATCGATTTCACGCCGGGGCAGATTGTCTCCGGCGAAGGGCATGTGGTGTGCGGGCGCTGCCGCAACTGCATGGCCGGCAAGCGCCATCTCTGTGCCCATACCAGCGGGGTGGGGGTTGACCGCTCCGGGGCCTTTGCGGAATACCTGGCCCTGCCGATGTCGAATGTCTGGGTACATCGTCCGAATATCGACCTTGAGGTGGCGGCGCTTTTCGACCCGTTGGGCAACGCCGTGCATACGGCGCTGCAATATGACCTGCTCGGCGAGGACGTGCTGATTACCGGGGCCGGCCCGATCGGCGTCATGGCGACAGCGGTCTGCCGCCACGCCGGAGCACGGCACGTGGTGGTGACCGATATCAACCCTAAACGCCTGGCGCTGGCCGAGAAGCTCGGGGCAACCTGTACGGTCGACGTGACCCGCGATACCATTGCCGGGGTGCAGCAGGAGCTTGGCATGCTGGAGGGTTTCGACGTGGGCCTGGAGATGTCCGGCAGCCCGTCAGCGTTCCAGGAGATGCTGACCAACATGAAACACGGCGGCAAAATCGCCATGCTCGGTATCCCGGAGAAGGATATGCCGGTGGACTGGAATACCGTGATCTTCAACATGCTGACGCTTAAGGGGATTTACGGCCGTGAAATGTATGAAACCTGGTACAAGATGGCGGTCATGGTCGAGTCGGGGCTGGACATCACCCCGGTGATCACCCATCGCCTGCCTTATCGAGAGTTTGAGGCCGGCTTTGCCGCCATGCAAAGCGGTGAGGCCTGCAAGGTGATCCT
>JABAOE010025928.1_pt2 | contig 27366 bp, 39 predicted proteins | sample 7062141 | NCBI WGS metagenome assembly JABAOE01 (sample SAMN14538627, study PRJNA623070) | marine sediment metagenome | biome: marine biome [ENVO:00000428]; feature: marine pelagic biome [ENVO:01000023]; material: deep marine sediment [ENVO:00002113] | place: India: Gulf of Khambhat ...
AAGTGTACCGTTTCCAGGTTTCAAAGTTTTTGGAAGAGATTTGATTCGAACAATTGGGGAATATAGTTTACTAGAATCAGAAGTCGAATCAACAATTGTAGATTCTTCTTTTCCACCTGTTAATCCATAACAAAGATAATGACCGTTATGTTCAAGTGGTGTGTAATACACAATTGGTTTTTCTTTTAGAATATCCATTTGAACTGAAAGGATTTTTTGCCCATCATGATCATGCAAAAATGACACACGTGGTGCACGCTCGAGTGCACAAACGAGTCTAGAAAATTCCAAAGTAGAATTTACTTGAATGTATCTAGGTAATTTATCATTAGAAGAATTTTGTGATTTGTCCACAAAGATTTCCGATCTATTAACAAATTAAACTTATCCAAAAGTTTGGAGCCTAGCTTCTTCTATCAATGACATCATTAACAGCTGGACCTGTTCCAATAATTGTTACAGGCGTGTTTAATTCATCTTCAATATTTTTTATGAATGCTTTTGCTTCATCAGATAATTCATCAAACGAAGTTTTTCCCGCACAATCTGTAAAGCGAACATCTAATTTAGTAATTGAGATTTGTGTCGCTCCATTAAGCATGATTGCACGCCTAGCTAAATCAAAGTCAAAATCAGCTGCACGTCTTTGACGACCGGTAACAGTTCCAAATTCAGACCAACCTTTTTTTTCTGCCTCATCAAGTGAAAGTTCTTTATCAAGTGGACCCGTGCCTACACGCGTAACATATGATTTGAAAACTACAATCACTTCATCAACTTTAGTAGGTCCAATACCAACATCTGCGCAGATACCTGATGCTGTTACATCCTTTGAGGTTACGAATGGGTATGTTCCATGCCATAAAGAAAGGAATGTACCCTGTGTACCCTCAATAAGCACATTTTGATTTGCTGAAAGTGCAGAATTTATCTCCTGAGGGACATCTGTAATAATTGAAGCAAGAGAATCAAAGTCTTTTGCTAGTTTTAAAACTCTCATAGCTCTATCAGCGTTAGCTGGACCAGTACCAGAACCAGTACTTCCAATTTTTTCTTTTAATTCACCTTTGGAATCTCTTGTAAGATGAGTCTCTTCAATAATTCCACAGTTTTTATCAATAAATGAACGTCCTTTTGAATCAAAATCTTCAATCTCTTTTTTTAAAATATCAGGATTAATTACAACCCCTGGACCAATCATGACTTTAGCATCTTTGTTAAGAAATCCACTTGGTAGCATTCGAACTTTATAGACTCTGTCACCATCTCGAATTGTATGACCAGCATTTGGCCCTGCTCCACCACGTACAATAATTTTTGGATTATCTTTGATTGCTAAATATGATATGATCTTTCCTTTGCCCTCATCACCAAAAAATCCGCCAACAACTACAGTTGATGTCATATTGTTGAACTTCTATTTCGTTTATTTAAGCTAAAGTGTTTGCACATGATTTTATATCCAACAGCAATTCTGATAGATCGATGGTTGAACAAAATTTTGCTGGAAATATCATAATTAGTTTAGCCAATCTTCCAGATTTCTTAAGAAATCCTATTTTAAAAAAAAGAATGGTAGAGTATTTTTCCTTATCTGAACCAGAAAAAAAAGAAGTTATAAACAATGCATTAGAAGCAGGACCAACAATTCCATTTCCAAATTTTTCAAAACTGTTTAAAACATGGCTCAAAATTTTAACAACTTTACCTGAAGAGCAAAGAGAGGGATTATTTATGGCATACATAATTGAAGTCTCACAATCACCCCAAAAGCTGATTACTTTCAATTTAGATGGAATTTTAGAGATTTTTCTAACATTAAATGACAATGAAAAGGAAATTCTTTCTCAAACAGTTAGGAAAATTATCAATAATCTTGATGAAGAGGGAAAAAGGAAATTAATGTTAATAATTCCTGAAAATGCTAAAAAACACTTGAAACTTTAAGCACCAGGTGGTGGCTCATCTGGGTTTCGATTATCCTCATTTGTGTAGTCAATAACATCCCCTTCAGGAGACATTACGCCTGCAAAGATCTTTTCATGTTTTTTTAATAATTTTCTATGATCAGGCATGGACATATCTAGTCTCATTTCATTCATAACCATTACACGGTATTCTTTCCATTCATCCCAGCATTTGTTACAAACAGGATATTTTTGTGCAACAATATCAAGTTCTTCAGTATCTGGAATGGCGTTTTTGCATTTAGTGCAAGTACGGCTCATGAAAATTAACAATAATGAACTACTTTTATCTCTTATTGATTCTAAAGTAATTATAATTAACAAAGGTGAAATAATTCGTGAAGATCAAATGCCCAAAATGTAAAGAAGATGCAGAATTGACAATGGATTTTTCATTAGTAAAATGTGGAACTTGTGATTTAGAGATGAGTTATGGAGAATATGTAAAATTTGTAGCACATAATGAGTCCACATATTCAGATATTCTTGGAGATTATGCAGGTAAAACAGAAGGTCAGTCTTCAGGGTCTTTAGATGAATGGGATTAACAACATGGTAAAATCATTCATCAGATTAAAATAATTAGTTTGTCAAGTTTCTAAAGATCATTGGAATTTCTATTAGAAAATATACTTAATCTGATTGGATTTTTGGTGGGATTAGGTATTGGAATAATGTCATTAATTGGATTTAGAAATACTGGTAGTCCTACATTATTTAGATTAACAATTGCATTTTTTTCTATTAGTTTAGGGTTTTTTGTAATTTGGACAGGATACATGGCAGAAGACTTTGTTTTAAAATCAGGAAATATTGAAAGATGGATTCAAACTTTAGGAATTGCAATTCAAACAGTTGGATACTTTTTCATTGCATTTTCACACAGCATAAAATCATTTTTCCCAAAATCAAGATACTTTAGATCAGTTGGAATTTTTCCATTATTTTTAATTTCTTCTGTTCAATTAGAACACATCTTTAGATCAGTTTCGTTTATTTTGTTAGCATATGGTGCAATTGAAACAATGTTATCATATTTTGAAAATAAGAATAAAGGTGCAATTTCAGTTGCGATTGGATTAGCATTACTTGCATTAGGGGAATTTTTAGGATGGTATTCTTTTGTATTTCCAGAATCAATTCTATATTCTGTTTCAATGACAATCAAAATTGGAGGATTGATTGCATTGTTTATTCCAGTAAGTAAAGTCCCATTAACAAAGATCAAATTTGATGATCTAGAATAATTGTATAATAGGCTCAAAATTTAGGCAAGCTAGTGGTTGTCAATTTCTTTTATCTTTTTAGTATATTGGAAAATATCATTCCCCTCTCATAGAAATTCGAGTGATATCAATATAGAAATGGCAGAATATAGGACTCATATGAAAATTATTGGGGATATTCTAGCAACCACAAGAGATGATCTCAAAGATGATGATGGAGCAACTGTAACATATCTAATTAGGAAAGCAAACATATCACATTCAAGAATTTCAAGGATACTAAAGATACTAGTTTCACAAGGACTTTTAGAACAAGTTGAATCTCAAGGTTCAAACAAATATAGAATTAGTCAATCAGGAAGAGAATTTCTTCAGGCATATTATACATTTACAAACTTTGCAAATAATTTTGGATTAAGCATCTAATCTTCTGCTTCATCAAATTCGTCTAATTCATCGTCAAAATCATCCTCAAAATCAGTATCTTGATAATCAGAATTCTCAGACATACTTTGCAAATAGAAATTCATTACTGTTAAAAACTTTTTCAAATGTAAATGGTAATTAAACAAAAAAAGGTAGATTCAGTATTGAAAGTAAAGTGTGATAAAGAAGGGATTGAAAAAGCATCTCAAATTATTGAAGAAGGTGGAATTGCAATTTTTCCAACAGATACAGTATATGGAATAGGATGTAATCCATACAATCAGGAGTCAGTAAGAAAAATTTATGAGATAAAATCAAGAGATTTTTCAAAACCACTTCCGGTTTTAGTTTATTCAAAAGAGGTTGCGGAAAAGATTGCTGCTTTTGATGAGTTTTCAAAAAAACTTGCAGAAAAGTTTTGGCCTGGTCCATTAACTATTATTCTAAGAATAACTGATGAGAATCTGAAAAGAACACTGAATGTTTCAGATAAAATTGGGTTAAGAGTTCCAAATCATAAATGTACATTGGAATTGTTGAAGAAATGTAATTTCCTAGTAGGAACTAGTGCAAATATCTCTGGAGATTCATCTTTTACAAATCCTGATGAAGGTTTAAAGAATTTACAAAATTATGATATTTTTATTGATGGTGGAATTATTGATAGTCAATCAGAATCAACCATTATTGAAATTGAGAATAAAAAGATCAAAATTCTCAGAGAAGGTGCTCTTAGTAAGGAGAAGATTTTAGAAAAATGAATTTGATTATTACTTGTGCACGGCATCTTGAATCTGAAACTAAAGATGAATTAAGAAAATTTTTAACAGAATTTGGAGATCCTGATCCAAAAATTTCAATTAGTGAAATGTCAGGAATTCTTACTGTAGAAACAAAACTGGAACCAATCGAAGTAGTAAGAAGAATAAAAGAAATCCTTCTTGATGAACCTTGGAGTATAAGGTATTGCTTGAGAATCATTCCAATTCAAAAATTTATTGAATCAGAGATTGATGAAATAGAAAAAGCAGTAGTAGATATTGCTAAAAAGATTTGTGAAGGCGAAACATATAGGATATCAATAGAAAAAAGAAATTCAAATTTATCTAGTCAAGAAATAATTTCAAAAATAGCAAATAAAATAAAAAATAAAGTTTCATTAGAATTTCCAGATAAAGTTGTATTAGTAGAAATTTTAGGAAATAAAACAGGAATTTCGATACTAAAAAAATCAGATGTGTTAAGTGTTGAAAAAACTAAACGTAGTATCTCAGAGTAGAATAGCAGCCTTCTCTATCAAAATATCTTCCATTGGATTTTTTGAGTAAACTGAATCTAGTTGTTTTTTTGTAATCTTGAAATTCTTTTTAAGAAATAAAGAATTATTTTTTGAGAAAAGATTTATCGATAATGGGTACAGATCTTTGTATAATGAGTTTAACATTTTTTTATTTCCAATAGCAATTAAAATAAAATTAGTTTTTGGTTTTATTCCAACAGTTTTGATAGCTTTAGAAATTTGTTTAGTCAATGCAAAACGCATTAAAATATCTGTTTCAAGTTTGTTAGAAAGTAAAACATTATTTTTTTCAGATTCTAAGGATAAAGATAAAATTTTTTTCAAATGATAGCTGTTCATAATAAAATGACTTGAGATTGCCTGAAGTTGTATTTTGGGATATTTTTTCCTTAAATTATCAAGAAACTTTACATCAATTGTTTTTTGACCTTGGATTTCAATTATCTGAATTTGTTTTTTTAAGACTTCAAATGTTGATTTTTTAGTAGAACCTCCATGAATTACAGGTATTATACTTACAAGATCATTATTTTTTATTTTAGTAGATTTTCCTTCCATAGCAGAAGAGTCAGTTCCATTCACTGCAATCAAAATATTCTCTGTGTCAAAATTAGGGGTATCTGTAGGTTTTAATTCAATTAAAAATTCAAGTAGATCGTTAATCGAAATATCAGATTTATCAATTTGTAATTGATCTGTTGAAAATGATTTTTTTGCACCACCAACAAGTTTTACAGTAATCATTATAATCTAATTCAAAATTTACAAAATTAATATTTTAATAATTATTCAGTTTTTTCTTCTGAAGCTTCTGTTGTTTCTTCAGCAGGAGAAGCCTCAGTAACCGCTTCAATTGGAGCTTCTTCTGATTCATTGGTTGATGGAGTTTCTGTTTGAACTTCTTGAATGGTTGTTTCTTCAAGTTCTGATGATGAAGCTTGAGCCTGTTTTGCTTTTTCTTCACGAATCTCTTTTTTGATAAATTTAGTGATATATCCTGCAACTTCATTTTTTAGACCCTTAGAACGAATGATGGAGATTTGATCTAAGATTTTCTTGTTGTCAGCAAAATCTTCACCAAACTTTGACTTATGTTCATCTAAGACTTCGTATGAAAGACGCTTTATTCTATCCACTGCTCGTCTAAAGAATTAGGGTATTTTATACCTATATTCCAAGAAATGAGTTTGAATTTTTTTCGAGTATGGTTGCAGTTTCGTCAAATGATTTTCCTAGAACTTTAGAGGCACAAAATATAACACTAGGAATGAAACTAATTTGTCCTGATTTCATTTCAAAACATCTAGAAAATCTTACTGGACCATCGGTTTCAACAAGAATTTTTGATTCATCAGTTTTAGACAATAAAGTCTGTTTATCATTTGCATAAATCATTACAGGTCCATATGATACAAAAAAACCCATATCCATGGCTTTTTGGAGTTGTTTTTTGCTACCATCAAACCAATGAAGTAATGCATTGTCAGTATTATATGAAGTCATTATTTGAAAAATATCATCAAGACTTTGTCTTGAATGAATTGAAATTGGTTTTTTGTATTTTTCTGCAAGGGATAACAATGTTTCAAATACATTAATTTGCCTTTTTGAATCTTCATTGTTTTTTACAAAATTTGGATCTAATCCTATTTCTCCTATACCAGACAGTTTTTCATGATTTTCTTCTATCAATATTGTCATTTGTTCAAGTTCATCATTTGCACATTCAGGATGAATTCCAATAAAGGGTAAGACTAGATTACTTTGCTTTGCGAGTTCTAAAGTTTTTAGAGAATTTTCATTATCCATTGAGACACAACATGCTTTAATTTTCAAAATTTCCATCTGTTTTAAAATAAATTGCATATCTGAAGAATAGGCAGGATCAGACAAGTGTATATGAGAATCAAAATACCATGTCATTTCTTATCAATTCTTAAAATAGTCTGTATAAATCGATTCCTTAGTGATATTTTTTCACTCATTATCTTTTTTCACAAAAAATTAAAATAAAATTCATGAAATCATCGGAACTTGGATTATCTGCTATGTATAGGATTTTGAAAAAAGCTGGTGCTGAAAGAGTTAGTGATGAATCAGCAGATGAATTAAGAAGAATAATTGAAGAACTTGCCAACAATATTGCAAAAAGTGCCGTGGATATGGCCTCTCATGCAGGAAGAAAAACTGTAAAAGGTGAGGATGTAAAATTGGCTTCAAAACCATTTAACAAATTCTAATCTAAAGAGTTTAATTGTTGATTTTGCGTTTTTCAAAACGGTGCTCTGGCAGAACGGTTATGCGTGGGCCTGCAAAGCCTATACAAGGGGGTTCGACTCCCTCGGGCACCTTTATTCAACAATAACTTTACCTTTCATCCAAGGATGTAAAGTACAAAAATAATCGTAGGTACCTGCTTCATCAAAAGTAAGAGTGTATGATTCAAACGGATCTAAATATCCGCTATCAAAAAGATCAGTTGGTACATCGTAAGAGCCTGAAGTCACACTATGAAATGCAGAATCTTCATTTATCCATGTAATCTGTTTGCCTTTTTCAGTAACTATTTCAGATGGAATGTAACATCTATCAAGTTCTTCACATCCAGGACGAGAAACTTTTGTGGGCATGATTACATCAGCCTGTACAATAACATCTTCTTCAATAATTTCTTCAACTGAATTGTTTGATAATGAAAAACCGGTTATTATCAGAATTGCCCCTCCAATTATGCCTAAACTAATTATTTTTTTTAACAAATCATTTCACATCCAAAACCAAGTTATTACATAATTACCAAATTCTCTAAATATATAGCATATTAGAAAAATGGATTGTCTCAAAATGGAAATGGGTTGTTAGAGTACATACCAGGTTCACATACACTGTTAATTCAAAAAAATTCTACACCACTAGAAGGATTTGCTGAAAATATTCGTGAGAGTATACACGAATATGCTGAAAATTCAAAAAGTGATGTAGAAAAGGGAAACAATTTTCTTCAATGGGTTTTAACAAGAGTGTTTGAGGCTACTGAAGATGATGCTGCAGATGCAATTGTTGATGGAGCAAATGATCTTGGAATAGATGCTTATCTTCCAGTAGATTTTTCAGATAATACAATTAGATTATTTCAATCAAAATATGGTACATCTCATTCACTAGAAGCAATTGCAAAATTCAAAGAAGATGTAAAACGATTACTTGCAAAAGACATCTCAAAAATGAGACCAGAATTAGCACAACTTGTAACTAAAATTAAAGAAAAAAATCTCAAGATAAAGTGTTGTTATGTAACGGATCAAAAAGTAGAGTATAATGATGAAGTGGTAGAGATTATTGACGAAGAAAAGATCATTCAAAAATTATGGGACAGAATTAAAAAACCTGCAGCCGGGAAAAAATCATCTATTAAATTAGAGAAAATGCTTAGGCATGAAAATACTATTCTAGGAATTCTAAAGTTACGAGAACTTACTGAGTTTGTGAGTAAGAATAGAGATTATGTTTTTGAATCAAATATTAGGCAATGGATGCAATTTAAGACAACAGTTAACAAAGGATTGCGAGAAACACTACAAAGTAATCCTGGTAAATTCTTTTTTTACAATAATGGCATTACAATCGTAGTTAGTGATTTTACCGAATTGGGAGAGAATCTAATTGAACTTCATGCCCCACAAATAGTTAATGGTGCACAAACATCAAACTCTATTCTTGATCATTCAAAGAGAACAAAAAACATGGATGGATCTATGACGGTTACAATTATCAAAGCAGATGATGAACAAGAACAAAATAATATTACAAAATATAGAAATTCTCAAAATTCGGTAAGAGGAAAAGACCTAGTTTCATTAATGGATTTTCATAAATCAATTAAATCACAGTTAAAAAATTGTGGATATTTTTATGAAATTCAAGCAGGTTCATTTGATACAAAAACTAAATCTAAACAATGTGAATATGAAGGGGACACAGCATACAACAATTATCTTCCAGAAAATCACAAGAAAGTAATTGTTGCTAAAGATGCTATCCAATCTCTAGTTGCAGGAATTGAGCAAAGACCAACTGAGGCATATAGTTCACCAGCACAATTTCTTCCAAGAGGAAGCAAATATGATGATGTCTTTAATGACAATCTAAAGGATGATTACAGAATACTACTATACCCTTATCTTGTAAAAGAATTTGCAAAAAAATCATTAAAGTATGGAAAAAAAGGCGGTCATAAAACAAAAAGGTATGCAACGTTGTTTTTTGTTGCAGTATATTTTAGAATTCTCCATAAGAAGATTCTTGAGTCAAAGGGGGATTTTAAAGGAGATATTAGAAAATTAGAGCCAATTTTCCGAAGTTTCAAACTTAATTCTAGAATTTTAAAACTTACAGATATCATTGTGACCAAATTTCTTGAAGATACGGTAGTTGATGATGAAATTGAATTAGCCAATACAAAACATAATTTCTTTTCTCAACATGTTTGGAATGATGCTATGCTACGTGTTGTAGATAAAAAGATCAAACAAGAAGAAGAAGAAATTGGTACAGTAAAAAAACTAGTTGAGAATTTACTATAAAATTTTAGAAAACGGTAGAAGTCCAACCTAGTAAAAATTGCAGGAGATTTACTTTGGCCAGACTTGCTACCGTATATTTTGTTATGTTGGGTAATATTTAACATAATTTTTGAACTTATATTCAAGAAACGTAATGTATCCAAAATCATTTTTATATAGATCAAAAAAATCAGATTCAATTTGAAAAATATAGAAAAGTGTCAACTATGTGACGGCCCAATTGATCATCCCTATAATCCTATGAACGATTGGAAAATTGAAGGGTCATTATGTGGTAAATGTTATTCAAAAAAAATTCATGATCATTATCCTGGAACTCATGAAAGAGTTAATCCCCCGGATGAAAAATAAATCAATTATTCAGATTCTTTGTATTTGTTAATGTAAAGACAATTCCAAGCAAGGGAATCATCTTTTACCTCATCTTCTTGAAGAAATTTAATGTCGGTGATTGTTTTTTTCTTTTTAAGAAGAGTTACTTGAAAGGATTCAAATTTTTTGCAGTCACAGTCTTCATATAAACATTCATCATTGTCATTTTCTTCACTATGATCTTCTTTTGCATGACCACAATTACAAATTGCATCATCTTTTACATCATCTTTGTATTTTTTTGCAAAAGTTCCCAACCGTAGATAAGCTTCTCCACCGTGTCCTTTCTTAAATCTCTCATAGTGTTCAGATTTGGGTAGCTCTTTGAAAAATGAGATATTGTTTTCAGGTTTTTTTGAATCAGAACTCATTACAAACCAATATTTCTCCCCAGTTTCTACAAAACGGACTTTGATGGTAGGATCAATCCACCAGTGGATAGTATCATGCCAAATATCTACTGCCTCCTTTCTATCTGAAAATAAAGGAACTACATTCATCCTAAGATCATAATAGCGATAAGCTACTCCTAGAAAATCACTAAACCATGGAACAGAATCTTGATCTGACAATGTGAGCAAAACGAGGCTAGATTATATGTATTTGATCTTAATAATCGGTAAAACCCTTATATCATAAAGTCTCAGGAAATACAATATGGTTGCCTATAGGACTAGTATGCAAATAGTGGCGGATCTACTTACAGCTACTGAGCAGTCCGGTCAAGAGGGAATCAAGACCACATCACTTCTTACAAAAGCAAACCTTTCACATTCTAGGTTAGCAAAATTCATTGAAAATTTAACTGGTGCAGGTCTAATCAACAGAATTGAGTTTGATGGAAAGAATACTTTTGTGATTACTCCAAAAGGACGTCAATACTTGGAATCATATCAAAAATTCTCAACTATTGCAGAATCTTTTGGTCTTGAACTATAAGACTATTTCTTAGATTTTCTTCTTCTTCGATTTTCTTTTTGTCTTTCCTTTCTTTCTTTGTATGAGCTGTATAGGACAATGATGATTATTCCTGCAACGGAAGCATAGAATAATGGAATAAATGGTTCTTCTCTAATTTCTCCATTACTTGGATTTACGAAGGCTATAGGAATACCAACAACCATAAAAATCAAAATTACAAGAAGATATTTGTCCACAATAAGCCTGAATCCTAAAATAATATATCTTTTTGATTTTACTAAAATCTAGATTATGAGTAAGATACTTGAATTAATTGGATTTGCCTTGATAGGCGGTACAATTTACTCTTTTCTTGGGATGGGAGACAGTGAATTACGTTGGCCAGTATTTTGGGGATGTGCTGGCGGAGCACTTGCAATAATCCTTTATCGTAAAAGAAAACAGAAAAAACAAGAGCAAGAAAACTAATCTAAACAATTTTTTGTAACTGAATAGAAAAATTTTCAGCTAATCTGATCAATAGTCAATCAACCGACAGATCTATAAAGGAGCATTCGAGGGAATATCTGGGGAGCATGACAGACGAGGGAAAAGAATGGTGGAAAGGCCTTGGTGAAGAGTTGCAAATAGATATTGAATCAATTGATGAGCAAAACTCCTAAAATTTTTCTGTTTAAAAAAATCAAATTTTAAAATTAAAGCCTCGAGTGGGGTTCGATCCCACGACCTAACGCTTACGAGGCGTTCGCTCCACCAGGCTGAGCTATCGAGGCACGATTCGGATAAGCTGTCAGAGTTTATAAAAAGCCTTTCTGGTTTTGATCAAATGAAAAAATCCATTTCTGGAATTAGAGGAATTTTTGGAGACGATTTGTCATTAAAGGATGTTTTAAAATTCACAAATAATTTTTCGGCATTAATTAAATCAGGAAAATGCGTAATAGGAAATGACACAAGACCCTCTGGTAAAATGATTAGTGAAACTGCGAGTGCGGCTTTAATGCAAAACGGAATTGATGTTTTTAACCTAAATCTTTCACCTACTCCAGTAGTTTTTAGAGAAGCACGAAAATATGGTTCAGGAGTTGTCATTACTTCTTCGCATAATCCAATTAAATGGAATGGTTTGAAATTCATAATAGATGGGAGAGGAATAAATCAAGAAGAACTTGACACAGTTCTAACTGATCAGAGTTTATCAAAACAAAATATTGGAAAAGAATCAAAAATCGATTCGGATTATATCAACGAAGCAGTGGAACTAATTGGAAGTGTAGAAAAATCACCTAAAGTTGTTATTGATATTGGTGGAGGAGCTGCAAAAGATGTTGCTCCTGTTTTATTACAAAAATTAGGATGTGATGTTCACGTAATTAATGAAAGTATAGTAAATTCTTCTAGAGGTCCTGATCCAACAGCAGATAATTTGGTTGATCTAGTATCATCCTCAAAATCAAAAGATGTAGGATTTGCCTTTGATCTTGATGGAGATCGGTTAGTTGTTGTAAAAGATGGTAAAAAACAATCACCAGATGTTACATTTGGTCTGGGAGCAGCAAAAGCACTAGAGTTAGGATACAAGAGATTTGTGCTATCAATTGATACAAGTGTAGCAATTGAAAAATTTATCAAAAATCAAGGTGGCCAAGTTGAGCGCACAAAAGTTGGAGAAGCCAATGTCATTGAAGAAATCTTAAAAACAAAATCTCAAGCAGGTGGAGAGGGCAGTAGTGGAGGATTTGTTTTACCTGAATTCAATTATTGTAGAGACGGAATACTAACGAGTGGATTGATTTCTACAATGTTAGGAACCAATAATTTTGATGAAGTGCTGTCATTTATGGAAAGTTATCATCAGATTAGAGATAAGATTACAATTGATTCAAAAATGCATGATAAAACATTAGAAAAAGTAAAAGATCAGATAAAGGATCAATATAGTGAAATCATTACAATTGATGGAATTAAAGCTATAATAGATGAAGATAGTTGGGTATTGATTAGGAAATCAAATACAGAAGATATTATTCGTATATCTGCTGAATCAAATGATTTAGAAAAGTGTAAAACAGTTCAAAATAAAACTAAAGAATTAGTGAATCAGTGCTATGAGCAAATTAAATGAAAACAAAATAATCAAAATTTTTCAAAAAAAAATAGGAAACAATCAATTTGTTCCAGAAGATGTTGAGACATACAAATTAGGAAAAACAACATTTGTAGCAAAGACTGACACCCTAGTTGAGAATACTGATATTCCAGCTAAAATGAAAATTCATTTTGCAGCTAGAAAAAGTATAGTTGCATGTGTTAGTGATTTTGCATCTAAAGGAGTTAAACCACTTTTTGGTATTGTTTCAGTAACTATTCCAAAAAAATTCTCTAAGAAGAAAATTGAAGAGATAGCAAAGGGTTTAGGGCAAGCATCAAAAGAATTTGGTTTTAGGATTCTAGGGGGAGATACAAATGAAGGCAAAGAATTGGTAATACAGGTCTCAATATTTGGTATAAGTGACAGAATTATTCCTAGAAGAGGAGCTAAAATTGGAGATTTGATCTTTACAAGTGGTCCTTTTGGATATACTGCAGCTGGATTGATGATTCTTCAGAATCAAAAAAAACATTCTAAAAAATTTTCAGAAAAAGCACTCAACTCATTCCTAAAACCAATGCCAAAAATGAGATTTGGCATATCAAATAAGGGTAATTGCTCTTCTTCAATGGATTCAAGTGATGGTTTGGCTATAACCCTGCATGAAATGTCAAAGCAAAGTAAAAAACGATTCAATATTACAAATTTACCTGCAAATCAGGATTTAGTAGATTTTGCAAAAGATAATAGGGTAAATTTGTTGGATTTGGTTTTCACAGGCGGTGAGGAATATGAAATTGTTTTCACTGCACCTCAAAAAAATAGATCAAAAATTATGAGATTAGCTAAAAATCAAAAAATTCCACTCAAAGAGATAGGTTATGTTTCAAAAGGAAAAGGTGTAACATACATTAAAGAAAAAAAACCTATCAAGATAAAAAATCTTGGTTGGAGTCATTTTTCAAAATAAATAAAAAATCCCTAGTTAGGTAATTTCATGGTTATTTCTTCACCATTATCAATTGGAATGGTGACAGTTCTAACATTTGGTGTATTTTTTACATGTTCAACATATTCTTTCATCATTTTTCCGAATCTTTCTGGATATACAATATTGTCTGCGCCAATGATTCCACCAGTTTTGAGTAACGGTAAACACGCATCAAAATATTGAATATATCTTTCCTTATCGGCATCAATAAAGATAAAATCAAATTTTTCTTTTGAATTTTGAGAAATTTTTGATAGAGAATCTAGTGCATCGCCTTGAAGAATTTCTACATATCGAGTCAATCCAACTGATTCAAGGTTTTTCTTTGCTCTTTCAATCTTTTTTAGATCTTGTTCTAATGAGATGATTGAGCCATTGTTTTCTTTAATAGCCTCGGCAAACCAAATTGTAGAATATCCTACTGAAGTTCCTATTTCAAGGATATTTTTTGCCCCATTGGATCTTAGGAAAATATTGTAAAATAATCCAATATTTCGAGTTATTGAAAGCATTTTTTCAGAATGCTCAACTTCCCTAGGATTTTCATCCTCAAATTTTGCTTGTTTTTCTAATGTTTTTAGCACTTGATCAATTTTGGCATCAATCATGTAAATTCATGGTTTGAAACTATTCTTAAACAATTGTAAATTTATGAGGACTTGTACTTATTTGACATTATAATACAAACAAAAATTCCTTTTCCTGAAATTACTTCGGCTCTATGTTTGAGTCCTTTTGGAATGAAAACTGTGGCCGGTGAAGTTACTTTGTAAATTTCATCACCAAGTTGAATTTCATATTTTAGTTTGTTATCTTCAGAAAGAATTAGGTTAACTTCATCAGAATTATGTTTGTGTAATTCGCTATATTTTGGTAATTTTTTTCCTGTGGTATCTACAAAATGAACTGCGGTGTGAATTTTTGATTCTGGAATTCGTTTTTTATCTAGCATCGCAAGTCGATTGATAGGGGCTTTTCCATGAAATGGTACTTTGGAAAGGGGTTCATTTACTCCTTTAGAAATAAATTTTCTATAACGCCTCACAGAATGAATTAATTTTATTGATATAAAATGGATTTCATGTTTTTGGCTGTTCATATAAAGAGCGGTAACCATATTGTATCATGCAAGACAGAACCTCAGAATGGTTTGTTCCAAAGTTTGGTTCTAGAAATTTTCGAATTAGTATAGGAATTCTTTTTCTTCCATACACTAGTATTGTAACGTGTTTTGCAGCATGGGGCTCGCTTTCAGGCGAATTCGAAATAGAGCGCCTTGTGGCAATTTGTGTTATGTATTTTCTTGCAATAGGTGTTGCAGCTCATTTTCTAGATGCTGTTGGTGGTAAAACTAAACCTTGGGGAGATTTGCCAAAAAGAAAACTTGTAACAATTGCGATGGTTGCATTAGGAATTACCTTTACAATTGGTCTATACTATGCATTTTTAGATTCGCCTTTGTTATTTCCAATAGGCATCATAGAGGGATTTTTCTTATTTGCATATAATTTAGAATTATTTGGAGGAAGGTTTCACAATAATATTTCTACAGTAATTTCATGGGGAATTTTGCCAGTTTTTGCAGGTTCTGCAATACAAACAAATTCCATTTCATTAGAAACAATACTGTTATCAGGAATTGCGGCTGCAATTACGTATGTTTTGATAATAAATTCTAGAAAATACAAACTTCTCAAAATAAATCATGGTGACGAATCAAGTATACGGAAGAAAGAGATCATTCTAAAAATAATAACATTAGGAGTAATTATTGGCACAATTTTGTTTTTTATTCTAAAATATACTAATCAAATCCAAGCCTAACTTTGCATTTTTCCTACTAAAATTGCAGAAGAATTCCATGTAAGATACTGTGATTTTACTTCTAGTCCATGTGCTTGCATTTCTTTTTCATAAAGTTCTACCCAAGCACTGGATTTGATTAACTTAGGAAGTTCAGCAAATGCTTTTTTCCAAGTAGGAATTAGATTACCTACAAAATTTAAAACTACAAAATAAAAATCCCAGAACGTTCCTATGATTCTATTTTTAGGATAAATAAAGTCATGTAAGATTATTTTTCCACCAGGATTTAGGTGTGAAATACAATGTGGAATTAGAATGCTTGGATTACAATATTTTGGAATGTAAGAAGATACAATACAATCAAACTTTGTATCAAGATTTAGTTTTTCTGCATCTTGATGGATAAATGATATATTTCTATATGATGCTAAATTTTTTTTAGCAACTTTAAGATAATTTTCTGTAATATCTAAACCTACAATATTAGATTTGGGAAATTTTTCTGCAATTTTTCTTGTTAAGATTCCTGTTCCACATGCAAGATCTAAAAATGTTGAACCGTTAATGTGATTTAGAATTTGATTTTTCCAGTACCTATCTTTTCCAAATGTTGCAAGTACAGCGACTTTATCATAACTTTTTGAAGTGTTATCAAAAAATTCTGGAACTAGATTTTTAGGATCTCTTATTGTCAATGCATTTCATTAGACTTTAAATGATTTAGTCTTTCACTTTAGAAAATATCCTAAAATCTTTAACTAAATTGATATGTATCTAACATAATAGCAAAAACAACATAATATGCTGCATAAAATGAAGTTAAGATTATTCCTAACCATAAGCAATTTTTTGCTTTAGAGGGATCTTCATTTTTTAAAATAAAATACGCGATTACTCCACCAATGATACTTAAAACTGCAGGAAGAATATACCATAGTACACTTCTGTTTCTTGTTGAGTTTTGCGACATTATTAGAAAATAGAAACAGATTCCCAAACTAATGTTTTTTAAACCCTTCAGGCTGTGAGTACACAATGTCCGAAGTTGAAGCCAAGGTAGAAGAAAAACCTGAAGAGCAGCAAGTAGAGGCTCCAGTTGAAGAAAAACCTGAGGTCAAAGAAGAGCCTAAAGTTGAGGCTAAAGCCGAATCAAAACCTGAGGCCAAAAAAGAAGAGGTTGAAAAATGGGGAATTGCTCACATCTATAGCAGTTACAATAACACCATTATTCACATGACAGACTTGACAGGAGCAGAAACAGTAGCAATTAGCTCTGGTGGAATTCATGTTAATGCAGATAGATACGAATCATCACCATTTGCAGCAATGAAAGCAGCAAATGCAGTTGTAGAGTCTGCTAGAACAAAAGGATTCACAGGTTTTCATATTAGAGTTAGAGCTGTTGGTGGAGTAGGTTCAAGAGTTCCAGGACCCGGTGCACAAGCTGCAATCAGAGCATTGGCAAGAGGCGGATTTAAAATCGGACGAATTGATGATGTGACTCCAATTCCACATGATACAACACGAAAGAAAGGTGGAAAGAGAGGACGAAGAGTCTAGTACTCTAATAATTTTACTTTTACTTTACTTCCTCGTGATTCAAAATAATCTGACATAAATTTTGTAAATTTTTCTTCAGGCTTTTTGTCTCTATATTTTTGAATCATATCAGAGAATTTCTCTTCAATTCCCATTCTCAAGTCAGTTTTGATTGCTAGCTGAAAAAATGTCCAACCAAATTTTGAAGTTGGTTCACTAAGAGCATAACTATTCATGTTATGTACTGAAGTTTCCATATGTGACATTGCACGTTTGATGTTAAAAGAATCATCAGAATAATTTGTAGTACCTATTTCTAAAATTGCCATTAGTCTTCTTCAGATTCATTTTGATTTAAGGTTGATGTACTTAGTTTATCTGATAGAGAAACAAATTTTCCATCTTGTTCTACATTGATTTTTGTTTCCATACGTATATTCAGCCCTACTGTTCTAAACAAGAGAAGAAGTTTTCCTCCATCGATTTCTTCGTTAATCTCTCCAGAAGAAATAAGCTCTGCAATTTTTTGTACTACAATTTTTGTTTCGTTGGGAAACTGGGATTCAGCATTTTGAAGTACTTCTAAACCACGATAACCTAGATTTTTAACTAAAATATCTCGTGCTGAAATGGTTTCTTTGCTAACTTCCTGAGATGAAGTTGATTCTTTTTCCTTAAATGAGATGTTTTTTTGCATCTCTGCTAGTCTTTTAGCCTTTAGTCGTTCTAGTTCGTTGTCTTCTTCGCTCAACCCTTAATCACGCCTATTGGAACCAATTTTGCAACTTTAGTTGCAATTCCTAATTCATGAGATACATTTACAACAGCATCGACATCTTTGTAGGCTTGAGGGGTTTCTTCAACTACCCCATCCCTTGTTAGAGCTTTTACAAAAATTCCTTTATCACTAAGAGATTGTTTTACTTCAGATTCTGTGTACTGACGTTTAGCTTTTGATCGTGACATAGTTCTTCCTGCACCATGAGCAGTAGAACCAAATGTAAGATTCATGGAATTTGGTTGTCCTAATAATATCCAGCTTGCAGTTCCCATTGAACCAGGAATAAATACTGGTTGACCCATATCACGATACTTTAATGGAACTTCCTCTTTATTTGCAGGAAATGCTCTAGTTGCCCCTTTTCTGTGAACAACGACTTCTTTTTCTTCTTTGCCAATCTTGTGTTTTTCCACTTTAGCAATATTATGTGCAACGTCATAAACTAAATCCATTCCAAGATCAGATTCGCTTTGTTTGAAAACTCGTTCAAATGACCTTCTAGTCCAATGAGAAATCATTTGTCTGTTGCTCCACGCAAAATTAAGTGCAGCAAACATTGCTTTTCTATATGATTCTCCTTCTTCAGAAGAGTTTGGAACACATGCAAGTTCTCTATCTGCTAGTTTAATGTTGTATTTTTGAAGTGCTCTTTCAGAAATTCTAAGATAATCACTACAAATTTGGTGCCCAAATCCTCTTGAACCACAATGAATTAGAACAGTAACTTGTCCTTCTTCTATTCCCATTCTTTTTGCAGCTTCTTCATCATGAACTTCTGCTACTTTTTGTATTTCAAGAAAATGATTTCCAGAGCCTAAGCTTCCAAGTTGTGGAGCTCCTCTTTTTCTTGCTTTGTCTGAAACTTTGTTAGGATCTGCATTTGCCATTTGCCCATTCTCTTCACAGACTTCAGCATCATGTTTACTTCCGTATCCATTATCTACAGCCCATTCTACTCCTCTAACTAAGACTTCATCTAATTGTGAATGACTAAGTTTTATTGCTCCTTTAGAGCCTACACCAGATGGTACAGAATTGAAAAGATCAACTACAAGTTCTTTTAATTTTGGTCTAACGTCATCTTCTTTGAGATTTGTTCTAAGCAGTCTTACTCCACAATTGATGTCATAACCAACACCACCAGGACTGATCATTCCTTCTTTTGCATCCATTGCTGCAACACCACCTACAGGAAATCCATATCCTTCATGACCGTCAGGCAATACTGCCATATGTCCAACTATTCCTGGCATAGATGCGACGTTAGTGGCTTGCCAAATTGTTCTATCAGTTAACATTTTCTGTATAAGTGATTCATTGGCAAAAATTCTAACTGGAACATTCATTTCGTTTGTAGAATCCGGTTCTATGATGTATTCCATATCTCCAACTTTTTTTGGAGTTATTGCAGACATTGAGATCGGTTAAAAGCCAGTTCTAACTAATTTAAATCATAAGTAGATTTATTTTCGATAAAAAATTGAGAGTAATTATTGGCAATTTTACCTATTGATACTGGCAGATATGGCACAAAAGAGATGCTATCTGTCTTCCATGAGCAAAATAAAGTAAATTATCAATTAGAAATTGAAGGAGCTGCTGCAATCTCACAAAGTGAGATAGGAATGATTCCAAAAGCAGTTGGAAAAAATATCTTAAATGTTTCAAAATCTGGCAAAATCACTGCAAAAAGAATCAAACAGTTAGAAGCAAAAAGTGATCACGATACTGCAGCTTTAGTTGAGGCATTAAGTGAAAAATGCAAGGTTGAATCAAGACCTTGGGTACACTATGGTCTTACTAGCAATGATTTAGTAGATACTAGTAACTCTATGCAGATGCGAGATGCATTACAGATTATTCAACCCAAAATTGCAAAACTCGCTTTATTATTATCAAAAAAGGCTCTAAAATACAAGTGCTTGCCAGCAGTTGGTCGAACACATGGTCAGCATGCTAGCATCATTTCTTTTGGATTAAAGTTTGCAAACTGGGCAGCAGAGATGGAAAAGCATCTTGAGCGAATTGATGAGATGAAAAAAAGAGTTCTCATCTGTAAGACTTTAGGAGTTGTGGGAACAGGCTCACTAATGGGTGCAAAAGCAGTTGAAGTACAAAGAAGAGTTGCAAAAAGATTAAGATTGTATCCTGCATCAGTTACAACACAAATAATTCCACGAGAGCGTTATGCAGAATATGTATTTCAGTTAGCACTGATGGGCGCAACTTTGGAGAAAATTGCAGTAGAGATTCGTAATCTTCAGAGAACTGAGATTGGTGAAGTTGCTGAAGCATTCAAGAAAGGACAGATGGGAAGTAGTGCCGTTCCTGTAAAGAGAAACCCAATCAAAAGTGAGAGAATTTCATCATTATCGAAACTATTACGTAGTCAGATAGGAACTTCATTTGAAAACATTCCTTTATGGCATGAAAGAGACCTCTCAAATTCAGCTAATGAGAGATTTATCCTCCCTATGACATCGATTCTATTAGATGAGATGCTAGAGACAATGTTAAAGATAATTTCAGGACTCCATGTAGATGAGAAAAGAGTACGAGATAATCTGTATATGACTAGAGGACAAATCTTTGCAGAATTTGTTTTAGAAGCACTAATCAAAAAAGGAATTCCACGATTCAAAGCATATCGTGATGTTCAAAGGGTTGCTTTTGAGGCTAAAGATAAAGAAATGGATTATCTTGATGCAATAAGCAACTATAGTGCAATATCATCGAAACTTACACCAAAAGAAATCAAAAAAATATTTTCTCCTGAACAACATTTAGGTGCATCATTATCAATCATTTCAAATGTAAACAAGCTAGTTCAAAAAAATGCTAAAAAATTTACCTAGACTTTAGTAAGGCCTTGTGAATAAGAGTTCCATACTGCAGTGCTTTTTTTCGTTTATTCGCAGATAGTTCAGGCACGCCAGCCTCGATTGCAAGTCCTCTAATGATGTGTTTTCTAATTAGATCATCTTTGTCCTTAATCTTTTCAGAAATTGGGATAGTTTTTGCAAATTTGATAAAATTTTCAGATAATAATGGTTGTAAAATTACTACATTAAATTCAGAGGTAACATCATTAACTGCCTTCATCATCTTTAATTCATTTTCAATTTTTGAGTTCATTAGATCTAGTACTTTTTCTTCACCTTCTTCGATAACATCTCGATAAGAATTGTATCCACAAAATAGCTCATCTATACCATTTGCCGTAACTACAGTATCTAGTTCCAAGCATTGAGCAAGTTTGGAAACATAATAAAAAGCAATACAATTTTCATTCCATGAGAGATTATCTGTCTTTATTTTTTCATTGATCTTTGATGCTATTTCATTAAAAGATTTTGAATCAATTTGTAAAATTTTATGAGGAAGTTTTAATTGTTCATTGACTTCTTTTGCAAATAAAATATCATGAGATTCTGCAAATCCAATAGTTAGTAAGGTTACATCATATCCCAGATCAGAGCATAATTTTGCAACTAGGGTGCTATCAACTCCTCCAGAAAAAGCAATTCCAATCTTCTTTTGTGTAACTGTCTGTTTGATAGAATTTTCTATTTTATCTAATAGTTCCTGATTTGTCATAAGGTGCATTGAGTCATCTAAGTATTAATTTGATAACATCTAATGCATTCTATGGAAAAACTATCTTCTGAAGAGATACAAAAAGAGCTCAGTAACCTTCCAGGTTGGAGTGAAATTGGAGGAAAACTTCACAAAGATTTTGAATTTGCAGACTTTAATCAAGCGTTTGGATTCATGACCAGAGCTGCAATGGAGATTGAAAAAATGAATCATCATCCTGAATGGTTCAATGTTTACAACAAACTTTCAGTTGATTTAATGACTCATGATGCTGGCGGCATTACGCAAAATGATGTTGCTTTGGCCAAGATTCTAAATTCACTGCTATAGCTGGCTTGATTTTAATTCAGAATTTATATACAGAATCTAGTTCATTTTTGCCAAATGGCCTCAAGTCCTGCAGTTTTAGATTCAGATTTTAGGTATATTGACAAAAAAGGAAACCTGCTCAAGAGTAGAACAGAGTTAACTATAGCTCAGATGCTATCATTTTTGGGCCAAGAATACGAGTATAATCACAAAGTTTCTCTTGGGGATAAAACAATTAAAGTTGATTTTAAGACTGAGAAAGGATTTATCGAGATAATTGATTCTGATGATGACATTACAAAGTATAAACAAATCAAAGAGATGTTACCTGAACAAAAAATTATGGCAATAGGACATCCAAAATATTCAGCACAACTAGAAGAGCTAGAAGAGATTGTATTTTATGATCAAAAACATCCTCAGACAGGTTCTATTTTCTTAGAAGACCCATCATTTTCATTTGATTATGCACATATTCTACCACTAGTTGAAAAATGTTCTATCCTACATGGACATACATCATCTGTAATGGTAGAATTTGTTGGACAAATGAAAAATAATTTGCTAGTTGATTTTGGAGTTGCCAAAAAAATTATCAAAGAGGTAATTGACGTCTTTGATCACAAATTCTTCATTAACAAAAAATACCTCAAAAATGAAGATAATTCTCACTTTAAAATTCAATTTGAGGGTCCAAAGGGAATGTTTGATCTACAAGTTCCAAAAAATACAACTTATCTTTTAGAAGGAGAAGCAACAGTTGAGAATCTATCAACTGAGATAATCAAGTTACTTGCACCAAAATTACCATCAAATGTAGAAGCAGTTGGAGTATACATCTATGAAGGATACAACAAAGGCTCCCACATTATCGCAAACATTGCAAGAAAATAGAAAATGGAACCAAAAATTAAAGAGAAAGCATGGAATCCCGAATTAGAATTACAAGTTTTAAAAAAATGGGAAGAAACTCATCTTTATGATTTTACTCCCACTGATGAGAACTATACAATAGATACTCCTCCTCCATATCCTTCTGGACGTCCTTGGCACATTGGTGCAGCAGCTCACTATTCCCAAATTGATATGATTGCAAGAACAGCCAGAATGGCAGGAAAAAATGTCTATTTTCCAATTGGAATTGACAGAAATGGATTACCCGTAGAACTGTACACTGAGAAGAAGCATGGAATTAGGATGCGTGAGACTGAGCGTGGAAAATTCTTAGAATTATGTCGAGATGCACTTGATGATTTGGAGGCTGAAATGATTCAGATTATGAAGAGTCTAGGCATAAGTGGAGGCATAGAAGACCACTATAGAACAGATTCAGAAGAATACCGCGCACTAACACAGTCGACATTTATTGAATTATGGAAAAAAGGCCATATCTATTTGGCAAATAGACCTAACAACTATGATTGGGTTTCAGGAACTACAATTGCAGATGCAGAAATTACCTATGTTGATCTTCCAACAAAACTTGTTTACATGAAGTTTAGTGTAAAAGATTCTGATGAAAAGATCATCATTGCAAGTACCAGACCAGAACTACTTTGTGCGTGTAAAACAATTATTGTAAATGAAGAAGATGAGCGATACACAAATCTTGTTGGAAAAAAAGTAATTGTTCCAATTTCAAATCAAGAAGTAGAAATTAAAACGCATCATTCAGCACAAAAAGAATTTGGTTCAGGAGCTGTAATGGTTTGTAGTTATGGTGATCAAAATGATGTTGCATTATTTAGAGAATTAAAGCTAGAAGAAGTAGTAGCAATTGGTCTTGATGGAAAAATGACTGAGGTTGCAGGTCAATACACTGGTCTAAAGCCCAAACAGGCACGAACAAAAATTATTGAAGATTTGGAGGCCAAAGGATTTGTAGAAAAGATAGAAGAAATTTCACACAGAACTCCAGTATCTGAGAGAAGTAAAAATCCAATAGAGATTATTCCGATGGAAGAATTCTATCTAAAACAAATGGATGCTATTGAAAAAATGAAAAAACTTGGCTCAGAGATTACATTCTATCCAAGTATGCACAAACAAATTTTGATGAACTGGCTTGAATCAATTGCAATTGATTGGCCAATATCAAGAAGAAGATACTATGGTACTGAAATTCCCATATGGTATTGTAAGAGTTGTTCAGAGCCACATGTTCCTGAACCAGGAAAATACTACAGGCCATGGAAAGATCCTAGTCCAATTAACTCATGTACAAAATGTGGTGCAACTGAATTTGTTGGAGAGGAGAGAACTTTTGATACATGGATGGATTCTAGTGTATCACCATTATTTGTGACAAAATATCAAAAAGACCAAGAATTTTTCAATAAAACATATCCTACTGCCATAAGACCTCAGGCAAAAGACATTGTGAGAACCTGGCTATACTATACTCTACTTAGATGTGAGCAGTTAACAGGCCAAAAACCATGGTCAGAAGCCTGGATTATGGGGTATGGCCTCGATGAGAAAGGCCTCAAGATGAGCAAAAGTAAGGGAAATGCACTTGATCCTCTTCCTGTTATTCAAAAGATTGGGGCTGACACATTCAGATTTTGGAGTGCAAGTGAAATCAATCACGGATATGACTTTAGATGCTCTGAGCAAAAAATAGAAGCAACAAAAAAGTTTCTAAGCAAATTATGGAATGTTTCAAGATTTTTGTCAAGTTTTCCTGTAATAGAATCAGCAAATCCTACAAAAGCTGACAAGTGGATACTATCTGAGCTTGACAAACTTGTAATAGAATGTAAAAGAGGATATTCAGAGTACAACTTTTTTGTTCCAGCAATTGCAATTAGAGAATTTACATGGAATCTATTTGCTGCACATTACATTGAAATGGTAAAGGCAAGAGCTTATGGTATTAATTTTTCAGATGAAGAAAGAGATGGAGCAATTTTTACACTTCACAAAGTTCTTTCTACTCTTCTTAAATTATTAGCACCAATTACGCCTTTTATCACAGACTATCTTTGGCAAACCTTGTACTCAACTGAAAGCATACATAAAGAAATGCAAGTAGAATCAGAATCTCCTGAAGAAATGACTAATTTCACAAAAGAAGTTGTGGAATTTAATTCCAAAGTTTGGAATGAGAAAAAAAGTAAAGAATTGTCATTAAAAGACACCATATCCATCTTAGTTCCGGATAGCTTGGAAATCTTTAAAAAAGATTTACAATCAATGCATAACTTGAGTTAATTTAGATATTAGATTTATCAATTGAAACTTTTTTGTTCCAATTGTATTCATTACGAATTAGTGAATCAATTTTATCAAAAGCTTCCATTGAAATTTGTTGATTGCGCATTAACTCAGATAGTAGTAAAAGTAATTTTCGTTGAAAGTCTAAATCATTGTTGTGATAGGTGTCGACTTTTTTTACAAGTTCAGAAATTTTATCAAGTAAGGGAACCGTTGCTTCAATAACTGCTGATTTTATCTCACTAGAATCTTGCTTAGTTTCATACCGCCCAACCATTACAACAAAAAATACCTCTTCATTATTTAAAATAATACTAATTTTAGGCGTGAATTTAACCTAGACAGTAATGATTCCTTTTGAAATCAAGTATTGAATTCCTGAAACAAAATCAGAATCACCTATCTGTCCTTGAGCCCACCATCCTGCATTATTTTTGACCCAATCAGGAATGGTTTCTCCAGTCGATTGACCAGATTGAGTTTCGGGAATGCTCATAATTCCATTTGAGATCAAATATTGAATTCCTGAAACAAAATCAGAATCACCTATTTGATCATCTGCCCACCAACCAGCATTGTTTCTAACCCAATCAGGAATTTCTATTTCTGGGATTAGTTCAATTTCTTCTAGAGCATCAGTTCCAATAATCTCTAATTGTTCATCACCGGCAAAGAATGGAATTACTAGAGTTCTAGAACCGGCATCTGCCTCAACTTCAATGTATTCTGTTTCAAAGCCATCAATCAATATAAAGAAAATATCATCTTCAGTTGCACTAAGTTTTGAATCTAACAATCCTCTAGGAATAGTTAGTTCAACTAAGCCATCGTCCGTAGCAACAAAATCCATTATTAATTCAACAAAATCTACATCCAGATACAAATCTAAAATTTGCCCACTTTCAATATCATAATTCACATCATGTTCAAGAACATTGATGGAACCTGTTTCTGCATGAACAGAGATAAATGGTATTGAGAAAAAAGAAATTCCTAATAAAATGAAAAAGCTTAGTGATGGTCTACTAGCCATCTACACTTCCTGCCCCGTCATCAAGATTTACAGTTGTTTTATCACTATCATCGTTTGATTTTTCACCATTTATGTCATCATGTGATTCATCAGTGCCAACATCTGATGTTGTTGTATCTCCATCACTTTCTGCAACATCTGATTCTAATTCATCAAGATCGTCAAATTCTGCTTCTACCTCATCTACTGTTGTTTCAACAGTGGTCTCAACATCGCTTTCTATTTCATCTGAAACTTCATCTTCAACTTCAGCAACAATTTCTGCTTCTAATTCTACTTCAATTTCCTCAATTTCATCTGGAGTCAATTCGTCTAATTCTTCATCAGTTAAGATATCCTCAAGATTCACATCAATATCATCAAGAATTTCATTAGTGGCTTCTTCTGAGATGTCTAATGAAACAAGATCTGCTTGTACTTCAGCCTCAACATCTTCAAATTCTTCAAGTGGTACTACTCCTCCATCAACAGAAATTGTTCCATCAAAGTCTAGCTCCCAGGCACCTGCAATTGAAGAACGTCCAGCAAATGCATGGACATCCATTGCTTTGTCATCAACATCTAAAGGAAAAATACCTGCTGTATCAGCATGCATTCTAAACATTCCAGGTTTTCCATCTGGACCAATTGCATTGATATTGAGTTGCATTGCATCTCTTTCAAGTAAGATGCGAGCTCTTCCAAAAGAGGCATCCCAAATGTTTACTTCGTCAGTCTCAGTACCAGTTACTTCAAAGGAACCTCCAACAACACGAAGTTTTGCGATGACATCACCCAAGTCAACCAATTCCATTATAATTTGACCAGAGACATCTTTGATTATACTCTTATCAGAATATTTTACTGCATCACCTCTGAAATCAAAAACATAAGTAATTAGAGCTGTTTCAGGAATATCATCTATAATTCCGTGATATGAACCATCTTCTACTTGATCAACTAATCCTTGTGACTTGATTTTTGATTTAATTTCTAAGAATCTATCATGAGCTTTGTCACGAATTTTTTCTTTGTATTCAATTTTTAGATCATGAAATCTATCTTCCCCTATTGCTTTAATTTTTGCTTTAATTAATTCAGAATGATATTCGGCACGATCTCGTAATTCATCTTTAACTTTATCTCTAATTTCAGATCTAACAACATCACCTAATCTATCATGTAAGGCATCTATTGCCTGATCTCGAACAGTATCACTAACTCTATC
>JABAOE010000150.1_pt3 | contig 27356 bp, 17 predicted proteins | sample 7062141 | NCBI WGS metagenome assembly JABAOE01 (sample SAMN14538627, study PRJNA623070) | marine sediment metagenome | biome: marine biome [ENVO:00000428]; feature: marine pelagic biome [ENVO:01000023]; material: deep marine sediment [ENVO:00002113] | place: India: Gulf of Khambhat ...
CTCGGGATAGTCGGCCATAGTGTGGAACTCCTGGTTGAGGCCTCTTCGGGATGGTCGAGGAAAAATCTACTCAACGACCCCGGCCTTTCGCAGTCCGTCGATAATGTGCTCGAAATTCTCCGGGTTCGTATAGGGCAGGGTCCGGCGGCGGTGCTCGAGCGAGTAGTCGGGATTGATCTGCAGGACCTCGGCCCATTGCGCCCGACTCTCCTCGGTCTTACCCATGTGCCCATATACCGATGCGAGCAGCACGCGGCTGATGTCGGAGTCGGGCTTGCGAACCAGGCGGCGCTTCAGCACTGCCGCCGCTTGCTCGTAGTCCTCGAGCTGCTCGTAGGCCAGCGCGAGAATGTGAAGAAAGATATCCCGGTAGTGGGGATCGAGGCGCATGGCGGTTTGCAGTGACTCGATGGCCTCGAGCGGTTTTCCGGAGTAAACGAGGATGAGGCCGAGCGCTCCATGTCCATCTGCGGAATTCGGGTCGATGGCGAGGCACTTTTCGACCGCGACGCGCGCGGCCTCGTTTTGCTTGCTCCACAGGGCCGCCATGGAAAAGGCGAAGTGCGCGTGGGGGTTGCCCCCGTCCAGATCAACCGCACGCTGGCCGAGCTGCGCTGCAAGCTCCAGGGATCTGTCCGGATCCTCACCCCAACGGTTCGAGAATGCGAGCACGTGATTGCGCGAAAGATGCGAGAACGCGAGAGAGAAATTCGGGTCGAGCTCGATGGCTTTCTCGAGCATCTCGCGCGCCTGGGCGTTGGCTTGTGGCGTGTCACGCAGCGCCTGGTCACGACCACGTAGAAAATACTCGTACGCTTCCAGATTATCGGTGTCGCGGTGCTGCACGCGTTCGCGCTCGACCGGCGTCAGCTTGAGCGCGAGTGCCGCGACGATGTCCCGCGTGACTTCGTCCTGCACGGCAAAGATGTCATCCAGGTCTCGATCGTAGCGCTCGGCCCACACGTGCCCACCCGTGGTTCCGTCGATGAGCTGGGCGGTGATGCGCACGCGATTGGCGGCCTTGCGCACACCGCCTTCGAGCGCATAGCGCACACCCAGCTCCCGGCAGACCTCGGGCACGTTGAATCGCTGACCCTTGTAGGCGAAGGTCGAATTGCGTGCGATGACGAAAAGTCCATTGATCCTGGAAAGATCCGTGATGATGTCCTCGACGATACCGTCGCTGAAGTACTCCTGCTCGGGATCGCCGCTCATGTTCGTGAATGGCAGCACAGCGATGGAGGGTTTGTCGGGCAGCTCCAGTGCTTGCCGGGCCGCCGCGGCGGCGACCCCGGCCGGCGCAGCCGCTTCGGCAAGCACGCGATAGGCACGCACCGGCTTTTCAATGTTCTTGACCCGCTGGTCGCCCAGGAACTCGTAGCGGACTGCCAGCTTGTCGCCGATGGCGTCGTGCACCGTGCCGGAGATACAGATGCCACCCGGCTCGGCCAGGCTCTCGAGCCTGGCGGCGATATTCACCCCGTCCCCGTAGATGTCGCCGCGGTCCTCGATGACATCACCCAGGTTGACACCGATGCGAAACTCGAGCCTGCGCTCCTCGGGCAACTCGGCGCTGCGGGCCTTCAATTGCTCCTGGATGGCGGTGGCGCAAGTGAGAGCGTCGACCACCGCAGAGAACATGGCCAGCACCGCGTCACCTGCGTAGTGCACGACGCGGCCGCGGTTGCGCGCGACAATGCCGGAAATCAGGTCGAGACCCTCGCTGAGCCTGCGGTGGGTGGCGTCCTCGTCCTCACCGGTGAGCCGCGAGTAACCGGCGACGTCCGCATACAGAACGGCGGCGAGCTTTCGTGGCAGTCGCTCGGGGGTGTTCACGGATGCAGCCCTTCGATTCAACGCAGCGCAGCTGAAGCTGAAATTCTACCCATCGAGCGGCGCGAATGCCCGCGCTCGGGCCGTTGCCAGAGCGGGCCGGACCGGAGCCGCTCGGAGGCATGGGCGCCGACCGCGGGGGCGGCAGCCGGCAACGTCCCGGGCTTCGGGCGCACGCTCACCCACGGCACTGCGCAGCCTGGAACGACTGGGGACGGTATCGAGAAGTCGGCGCCGGTGGTGACGCGCGGGCACCAGACCCTGCCGCCCATCGGCGGCCTTCACCGCTTTGCGCACGCCGGCTTCGGGTTAGAATCACCGCCCATGGCTTCGGCAAATCTCGTTCTTTATCACGCTTGGAGCTCGAGCGCGTCGCGCAAGGTGCGTCTCTGCCTGGCCGAGAAGGAACTCGATTACGAGGGCCGGGTCATGGACCTGCTGCGCTTCCAACACCACAGCGACTGGTACAAGGCGCTCAATCCGAGCGGTATCGTGCCGTGTCTCATGGTCAACGGCCGCGCGCTGGTGGAAAGCAATCTCATCAACGAGTTTCTCGACGAGTGGGTGACGCAACCACCGTTGATGCCCGACGACCCCGCCGATCGCCACGAGGTGCGGCGACTCGCCAAATACGTCGACGACGTTTGCCTGCCGGCGGTACAGAAGCCGAACTGGACGCGCAGCATGCAGCCGATAGCCCAACGGTGGTCCGACGAGGAGCTCGAACGGCGCCTGGCGGCGATTCCCACCGAGGGCCGGCGCGCGCTCTGGCGGCGCATGGCCCGCGATCCGTTCACGCGCGAGGAGATCGAAGCCGGGCTCGACGTGCTCGAAGATCTGACGCGACGCATCGATGCATACCTCGAGTCGAGCGGCGGCCCATGGCTGTTCGGCGAGCGCCTGACGCTCGCCGACATCGCCGTCGCGCCCTACGTGGTGCGCTTCGAGGAGGAGCGGCCCGGACGCATGATGCCGCCGAGCCGCGGGTGGTGGGCGCGATTCACCGACCGGCCCGCGTGGCGCGTCGCCCAGATTGGTGCCTACTCGGACGACACCGCCCGATCCGCGCGCGAAGCGGTTGCAGATCCGGCGTAATGGAATAGACTGACAGCCTGCTAGCAGGAGAGACAACGCGATGATTCGTTCAATCAGTATTGCGCTGGCGCTGCTGGCCGGCCCCGCCACGGCCGGCGAGATCATGGACTGCTTCAACGACGAACTCGACGCCGATAGCCGCTACACGCGCACCGAGCCCGAGGTACTCCGAATCACCGACGCGGACATCTCGGCGCTGCTCGAACGCATCCGCAGCCACGAGAGCCGAGCTGTCGCAAACGCCGAAGCCGAGCCGAATATTCTCGCCGGGCTGCGCAGCCAAGAGCACGCCTCGGACTGAACGGTCGTCTCCCCGGGGTGGCGAAACACGGCATGCGCCGCCCCTGCCTGCGACTCCGCAACTGACACCCGGCGTCGCGGCGGTGTCCTCACCCACGACTGCTCCCCTCGCGCTGCCTGAGCAGAAGCCCGAGCTCGCCATGGCCCTGATGCTCGTCGCCATGCTCGTGTTGCCCGGCATCGACGCCATCGCCAAGTGGCTGTCCGACGCCATCTCTGCGGGACAGGTGGCCTGGAGCCGCTTTTTCTTCCAGACCCTGCTGATGCTGCCGCTGTTTCTTCGCACCCGGGGAACCATTCTCACGCGCGCGTTGCCGCTGCATGCGCTTCGCGGCGCTCTCATCGCCCTGGCGACTCTGCTGTTTTTCTCGGCCCTCAAGTACCTGCCGCTGGCCGATGCCATCTCGATATTCTTCGTCGAGCCGCTCATCCTCACGCTGCTCTCGGCGCTGTTCCTCGGCGAGGCCGTCGGCTGGCGACGGCTGAGCGCCGTGGCAGTGGGATTCGTCGGCGCGCTCATCGTCATCCGTCCGGGATTCGGCGTGCTCGGTCTGCCGGCTCTGCTGCCGCTCGGCACCGCGCTCAGCTTCGCCGTCTACCTGATACTCACGCGCAAGCTCGCCCAGCACGAGTACCCGGAGCGCATGCAGTTCTACGCGGGGCTGTTCGGCGCTCTGGTCATGACGCTGGCGCTCGCCGCCGGCGACGCCGCGGACATCGCGGCGCTCTCTTTCGTGTGGCCGGATCTCTGGCAGTGGTGCCTGCTCGCCGGACTCGGGATCATCGCCACTGCCGGCCACCTTCTCGTGGTGCACGCTTTCCGCCGGGCGCCGGCGGGACTTCTGGCGCCGTTTCAGTACGTCGAGATCGTCGGCGCAACGATTCTGGGCTTGGTCTTTTTCGGCGACTTCCCCGATGCGCTTACCTGGCTCGGGGTCGCGATCATCGTCGGCTCGGGACTTTACGTGTTCCACCGCGAGGCAGCTCTGGCGCGGCGCGCGCGATCCTAGCCACCCCGACCGGCGCCGCTCAGGTCTGCCCAGAGCGGGCCAGCTCGCAGCTCTCCGGGTAGATGCGCACGCTCGGCACCTTACCCTCACGGAGATCGTCCTGGACTCGCTGCCAGTATTCGGTGCTGAGCAGATCGCCGTGGACCTGCCGGAAAAGCCGCCTGAGGTGCCGATTCGGAATCATGAGACCGGCCTCGATCTCCTCGGGAAGAAAAACCACCCCGTCCTCGAAGAACCAGTCGGGCGGTTCTTCCTCGCCGTCGATGCGCCCCTCGTTGCTGCGAATCTTGACGTCGGTGAATGGCTCCAGCGCGTCGTAATCGAACAGATAGACCTTGATGAAGCGGCTGACACCGTAATTCCGCGCGTCCAGATCCTTGTTGAATATGTTGGCCGCCGCATTGTTCTTGATGCAATAACCGAGATTGATGATCGCCGTCTCTGCTTGCGCCTCCGTGGCCGTCTCGAGAAACACCGGCAGCGGTGTCATGCGGCGCTGGACAATGAGATATTTCAGAATGACGGAATCTCCCCGCAGTGAGACCGTCTCGCTGGCCTCTTCGAGAAGCTCCTCGAGCAGCGCCGGGTCGAACCAGCTGCGGTCGAGCTTGAGGTTGTAATAGATGATATTGTCGAGCATGCTGCCGGTGCGATTTATCTCGTGCACCTGGCCGTACTTCTTCATCACCGATTCGATGCCTTCGAAAGTACCCCACTTGTAACTGGCGGTCGGCTTGTCGCGGATGACCTTGAGATTGTAAGCCGATCGGGGCGAAGAGAAACCGATCGCGACCGTTCCCCGAAAGCCGACGGCGGTTTCCAAAACCTCATTCGCGCTCGAGAGCTCTTCTTTCAGCTCGTTCATGACGGCAACCTTGCCTACGTGGTTGAAACCGATGGTCGAGTAATGAAGACCGAGTGGCCGCGTCGGCATGATGCTGTGGAGAAACTGCGACAGCTCGTGGTAGTAGTTATTAGTGACGTGAAAATTGGCGAGCGTCGAGCTGAAGATGTTGTGGGCATCAGCTTCGGCGCTGAGCACCGCGTCCACGTAGATGCCGTCCTCGTCGTTAAGAAGCGCGATGATGAAAGGGAAAAGGTTCCCGTCTTCCAGCACCACGCGACCGACAATGTAGCCGCCGCGATTGCGGAAAAAGCCCGCGTTGAGCATTTCGACCGCGCGCGCTCCCGTTGCACCTCGCGATGCGATCGCCCGGTTGATGCGCTCTGCGACCAGTGCGCCATCCTGCACGCTGTTTTGAAAGGGCCGCGTAAATCCGGGGATTGCGAGAATCTCGGTAACCGTGTCGGGATCGATGCGTGTCGCGCAGGAAAATCGACGATAGACGTCGTTCCTCGACCCGCCCATCGATTCGTCTGAGCCACCGAACGCGTACTCCACCGGCTGCCACTCGCCCTGGTGAATTCGCCGTTTCACGGAGTTAAGGAAAGCGAACGCCAGATCCGCCTCGTATCGCCCTTCTATCAGAGGCAGATAGCCGCCCTCGATTTCGCGCCACAGCGACTCGTCGTTCGCGACCCGTGGAAATGCCTTCTTCAGCCGCATGCCCACGCTGTTGATAGCGATGCTGTAGAGCGCCAGCCGCCGCTTGCTGAGTTCGAGCGAGGTGGCGTGATCGCGGGCCTCGAATGCCTTCTCAGCGAGCGCCGGAATATCACGCGACTCGGTGTAGTACGCAGCGAACGCCTGCAGAATCCAGTCTGCGGCCAGGGCAACCTTCTCACCCTGGTTCGCGGTGCCCGCGATCAGGCTCGCGTGCTCGGCGTGGGTCTCGGCCTCGAGGGGGTCGAAAGTGTCGCTGTCCATGGCGACAGGATCACCGGGGACGGGCGCGCGGTCAATTCGGATTGCTAAGCTTCGACGATGCGTTCGGTTGCAGGGCTCGCCGTCTTGCTGGTGACGCTCGTCGTCATTGCCTACCTGCCGGCACTCTGGGCAGCGTTCGTCCGGGACGACGATGACGACGTCTTCGCCACTCTATCACTTCACGTGCGCGGCATTGCTCGCGATCAACGAACAAGGAGCTGGGTACGCGGAGCCGCCATTCGGCATTCATGCGGCATTATCGGGCAGCCGCGGCGACGGTGATGTTGCTGAAGATTCCCTGAAAGGCCTGGTGTAAGGTGTTGCCGACGGTAACCGATGCAGAGCCCTGCGAGGCCGTAACATGCGACCCAATGCGATGAAAGCCAGATTCGCGGCCGGCGAGGCCGCTTACGGGTGCTCCGTGATGATCCCCTCGCCCCAGGCGGTGGAGATGATCGGCCATGCGGGCTTCGATTGGGTGCTGATCGACATGGAGCACGGCACCATCGGTCCGGAAACGGCGGAGCTGATGGTCATGGCGGCGGAGAGTTCGGGAATCACGCCGATCGTGCGCCCGCGCGGCAATGCCAGCGCCGACATCACGGCGGCGATGGACCGCGGCGCCGCCGGGGTACAGGTGCCCCACGTGAACACTGCCGAGGACGCCCGGCGCGCCGTCGGCGCGGTCAAATTCGGACCCGGCGACGGCCGCGGGCTCGCGGCCGGCACCCGCCCCGATCGCTACGGGCTCGCCGAGCCCATGCCGGCGTTCGTTGCGCGCAGCAACGCCGAGTCACTGGTTTGCATTCAGCTCGAGCACGGCCAGGCCATCGAGAACGTCGACGCGTTGCTCCAGGTCGAGGACGTTGACGTGTTCTTCATCGGGCCATCGGATCTCTCTCAATCCATGGGCTATCCCGGCCAACCCGAGGCAGATCCGGTCAAACGCGCCATCGACCGGACGCTCGAGAAAATCGTCGCTGCGGGGAAAACGCCGGGCATGCCGGCAGCAAGCGGTAATGTCGAGGAGGTGCGCGCGAGAGGGGTTCTCTACGTCTACACCCATCTGTCGAAGCTTTTGAAGGCAGGGTCGACGGAGTTTCTGCGCGCCGCCGGTCGTTAGCGCCCGGGGCTGACGGCCGTGGCTCGGGCGGCCCCGGCTATTTCTGCAGCTGAGACGCCACCTCGTTCGCGATCAGGTTGTTGGCGTCGTCGCGTTTCTTTTGCTCGGCCTTACGGCGGCGTTCAAACTCTTTCAGCCGCTCGGCACGTTGCATCTCTTCCGGATCGTTCTTGGCCGGCGTCGGATTCTCGACCATGAAGTCGGCGAGCTCCGATTCCATTTGCCGCCGCAGAGCTTCGAGCTCCGATTTCTTCCACGACTGGGTATCCTCCAGGTCCCGCTGGGCCTGCTCGGCCTGACGGTGGGCCGCCTCGGCGGCCGCCAGCATGGCATTAGCCCGTGCCAGCTCGTCGTCGTGAGAGGAAGGGGTCGCCGAAGCGCGCGGGTCGACCTTGTGGGCCGCGGCGATCATGTCGCGCGCGACTTGCTCTTCCTGCTGCCTGAGCTTCTGGCGCTTCGCCGCTTCCGCGTTGGCTTTCGCCTGCGCCTTTGCCTGGGCTTGAGCCTTTGCCTGGACCTTTGCCTGGGCCTTCGCCCGGGCTTCCGCCTCGGCCTTGGCCTTCTTCGCGTGCTCCAGAGTCTCGCGCAGACGCTTGGCCTCTCCCTCGAGCTTCAAGCGCTCGGCCTGAAGGCGCACCTCATCTTCCTGTCGCGCCAGCTCCTGGGCAACCTTCTCCTCGGCGATTCGCTGCGCCGCTTTCCTGGCGGCCTCCTGCTTGACCAGCTCCGCCAGCTCGCGTTCCTGCTGGGCTTGCGCCAGCTGCTCGGCGGCCCGCGCAAACTCGGCCTCGAGGCGCTGACGTTCGGCGCGAATCGCCGCCTCGCTCTGCTCACGGATGCGCCGCTCCATGTCGTCCATTTCCTGCTTGGCTTTCGCAGCCTGCTCGCGGCTCGCGTCCGACGCCTTGCGCTCCAGGGCCTCGCGTTCCTCGCTCAGCTCCGCCTTGGCTTTCTCCTTCGCCTCCTGCAGCTTGGCGAGCTCTTCCGCCTGCTTGGCGTACTCGGCCTCCAGCTTCGCCTTCTCCGCCTTGAGGCGCTCCTCGGCCTCGCGCTTCATCTGCTCGAGACGCTCCTCCTCCTCCTTGCGCTTTGCCTCGGCCTCGGCCTCGGCGGCGCGACGTGCTTTTTCGAGCTCGACGCGTTGCCGCTTGGCCTCCTCCAGGGCCGCGTGGGCCTTGGCAGCGTGCTCTTCGAGCTCCTTCTTCTTCTGCGCGGCCTTCGCTTCCAGCGCCTTGTTCTTGGACTGGAGCTCCTTGGCGGCGGCGCGTTTCGCCGCTTCGGCGTCGGCCTTGAGGCGCATGGCCTCTTCCATCTTGGTATCCGCCTTAGCGACGTCCTCGGCGAGCTCCGCGGCGCGCAAATCCGCCTGCACGGACTCCGGCACCGGCTTCGCCGAGGCGGCGGGCGCCGGCTTGTCGGGCGCAGCCTTCGCCTCGGGAGCGGGCGCCGGCTTCTTGGGCGCAGCCTTTGCCTCGCCGGCGGAAGCCGACTCGGCTTCGACATCGGCTTCCGGCTCGGGTGCCTCGGCGACGGATTCAGACGGCTCTTCGGCACTCTCGGCGGGCGGCTCGGAGGTTGCCGCGACCTCGCCGGAGGAGACGATACCCTGGCTGATCAGGCCACCGTCGAGACACCGCACGTCGAAGCCGTTCTGGGCGAGAAGAAAGGCTCCGGCCGAGCTGCGCGCCCCCGAGTCGCAATACGCCACGTAGAGGCGATCCGGGTCGAGATTCTCGAGCTCCACGCGCAGCTGGTTCAGCGGTACGTTGACGCTCGCCTCGATTCCATCGGCCGCATGCTCCTCGGCAAAGCGCAGATCCAGCCAGCACGCGCCCTCGGCAACCAGCGCCTGGGCGGCATCGTAGCTCACCGTCTCCAGGCTCGGCTTCTTGATGAGTTCGATGAAGTCATCCTTTGTGAGGCGCACGAGCTCGCCGGGGGTCAACATGGTCACGCTGGCGTTGCGCTTGGCATCCGAGATGAGCGCCTCCTCACCGAAGCTGTCGCCATCGCCGAGCTCCGCGAGCTTGATGGGACTGCCGCTGCCGGACGCCTTGCGCGTCACCTCACAGCGCCCGCTCTGGATGATGTAGTAATAATCGCCCGGAGTGCCCTGCTCCACCACCACGTCGCCGGCCTCGAACTCGACCGATTCCATGACAGTGAACAGGCGTTGAATATTGCCCGGCGGGATGCGCGAGAAAAGCTCCGACTGGAGCATGCGGGTCATCCAGTCGCCGCCGCCGTCCTCGCCGTCGACCTCGACCTCGGTGACCTCTACGCTGCCGGCAGAGGCGCCCGGGTCGTCCATGGTGAGCAACCGATCCATCGCGGCACGCGCAATGCGCAAGACCATCGTCTTGCCCTTGCAGTGGGCACTCATCTGGCGCGGCTGCAGCTGGGAAAGCGCCGAGCGGGCGTCCACGGTGCCGCCCTTTACGGTTTTCACGAGCTGGCCGTTGGCTTTCAGCTCGAGCTCGCCTTCGAGCAGGTAGAAGGTGTAGGGGTCGGCGTCGCCCTGCTTGAAGACCTGCTGCTTTTTCTTGAACTTGAGGATCTCGGCCTGCTGCACCACTTCATTCTGGTAGTGTGGCGCGAGGCCGCTGACCGGAATCAGCGACTTGATCTGTTGTTCGTACTTCTGCTTCAGGGCGTCCATTCAACGCGTTCTCGTGGATGGGCCACAGCCCCCTGTCCGGCGTACGGCCTGTGTTCGCCAGTGGCCAGATTCGAGCGGCCGCAGCCGCCAATCCGTGGATCGAGTCGCCAGATACCGGGCCAACCCCCCGGCCAATGGGGGGCAGCGCGGGCTGCGTACAAGATGATCTTCGGCCGTGGGATCGACAGCTTTAAGAGTAACGCCGTTCATAGGCCGGATTCTGGGACAGCGTCACAAAATGCGGGCATCCCTGTGATTTTTCACGTTTTCCGGCCGATCGGGACAGCCCCCGCCGGAGCTCCTGCCTGGCCTCGGCGGGGTCTCAGAGATCATCGGCAAGTCACGGATTTTTCTGAAGATCCACCTGGCGCCGTGGGCCCCGCCGGCGGCCGCCCTCGAGACCGCCCCGGCGCCCCCCCGGGGCTTGAGAAGCGGGCGGTGATGGGATAAGAGATCGCCGGCAAATACCCGCCCTGGACAGGAGCATGGAGACCGCCATGTCGACGCAGTCCTACACGCAGCGCTTGCATCCGCAGATGAAGGCCGTGCTGGAGAAGCAGGCGGAAGTCGTGCCGAATGCGAAGAAGGTCCACGAGCTGTCGCCGAGTGACGCGCGGCGCCAGTATCTGACCGGCCGTCGCTACTGGAATGCCGACGCGCCTGCAGTGGACGAGGTCATCGAATCCTCGGTCGCAGGCCCTGCCGGCGACATACCGGTGCGCGTCTACCTGCCCGGCGACGTGCGTCCGCTGCCGGCGCTGGTCTACATCCACGGCGGCGGCTGGCTGGTCGGAAACCTCGACAGCCACGACAAGATCATGCGCCTGCTGGCGCTTCGTTCGGGGGCGGCGGTGGTCGGTGTCGATTATCGCCTCGCGCCTGAGCACAAGTTCCCGACGGCTCTCGATGAATGCCGTGCAGTCGTTGCTCATCTGCGCGATCACGGCACCGACTGGGGTATCGATCCGCAGCGCCTCGCCATCGGCGGTGACTCCGCCGGCGCCAACCTGTCCATGGCCGTGGCCCTGTCTCTGAGGGATACCGAGCCGGATCGACTTGCGCTGCTCGTGCTCGTCTACGGTGTGTTCGGACTCTCGGACTCCACGTCACGGCGTCTTTTCGGTGAGCGTGGCGACGCGCTCACCAATAAGGAGATGGATTACTACTACGACTGCTACGTGCGCGGACCCGAGGATCGGCACGACCACAGGGTGGATGTTCTCGCCGCGGATCTGCGCGGGCTGCCGCCCGCGTTCATCTCCGCGGCTGCCATCGATCTGTTGCTCGACGACAGCATCGCCATGAAGGTACGCATGGACGAAGCCGGTGTTCCGACTCGGCTCGAGATCTACGATGGGGTCCTGCACGGCTTCCTGCACTATTCCCGTACCCTCGATGCGGCCAGCGAGGCCATCGACGACGCGGCGCAAGCGATTCGCGAGGCATTTGCCCACGAGCCCGCCTGAGCCGCGGCGGCGGCCGCACGGCGCATGGGATCAGGGCGCACGACCCTGCGCGATGACGGCACCCGCGGCGATGAAGTCGTCGATCTCCGCCTCGCTGTAGCCATGCGCGCAAAGCACCTCGACGGTGTGCTCTCCGAGAAGCGGTGCCCCCCGGGTGATCGCCGCGGGTGTAGCCGAGTAGTGAAGCGGATGACCGATGGTCTTGACCGGGCCGATACGGCTATGCGGGACCTCGGTCACCATAGCGCGGGCGAGCGTCTGAGGGTCCGCGTGCATGCCCGCGATGTCGAGCACCGGCCCCGCCGGCACACCGGCGCGCTCGAGGCGCTCGAGCCACTCGTCGACGCATCGTTGCCGGAAGATATCGGAGAGGATCGCCACCAGTGGCTCGAGGTTGGCCATGCGCGCCGCATCGTCGGCGAAGCGCGCGTCTTGCTGCAGATCGGGCCGTTCCAGGGCTTCGAGCAGGCGCAGCCAGTTGGCCTGATTGGCGGCGCCGACGGTGATCCAGCCGTCTGCCGCCTCGAACGCCTGATAGGGCGCGCTCAGGGGATGCGCCGAGCCGAGCGCACCGGGCGACCTGCCGGTGGCGAAGGTCATCGCCGATTGCCAGTAGGTATGGGTGATGGCCGCCTCGAACAGCGAGGTGTCCACTCTCTGTCCCGAGCCGGTCCACTGTCGGTGATAGAGCGCGCTCAGCACGCCCATGGCCGCCAGGATGCCGGCGGTGATGTCCGAGAGCGGTGCACCGCATTTGATGGGCGGGCCGCCGCCGGCTTCGCCGGTGATGCTCATGATGCCGGACATGCCTTGGGCAATCAGATCGAAGCCGGCGCGATCGGCGTAAGGGCCGGTGCGCCCGAAGCCCGAAAGCTCCGCGTAGATGATGCCCGGATTGATGCGCTTCACGTCCTCGTAGCCGATCCCGAGGCGTTCCATGGTTCCTTTTCGGTAGTTCTCGATGGCCACATCGGCTTCGGCCAGCAGTCGCCGCGCGATGCTGCGTCCCTCATCGGTCTTCAGATTCAGCGCGATCCCTCGCTTGTTGCGATTCATCATGAGGAAGGCGGCGGATTCTCCGTCCACGTCGGGTGGCAGGGTGCGCCGCGTGTCGTCGCCGCCGGGCACCTTCTCGACCTTGATCACGTCGGCCCCCATGTCGGCCAGCATCAGTCCGCACACGGGGCCGGCCATGATGTGCGCGAACTCGATGACCTTGAGTCCTGCGAGCGGTCCCACTTCAGTGCCCGGTGAACTCGGGCTTCTTCTTGTCGAGAAACGCCTTCAAGCCGATCTGGAAATCCTGCGTCCCGAAGCAGAGAAACCCTTCGTCGATCTCTTCCTTGCTGAGCAGCGCCGGGTCCGACAGCCGGTCGATGAATTTCTTGTGCCAGCGCGCCACCAGCGGCGCGCCGTCGGCGATGCGCCGGGCGGTCGCGTAGGCCTCTTGCTCGACCTCCTCGTCGGGCACCACGCGGTGCACCAGTCCCTTTTCCTTGGCCTCTTCGGCGCCGAAAATCCGCCCTTCGAGAAGTATCTCCAGCGTCGTCGCCCTTCCCACCAGGGTGAGCAGGCTCTCGAGCTCGGCATAGGACATCACCAGCCCGAGCCTGTTGATGGGCACGCCGAAGCGGCTCGACTGCCCGCAGATGCGGATGTCGCAGTTGGCCGCGATCTCGAGCCCTCCACCCACGCATATGCCGTGAATCAGCGCCACGATCGGATGACGGCAGGCCTGCAGAGCGTCGATGGTACCCTTCATGTCGGCGCCGTAGCGCCGTGCCTGGCGGATATTGCTGCGCTCGTTCTCGAACTCGCCAATGTCGTTGCCGGGTGAAAACGCCTTATTGCCAGCGCCTCGCAGCACTACGCAACGCACGTCGTTGTCGGCCGAGAGCGTCACGATAGCCTCGCCGAGCTTGCGCCACATGGTGCGAGTCAGGGCATTGAGCTTGCGCGGCCGGTTGAGGATGACGGTCGCGATGGCACCGTCGCGTTCGACCTCTATCTGCTTTGTCATTGGTTCTTACCCACGGGTCTTCCAGGATGAGGACGCGTTCGTTGAATCGCCGCCATCTCAATCCTCCTTCGGTGCGCTTTTCGGCTTCTCCGACGCGCTCAGTGCCCTGAAAAAGCCGGGGTCGGCCTCGATGCGGTGCTCGAGCGCCGTCTGACAAGGGTGCTCATCCTCGCTTACGTAACCATAGGCGCTCTCGGCGAGCAGCGACAGACCACCGGTGGCGAAAGCGATCCCTACCCTGGCTCCGGTTTTTGCCACACCTGCAAGGTCGCTTCCGATCCGCGGCGCCGCGAGCGTTCCCCGCACGCGGACAAGACTGCTGAGCGTGCCGGCTCCGAGGCGAATCCCCTCTCGTGCGGCGAGGTTAGCACCGAGATCCAGCTCTTCGGTCTTGAGATCGATGAGACCGCTGCCTTTCAAAAGTACCTTGTTCGTCTCCATGACCAGCGTCTCGTCGGCGACAGCATCACCGTTGTCGATGGCAAAGCGCACGACACCGCACTCGATAGCGGTGACCTTGGCCTTTTCGTCTGTCGGCACGACGACCCCCACCATCTGCGTGAACAGATCCGCGCCAACCCGATCGAGCATCTCGTTGTTGAGCTGCCCCTCACCGATGACGAGGCGAAGGTCTCCGGAGAGCCCGGCCATCACCGCCGCCGGCGAGTCGCCGTGACCACTGAGCTTCATGGTCAGATCCGAGACAAGCCCGCGGCTCGCCTCGTAGCCGCGGATAGTCGTCATCAGTGCGGCGATGCTGACCTTCTTCGCGTCGACCGTTGCCGTGACCTTCGCCGGCTGCGCCCGCGAGTCGATAGCGATAGTGCCGCCAACGGTGCCGCCGGCCACGTGAGCCGCTGGCTCGAGCGTCAGTTTTCCATCAGCGAGCTTCGCAACGATGCTCACCCTGTCGAGCGTCAGCTTGGACGTGACCAGGCGATCGACCGCGATATCGAGGTCTCCGTTCGCCTTGGCGAGCATGTCGAATGGCAGCGGCTGATGCGGAAATACCTTGCTGCGGGCAGGCTGCTCGGCCGCTTCGCCGGGCTGCTTCTCGCCTCGGGCAGGCGCGAGCTCGGCAAGATCGATCAATGCGCCACGCAGCTTGGCGCTCGCTTGCGGCCGTTCACCGCCGGTGTCGATCGTGGCGCTGCCGGCGAGGTCACTTTTGCCGATCTTTGCCACGATATCACGCACCTCGATGACATCGCCGCTCGGTTGCACCCGCGCCGACACGTTCACGGGGCCCGAATCGGGAAGTGTGCCTTCGATGCGGCGCAATGATTGCGCCGAGACCTTCAGTTCCAGGTCAGGCCTCGGAGCCTTGAGGATGTCGCGAACGGACCCTTTGACAACGACATCGGCACTGCGCGGACGCGCCGTTGCGTCGATGTCCACGAGATCGAATCGTCCGTCCTCGTCGTGGACGGTCAGCGCGACCCTGACGGGGCCTACTTCCTCGACGTCGACACCGACCAGATCGGTGAGCGGTCGAGTCGCCTTTGCGTCGAGCGCCACCTTCAAGTGCAGATCTCTCGCCTCGAGGGGCTTTCCCACCCCACCGCTGACGGCGAAGCGGGCTTCGCCGACGAATCCTTCGACGTCAATCTTTGCCGGCTCGGCCTTCTTACCGGTGTCGTCTATGACAACATGCTTGAATGAGCCGCTGGCGCTCGCGTCGGTGTCTCGCGGCCGCGCACTGACACGGATGTCCTCGAAGTCGTAGCCAGTGCCCTGCTCGCGCAGCGTGAAGGTCACGTTCAGTGGGCCGATTTCCTCGAGCTCGATGCCGGCGAGCTCAGAAAGCCCGGCGGTGGTCGGAGTCTCGAATACGACAGCCAGATTCACGTCCTTGCCTTCGCGGGGTCTGCCCACGTCCCCTGCGACCTCGAAGGCGGATTCTCCGAACGTACCCTGCAAGGCCACCTTCATCGCCCTGCGCTGACGGCTTTCGTCAACGGATGCGGGGGCCGGGGTGAGCGCGAAGTCTGTAATCGAGCCGGTGATACGCGCCTCGGTGCCCCGCAACCGGGCGCTCGCACTGAGCGGATTCAGACTGAGGTGACCGTTCTCCTCGAGCACGCGGATGGCGAGATCCACCGGCCCCAGCTCCTCGAGCTCGATGCCGGCGGCGTCGGATATGCGCCGCGTCGAGGCGCTGGCAAGGGCGAGCTCGAGACGCAGGTCCCTGCCCTGCAGCGGCTTGCCGACGCTGCCCCGGACGCTGAAGTCGGCCTCACCGACGATACCCTCGAGGTCGACGTCGATGGGTTGATTGCGCAAGATGGCGCCCGCTGCACCGAGCCTTCCGCTCAAGCTGAACGGCAGATTCTGGTAACGGCCGCCCACCTTCAGTGCAACGCGGTTGTCGGGGGACTCGCCGCCGAAAGCCAGCTCATCGAGGCCGAGGACGATCTTGCGCGAGGTCAGTGCGTCGAAATAATCGAGATTGCCCTTCTCGACGCGCAGACTCATGAACTGGACGGGAAGACCATCGGACGGCGCACCGGCAGCGCGGCGCTCCGCGTCCGGCGCTTTCGCGCTGGAGAGCTCCCAGTTGCCGCGCCCTGTCGCGTCGGTCTCGAGGAAAAGCTCCGGGGCGAGGACAACGAGCTCCTCGACGATGACCCGACCTTTCAAAAGCGGCAGCAAAGCGACCTTTGCGCGCAGACGCCCGGCGCGCACCATATCCGGCTGCGACCCCCAGGGCGCATTCGCAAACGCGATGTCGTTGGCCTCCAGTGTCAGCACGGGCAGAAGCGCGATCTGCAGATCGCCGTCCACCCGCAGCTTTCGCCCGGTGAAGCTCTCGACGACATCGGCGATGCTGCTGCGGTAATCGTTCGGGTCTGCCAGGCTGATGAAAAGCGCCGCGCCCGCCACCAGCAAGAGCACGGTCGCGACCGTGGCAATGAGAATTCCTACTAAGATTCGCATGACTGACACCCGGCGCTGGAAGCGCCGCGGAGCGGGATCTTCGCGCGCCTGCAGGCCCGAGTCGAGCCCGGCAGGTCGACGGCGTGGGCTCAGTTGCCGTCGCGGGTGGTTTTCGGTGTGGTGGTGGTGCGGGCAGCACTCGAAGCCGAGTGCCCGGACTGCCCGTCGCGGGCGGGCGACTCGAACTCTTGGGAAGCGCGTGAGCCGGAACCGTGCGGCACCAGCTTGCTCTTGTCGAAGGCGTTGTCTCGCTCGAGCGCGGTTTTGCAGGTGCTGCGATCGGCGGCAATCTGGCTGATGATTCCCTGGGCGAGCAGCGAAAGTCCGCTCGTGACCACGGCACCGGCGACCGTGGCCGCGGCTCCGGCGACACCCACTGCATCGGCGACGATCTTCGGCTCCCCGATCGTGCCGCGCACGCGCACCAGGCCGGAGAAGGTGCCGATACCGAGGGTCAGGCCTCTGCGCCCTACCAGGTTGACGCCGAGATCGAGCCCCTCGTCGCGCAAGTTGACGGTGCCGCTGACACTCATCGCGGCACGGGTGGTTTCCATGGCAAGGGTGCGGTCGACGTCCACGATCCCGTCGCGCACCGGCACGCGCACCACGCCACAACGCACGTGGGTCGTCTTGTCCTCCTCGCTCTGCATGGCGACGGTGCTGAGCACTGCGGTAACCACGTCACCACTGACCTTCTCGAGACGTTCATTGTGAATCGTGGCCTTTCCAGCGGCCACGTAGACGCCGCCGGAAAGCTTTGCCATCAGCTCGGCCATGGAGCGACCACGCGCAGCGACGTCGATGTTGACATCAGAGCGTGCGCCTTCGATGAACTCTGAGCCGTAGATTTGCGCGGAGACCTTACCGAGACTGATGCCCTTGCCGAGAATGCGCGCTGCAATCCGCGGACGATCGCTGCGCGCGTCCACCGAAAGCTTCGCCTTGAAGGTTCCGCCACCGAGACGTCCTGCAGGGGTCAAAACGAGCTGCCCGCGTTTTAGCGACATGCCGACTCGTGCCCGGGTTAACCGCATACCGTGCACCTGTAACCGCTCGGCGCGAGCGGCGATCTCGCCGTCGATACTTCGCAGCCAGGCGACCGAGAGCGGCTTGCTCGAGAACACGCGATTGCCGCCGCGTTTGCCGCCCCCAGGCAGAAACGCGTCCAGATCGAACCGCTTCGCCGCAATCTTGCCGACGATGCGCGGCCGTTTCCGGTTCGGATAGACGTACAGCTCACCGCTGGCGTCGCTGTGCCCGATTTTGGCGTCGAGCTGCGAAAGCTTGTACCCGTGCCGGGTGCGGCTCAGGCGCGCGCTGGCCTTGACCGGTCCCACGGCCGGCAGCCCGACGCCCGTGTAGCGTGAAAGGTGGTGCAGAGAGGCCGTCTCGACATCGACGCCGAGGTCGAGCCCACGCCCGCGCACCAGATCCGTGAGCCTGCCAATCAGGTTCACGACCACGCCGCGCAGCTCGACCCGCCCCGAGAGCTGCTCCATACGCAGCCGGCCCTCGGGGTTGATGATTCTGGCGGTGGCGCTGAGCTTTGCGTTGCCCGGCAGCTGGACACCGATGGCCCTGCCGATACCACCGAGGCTTCGTGCCTTGGCCGCGGCCATGAGATGCACGCCGCCAAGGTTGACGACGTCGTCCACCGATCCGTTCAGGGTCAGCTGTGCGCCGTCGATGCGCGCACTGGCCTCGATCTCACCCAGCCGCAGAACGCCGCCGGCATCGCTGAGAACCCCAGTGCCCTCGAGGGTCCCCGGCACGTCGGCCTCGATTCCGGCCACTGCCAGCGCCTCGCGCAGGGTGCGCGAGGCGAGGTTCACTCGTATGGCGAGACCGCTGCCCTCCAGCGGCCTGGCGATGGCACCCTCGCCGGTCAGCCTGATGCCACCGCTGGTGAGCTCGAAAGCGAGACCGTAGGGGTCGTTTCGCAGCAACGCCGAGAGCTCGCCTACCTTTCCCGAGAGCTTCCAGCCGCGCCCCACGAACTTGCCGCGCGCGATCAGATCGAGCGATCCGCCGGCGACGTCGCCGAAGGCGGATAGCTCGGGGACGTGCACGGTGCGCGTGCGCTTGCCTTTGCGAATGCTGACGGTGCCATCGATGATCTGCACCTCCGATACCACCATACGGATACGCGACTGAAGGCGCGCCAGAAACGCGAACTCCTCGGAATCGCCCGACTCGCTGCCGCTGCCCTCGAAGTCCCAGTTGCGACGGCCTTTTGCGTCCTGCTCGAGCAGCACGTGGGGCTCGAGCAGCCTGAAGCGCGAGACGTGCAGCTGGCCGAGAAACAGCGGCAGCACGCCGACCCGCGCCTCGAGGCGCTTGACCCGCGCCATATCGGGACTGACGCTCCAGGCGGCGTTGCCGAAAATCACGTTCTCGGCCACCAGGGTCGGTGAGGGAAACAGCTTGAGCTCGGTGGCGCCGCGCACGATCACTTCGCGACCGGTGAGCTGGCGCGCGGAGTCTGTGAGGAAGTCCCGGACAGCGTCGGGATCGACCCGCGACACGGCCACCGCCGCCGCGGTGACCACGAGCGCCAGCAGAGCAATGCCAGTCGCGATGGCTCTGCCTGCACGCACGCACCGATCCTCGCGTCGAAAACACCATGCACGCCCGGTGGTGGTCCGGGCACCCGCTCTTCATGTTTTTATCGGCCCGGGGTCCGACCGCGCGCAGCGCCCCTCGCGGGAGCGTCACGGTTTTGTGATGGACTGCTTATTTGGCTGGGAATGCCATTTCTCAGGGGCCGATTCGACCCCGGTGCGGGTCGCGCCGGCGCCGTGGCGGCGCTCCCATCAGGAATTATTTCACTTCGATATATATCATGTTAGCCTATGTCGGTTCGATATAACTTTAAAAGGAGCAGGCGACCGATGGATGTGAAGACGCTGTGCCTGGGGGTCCTGACGCTGCGCGACATGACCGGCTACGAGATCAAGAAGCATTTCGAGCAGTCCTTCGCGCACTTTTTCGTCGCCGGCTACGGCTCCATCTACCCGGCGCTCAGCGACCTCACCCGTGCGGGCCTGGTCAGCTGTCAGGACGTGGCCCAGGCCAAGCGCCCCGACAAAAAGGTTTACAGCATCACCGAGACCGGCCGCGCGCAGCTCGCTGCCGCGCTCGCCGAGACGCCGCCGCGGCACAAGGTGCGCTCGGAGTTTCTGGTGCTGCTGTACTTCGCGCACCTGCTGAGCAGCGAGCGGCTCGCCGAGGTGCTCGATCAGCGGGTGCGCGATATCGACAGCATGATCGCCTCTATCGACGCGGCCTTCGCCGAGGACGGCCAACGCTCACCCAGCCACGACCTGGTCGCGGGCCTCGGCTACGTCACGTTGAGAGCCCAGCGCGACTACATCCTCGAGAACCGCCAGCGTTGGCTCGAATCCGTGCGGGCCGAGCAAGGCGTGCCGCTATCGAAGGCCGGATGAGAACATTCGGCAACGAGCAGGCCGTCATGACGCGTCTCACCAAACGCAAGCAATTCGATTGCGGCGCATCCGCGACGAGCGTCACCATCCTGACTCTGCTTGCTGCGATGCTCGGCGGGTGCGCCTCCATGATAGGTTTGGATGAGACACCCCGGGTCAGCCTCGTCAGCATCGAGCCGACCCACGTGCGCCTGCTCGAGCAGCGCTTCCGCGTGACGCTGCGTGTGCAGAACCCCAATGCACGCGACATCACCATTCGCGGCTTGGACTACGAGATTGTCCTCAACGACAGAACTTTCGCGCAGGGCGTGAGCGGAAAACCTGTCACCGTGCCGGCATGGGGCGAGAGCACGGCTGAGGTGGAGGTGGTAAGCACGCTGCAGCGGTTCATTGAGCAGCTCGAAGAGCTCGGCAGTCGCGGCAAACCCGGCATCGACTATGCGATAAGCGGCAGCATCAGCATCGACGGGATTCCGCTGCCCGTACCGTTCCATTACGAGGACACCATCGGTATTCCCGCGTTCGACGACGACGGGCGAAAAGACGGTCGCGAGCAGCGCCGCAAGCCTAAGGCAATCGCCATCTGAGACCTATTCGAGGCATCGCGACGTGCACAGACTGAAAGCCAAGATTCGTGACATTCCCGATTTTCCCAAACCGGGCATCGTTTTCAGAGACATCACTCCGCTGGTGGCCGACCCCTCGGCATTGCAGCTTTCGGTCTACCAGCTTCTGCATCCTTTTCTCGGCCAACCCGTCAACGCGGTGGCCGGCATGGAGGCCCGCGGTTTTATCTTCGGAAGCCTGGCCGCCTGGGAACTCGGCGTCGGATTCATCCCGCTCAGAAAGCCGGGCAAGTTGCCCTATGACGTGCAGAGCGCCTCCTACGATCTGGAATACGGCTCCGCGGCGCTCGAGGTTCACACCGACGCCGTGAATGCCGGCGACAAGATTCTGCTCATCGATGACCTGATCGCCACGGGCGGCACCGCGCAGGCAAGCTGCCAGCTGATCGAAGAGCTGGGCGGAGCCATCATAGGCTGCGCCTTCGTCATCGAACTGGACGCCTTGAAAGGCCGCGAAAAGCTCTCGAAGTACAAGGTGCATTCGTTGCTGCATTATTGACATGAGCGTGTCCATACAAAGCGCCTCGCGAGCGGAGGCGGATCGGAGTCGTGGGGATCGAATGAACATGCGCGCCTCGAATCTTATCGCCACACTGCTCGCGGCCGCGGTCATGGCGCTGCCGACAGCGTTGACGGCCCAGAACGGATCCGCGCCGGTCGTGGTGAGCATTGCAACCGAGCGCCTGCTGGCTCCCGTGACGGCGTACCCTGGCACTGTGATCAGCCGTAATCAGGCGCGCCTGGCGGCCGAGGTAGAGGGCCGGCTCGAGTGGGTCGCCGAGGTCGGCAGCGCGGTACGCATGGGCGAAACGGTAGCGCGTCTCGACGACGTGCTGCTCGAGCAGACGATTCGCGCGGAGCAGGCGGCCGTGGCCCGGGAACAGGCGCGACTGGTCTATCAGGCTGCCGAGGTCAAGCGGCTGACCGCGCTGGTGCGCAAGAACTCCGTGCCGCAGAGCGAGCTCGATCAGGCCATCGCCAACCGTGAAATGACCGAGGCCGAGATCACCGCCAGCGAGGCGCGCGTCGCGCTCACCCGGGAGCGACTCGCACGCACCGAGCTGCGCGCGCCGTTCGACGGCGTGGTCACCGAGCGGCTGCTGGAGAGGGGGGAGTGGGCGGAAAGCGGTGCCGCCATCGTGCGGCTGGTGGATACCTCCTTGCTGGAAGTGCAGACATGGATCCCGTTGAACGCGCTCAAGCACGTGCAAGTGGGCTCGAAGCTGGCACTCAGCAGCAACCCCAGCAGCGCCGTCGGCACCGTGCGCACCATCGTGCCCGTGGGTGATAACCGCTCGCGGCTCTACGAGCTGCGCATCGCGTTCGACCGCGCTGACTGGCCGGTCGGCACCGACGTGCGCGTCCAGGTGCCGACGGCGCAGCCGCGCAAGGTGCTGGCGATACCCCGCGACGCGCTGGTACTTCGGCGCGACGGCACCACGGTGTATCGCATCGACGCCGAAGGCCTCGCACAACGGGTCGGCGTCACCACCGGAATCGCCGTCGGCGAGCTCATCGAGGTCGACGGAATTGCGTCCGGCGATCGCGTGGTCATCCGCGGCGGCGAGCGGCTGCGCCCGGGGCAAAGCGTCACCATCCTCGAGACGAGAACCGTGCAGTGAGCTGGACGCGGCTGGCGCTCGGCAACCCGGTTGCAACCGCCGTGGCGGTGCTGCTGCTCGCGCTTTTCGGCGCGCTCAGCCTGGCACGGCTCCCGGTGCAGCTCACACCGGAGGTCGAGAAGCCCGAGATCACCGTCACCACCAACTGGCGCGCGGCGGCACCCGAGGAGGTCGAGGCAGAGATTATCGAGCCTCAGGAAGACGTCCTGCGCGGTCTTCCCGGGATGACCCAGATGCTCGCCAAAGCACGCCCCGGTTCCGGCGAGATCAGCATCGAGTTCGAGGTCGGTTACGACCTCGGCCGTGGCCTGCTCGAAGTGCTGAATCGTCTGAACCGCGTGCCGGACTATCCCGAGGATGCGGACGAGCCCGTCATCAGCACCGTCGGCGGACGCAGCCGGGCTATCGCCTGGTTCATCATCAAGCCCATCATCGGTAACACCCGCGACATTCAGAGCTATCAGGACTACGTCGAGGAGGTCGTGCAGACCCGCTTCGAGCGCGTTCCGGGCGTCGCCCGCTCGGAAGTGCGCGGCGGACGCGAGCGCGAGGTGCGCATCACGTTCGACCCATACCGAGCCGCCGCTCTCGGCATCCAGCTCCCGGAAGCCGCACGGCTCGCGGGCAGAAACGAAGACGTCTCCGGCGGCGAGGCCAACGTCGGCAAGCGCCGCTACACCGTGCGTTTCACCGGTGCTTTCGATACCGAGCAGCTCGGCAATCTGCTGCTCGACTGGCGCGGCGGCCAGGCGGTGCGCCTGTCCGACATTGCCGAGATCGAAGAGCGCATGGTGGATCGCAAGAGCTTCGTGATCACCCGCGCCGAGCGCGCTATGGCAGTCAATGCCCACCGGGAGATCGGTGTGAACGTGCTCGACGTGATGGACGGCCTCAAGGTGGCGGCAGTTGAGCTGCGCGAAGGGCCGCTCGCGCGCGCGAACCTGTCATTCGAACAGGTCTACGACGAGACCATCTACATCCATCGTTCTATCGAGATGCTGCGCAATAATCTCGCCGTCGGCGTGTTACTCGCGGTGGGCGTGTTGTGGTGGTTCCTGCGCAAGCTGCGTGCCACGCTGATGGTCGCCCTTGCGATTCCGGGCAGCATATTGGCGGCCTTCCTGATGCTGGACGTGGCAGGCCAGACGCTCAACGTGATCTCTCTGGCCGGTCTGGCCTTCGCCGTCGGGATGACGCTCGACGCCGCTATCGTCGTGCTGGAGAATATCGTGAGGCTTCGTGAAGGCGGGGCGCCTGCGGACGAGGCCGCCCTCGAGGGACCGACGCAAGTCTACGGCGCCTTGATCGCGTCGACCGCGACCACAGTGGCGATATTCCTGCCCATCGTGTTTCTCGAGGACGAAGCCGGCCAGCTGTTTGCCGATCTCGCGCTCACCATCGCCGCGGCGGTCGTAGCCTCTCTCGTCTTCGCGCTAACGGTCATACCGACGGCGACAGCCGCCTGGCTCAAGCACGAAAAGCTCGAGGATCGGCATGCCGGGTGGTGGCGAGCCATCACGGCCGGCATCATGCGGCTCACCGATACACCTCTGCGCCGCGCGCTCTGGATCGCCTCGCTGATTGCATTGCCAGTAGCCGCCACCTTGGCGCTCGTGCCGAAGGCCGACTATCTGCCCGAAGGTAACCGCAATCTGGTATTCGCCTTCATCATCCCGCCGCCCGGCGTGAATATCGACCACATCGAAAAAGAAATGGGCGACGTGATCGCCGAACGCATCGCACCCTACATGACCGGTGAGAAGCAGCCGCAGGTCAAACAGTATTTTTTCGTCGCCTTTCCCCACGGCGTATTCATGGGAGCACGCGCCGAGAGGGACGAGGAGGCGAGCGAGCTCGTGCCGCTCATCAACCGGATCGTGCGAGGTTTCCCTGATACCCTGGCATTTGCCAGGCGCGCATCGCTGTTCGGCGGCTTCGGCGAAGGACGCACCGTCGACATCAACCTCCAGGGCCGTAACCTGGAAGCCATCATGGGCGCCGCCCAGGCAACGTTCTTGGCAACCATGAAGGCGCTGCCCGGTGCCGACGTGCGACCCCGGCCGGGCCTCGAGCTCGCGGAGCCGGAGCTGCGCCTGATGCCCAACGAGCGTCGCATCCGCGAGGCGGGATGGAACCGTGAAACCATGGCTCAGGTGACCCGCGCGCTCGGCGAAGGACTCTTCGTCGGCGACTACTTCGACGGCGAGGAGCGCCGGGACATCATCGTGCGCGTGCAGCCCTGGGAAACACCGGAGCAGCTCGATTCGATTCCTCTCGTAACACCCGAGGGCGGGGTGCTGCCGGTCAGTGAGCTGGTGAGCGTGGTGCGCACCGCCGGACCGAGCGAGATTCGCCGTCTCGATCGGCGCCGCAGCGTAACCCTGCAGGTGACTCCGCCTGCCAACATGTCTCTCGAGGAGACCCTTGCCATCATCAAGCAGCAGGTCGCGCCAGTGGCCGAAGCGTTTCTGCCCGAAGATGGCGAGATCCGTTACACCGGCACCGCCGATCAGCTCGAGGTGGCTTTGAGGAGCATGGGCGGGAGCTTCGCCCTCGCAATCGTCATTCTTTACCTGCTCATGAGCGCCCTGTTTCGCTCTTTCAAGGACAGTCTGCTGGTGCTTTTGGCGCTACCGCTCGCAACGGTCGGCAGTGTCGTGGCGCTATGGATCATAAACGACGGGTTGAAGCTGATCGGCAAGGATCTGTTCCAGCCGATGGACCTGCTGACCATGATCGGCTTCATCATCCTGCTCGGCCTGGTGGTCAACAATGCCATACTGCTCGTGCATCAAACGCGCAGCGCCGAACGCGCGGGGCTCGAACGCCGCGCAGCGGTCGAGCAAGCCGTCGGTCTACGGCTTCGGCCGATTCTCATGAGCACGCTCACGAGCATTTTCGGAATGCTGCCGCTTCTGCTGATCCCCGGCCCGGGTACGGAGCTCTACCGCGGCCTCGCCGCGGTCATCGTCGGCGGAATGTGCGTGAGCACCGCGTTCACGCTGATTCTCCTGCCGAGCCTGCTTCGCCTCGGCGAGGGCGGTCGCGAGACCGTGGTTGCGCGGCCTGTCACGGCTGGTGCCTAGGGCCGTCGACGGCGCCGCGCGCTCGAGGTTTTCGCCCGCCCGGCTGTCCCCAGGCCCATGCCGGGATGAAAAGCACCCTCCATTTGCGTTGATCGCGCACGCGCGCCGCGCAAAGAACAATGGCCCTCGCATGGTCGGGGCACGCGTTCAATGGTGCGTTGAACTTTCATCGTTGGGGCGTTCGCGCACGCCAATCTCCGTTACCGAGACCCGCGCACATGGCACCCGGTGAGCCGGCGGTTAGAATTGCCGGCGGTCATCGGATAGACTCGAAAACGGCCGAATCGCATGTGCAACCCACCCTCGCGCATCGGGACGCAACCATGACAACGTGCTGCGGCAAAACGGCATCTTCGGCATATCCATGAACGGTCTGGGGCGCAGTCCATCATCTCTGCTCGGTGCTCTCGGCCTCGCTATGCTTGTCGCGCCATGCGCGGGAACGGCGCAGGAGATCGACAACCGCCCGATCTACTACATGATGCTGAAGAGCATCGAAAGTGAATTCCAGCACCATTCAGCAGCGCTTGCCGCGGATCTCGAGCAGCGGACTTTGCGTATCCGCGAAAACTACGAGACCCGCAATCGTGAGATCGTCGATGAGCTCGCGATGCTCGAAGCGCAGCGCAAAGACCGCGAGTCGGTTTTTGTCTCCGAACGCGATGCGCTCAACGCGCGCATAGACGCCCTCAACGAGCGCATTGCGCTTCGCGATGGTCGACTGAACGAGGAAAAACGCCTCCAGCAACGCTACAAGAGCCATAACGAGAAGGATCCGCAGGTCGAGTCCCTCATGCGTCGCATCGCCGAGCGGCTCGCCGAGATCGAGTCGATCAGGGCAACCTACCGGAGCCGACTCGAGGCAACGCGCAGTGCGCGTGCCGCTTTGAGCGCGCAGTTCGAGCAATACATGTCGGCCGGAGATCCTCTGGCTCTGGAAATCCGCTCACTCGAGGAAGATTGGCGACTTTTCGCCGAAGTGGAACGACAAAAGCTCGCAAAGATGACCGATGCCTATGCTCGCGAGTATGCCGCATATACCGAATGGCTCAATCACGAGCGAAACACTCTCGAGCAGGCGGGCGAAACGCTGGCAAGCATGGTCAACGCTGACCGCGAGAAACGCACATTACATGCAGGCATCGAAGCAGAGTTGCGCGAGCGCATCGATGCGTACAATGCCCTGCTGGAGATACACAACAAGGCTGCCCCCGGCGATCCGGAAGGGGACGAGCGCAGAGCAAAGCTGACTGCGCTCGACGCACGTATCGTCGAGCTTCAGACAGCGCTGGCCGACACCCGTAAATCCATCATCGAAGCCACTGGAGCGTTCGAGACGCAAAATCAGGAGTACGAAGCGAGCTACGAGCAGTTCTCCGCCGAGAAACGCGAGCGCGAGGCCATGCTTGCAGCCAAGCTGGCCGAGATAGATCGCAGCCGAGTCGTGATCGAAACCGACATCGATGCACAGCGACACGAGATAGACAAGCAGATCAGAGCCCTGGAGGCACAGATAAGCGACGATTTTGGGGATGCCCGCAGAAAGCTCGAGACGCTCAATGCGCGGCTCATCGATGAATTCGGTCGCGAGCACGAAGGACTCGATGTAGCTATAACGAAGGTGCTGGAACAAAATGACGATGGTCAGCTTTACAGAGCGACCGGCGCACCCCGTTTCGATCTTTCGAGACCGCTGACTGCGGCCGTGTATGCGGCCATCGAGCAGGTCGTCTCTGATCGCAATAGAATCGATGCGCGCATCGTTGCTCTCGGCGCTGCCGATGCGCAAGCAACGCAAGCCGAGATCGCCTCGCAGCCACGCGCAGAGGGAGGCCTCGAGCAGAATCGCGCTGCCTTGAGCACCGAGCGTCAGCAGCTGCTCGAAGCCCATTCCAGCTTCGCCCGCGAACAGCAGTCGCTGATAGCCGATCTCGAGAAGCGCCAACGCAGCAATGACAAAGACTTCGCCGATGCGCGCACGATGCTCAGCCGGCTCTACTCGGCGCGCGCGAGTCTCGCCCGCGCCGAGCTTCAGGCCGTGCAGCAAGTGCTCGTTGCGGCCGCAACGGGCGTGCCTGGCGCGACCTCGGCCAGCAGTGACTACGAGCGCTCGCTCGGCGAGCTGCGCGAGATAGCCGCCCGGACGGATGCTGAGACAGAGGCATCAATGCGCGCGGCTCACGCGCTCGTCGATCGAATCAAGGCCAAGGCGGTGGGCAGCGCGACCTCATCGATCGAGTGGAAACCGTTTGCGTCGCGACGGGTCACCCGCAGCCGGGAGCTGGTGGGCAGCGACAAGGCTGCG
>JABAOE010001506.1_pt2 | contig 27292 bp, 24 predicted proteins | sample 7062141 | NCBI WGS metagenome assembly JABAOE01 (sample SAMN14538627, study PRJNA623070) | marine sediment metagenome | biome: marine biome [ENVO:00000428]; feature: marine pelagic biome [ENVO:01000023]; material: deep marine sediment [ENVO:00002113] | place: India: Gulf of Khambhat ...
AATTTCCTTGCCACCGAGATGCGTGGCGAGCTTGCCGCGGGCGCACCGTTCTATGGCCGGGCGGCCGACACCGCGGAAGTCGGCAAAATAGAGGCCGCCTTGCTGGTGCATTACGCCGAAGACGATCCCCGCGTCAATGCCATGCGGGAGGAATTCGAGGCCGCCCTCAGCGAGCACGGCGTCGACTATGCGATGCACAGCTATCCGGGGACCCGGCATGGATTTCACAACTACTCGACGCCCAGGTACAGTCCCGACGCCGCGAAACTGGCGTGGGACCGCACGGTTGAGTTTTTCCGCGAGCACCTGGCTTGATATAGTTCGCGACCTGCCGCTTCAGGACGGATTCCGATGCCTCAGACCGCCAGTATTCAGGACCACGATACGACTTTGGCGCGATTGAACGAGATGCGTGCGTTCGGTGGCGCCGCTATGACAAGCGGCCTGCCGGATGACGTCATACGCAGCTTCCTCGATGAGCACCCGGGCCTGTCCATCGCCGTCGAGCGGGCTTACTCGGATTTCATGGAGCTGAAGGCAACGCACGCCGGCTTTCTCGCCCTGGACGAGGCCGAACAGGTGCGCGAGGCACACTCGGGCCTGACCAATTTCTACACCGAAGATGCCGTCAATCCCTACATTGCGCTGGCCGCGGCGGGGCCGTGGGTCATCAGCGTCAAGGGCGCCGTTATTTACGATTGCGGCGGCTACGGCATGCTCGGCCTCGGACATGCGCCGCAGACCGTACTGGACGCCATGAACCAGCCGCACGTCATGGCCAACATCATGACGGGCAGTGTCAGCCAGGTCGATTTCGTGGCGACTCTCAGGCGGGAGATCGGACACACGAGGGGCGGGACGCCGTTTGCGACCTTCCTGTGCCTCAACAGTGGTTCGGAGGCCATGTCGGTTGCCTCTCGCATCGCCGACGTCAACGCCAAGGATCTGACGGACCCGGGGTGTAAATACGAGGGCCGTAGAATATGCGGCCTGACGCTCGAAGGGAGTTTTCACGGCCGGACGTCGCGCCCGGCAAAGCTGTCGCATTCCACGAGCCGCAAGTACCAGAAATACCTGGCCTCGTACCGTGACAGCGATTACCTGCTGACCGTCGAGCCGAACGATGTTGCGGGACTCGAGGACGTATTTGCGGAGGCGGACAAGCAGAACACCTTCATCGAAGCGTTTTTCATGGAGCCCGTAATGGGCGAGGGTAATCCCGGCATTGCAATCGAGCCGGCCTTTTACCGGCGCGCCCGCGAACTGACGCGCGAACACGGCTCGATGCTTGTGGTTGACTCCATCCAGGCCGGCCTGCGTGCGCAGGGCGTGTTGTCGATCGTCGACTACCCCGGATTCCGCGAACTCGACCCGCCGGATATGGAGTCCTATTCAAAGGCGCTCAATGCGGGGCAATACCCGCTGTCCGTACTGGCGTTGTCCGAGAGAGCCGCGTCGACTTACAAGCAAGGTCTTTACGGCAATACGATGACGACCAACCCGCGGGCCCTGGATGTGGCGATTGCGGTCCTCGATTCATTCGACGAGAAACGTCGAGAGAACATCCGCCGGCGAGGTGAGCAGCTGGTCCGTCGCTTCGAAGCGCTGGCCGAGGAACTTAACGGCGCTATCACCAAGGTGCAGGGCACCGGGCTACTCGTCAGTTGCGAGCTCGAGGAGCAGTACAAGGTCTATGGCACAGACAGCACCGAGGATTACCTGAGAAGGGCGGGCTTGTGTGTGATCCATGGCGGTAGACATTCTCTGCGCTATACACCGGTGTTCGATATTGGCGAGAAAGAAGTCGATTTGATTGTCGAGCTGACGCGGGAAGCGCTGCTTAACGGACCCCGACACACTGCCGATTGATCAATTGATAGCGCCCAGAATATAAGTCTGAACCATCGTGTAAAGATTCTGTGAGCCTACGCCGGTCGTGTAATTGTGCCCGGTAAATGCGACAACAAGGTCGACCGACGGTATTACGAACATGTATTGGCCGCCATAGCCGGCGGTGATCCATGTTTCGACGAGTTGGCCCTGGAAGTTCAGGTCGTCGAGCCACCACTGGAACCCATAGGCTTCGCTGTAAGTTGCCCATGACGAGATGTCGACTCGCCGCACGACAGTATCCGCAATCCAGTCGGCGCTGATCAGTTGCTGGCCCTGCCAGTCGCCGTTATTCAGATACAGCTGACCGAATTTTACAAGGTCCCGAGTCTTCAGAAACAGGCCGCTGCCACCGACCGGCAGGCCAGTTGGCGTTAATGCCCACCTTGCGTCGTTGATCTGCATGGGGAAAAACAGATTCATGTTGGCAAAATCAGCCAGCGGCATGCCGACGGCATTCTGCACGGCCTGGCCGATTGCGCTCGTGGCTGCCGTGTTGTAAGTGAAGCTGCTGCCGGGGTCGGATGTCATGGGGAGATCGAGCAAGCCCTTGGCCCAGTCTCTGTAGCGCGAATTCAGGGACACCAGGTCGTTATTCGGATCCGTGTACGGCAGGGTCCACTCATCCCACTCGAGTCCGAGGCGCATCGTCAATGCGTCTTCGAGCGTCATGTCCGCTTTGCGCGGATCCCAGTTCTCATACGATGCGTAGCTGAACAGGTCGTAGAAACCGGCCTGTGTCGATGCAATAAAGCCCTGGTCGATGGCGATGCCGACAAGTGCCGACGTGAAACTCTTCGACGTCGAATGCAGGATATGACGTTCCTTGTCGGTATTGTTTATCCAGTCATCGAACTCGTCGAGTGCGCGGTCTCCGTACCAGTAAAGGACGAGCTTGCCGTTCTTGACGATGGCGACTGAATCGATGCCTGGAAATGAGCCGCTGAGGACCCTGTCCATCATCGATACGATGCGTTCCGTGTCGAAGCCTTCGTCGCCAAGGCTCGACACTTGCCAGCCGTCGCCAATATCGGCAGGGATGCTGTAACTGAAGGCAGGCCGCTCTTCCGGCAGGAACGGTTCATTCGATGACGAGCCACCGCCGCCACAGGCGACGAGCAGAAGCGCGACAAGTATCGCGATGGCTGTATTTTTTGCGTGCCTGAACATCGCTTTCTGAGTCATATCGTCCAAATGAGTTGCCGGGCTCCGATCAGGCTGAGAAGTCCATGTTTGCTGCGGCGCGGCGAAACGCGTCTCGCATACGGTAATTTGAACGCCAGATAACGGATGCTATGCTCGCAACGCCTGGATTGGGAGAAACAATGTGAATAGACACCTGAATTTCTGGTTAGTTGCCATGATGGTGAGTTTGTTTTCGTCATCGCTCGAGGCTGGCGAGCCGGCGACGGTCGAAATCATTCCAAACGAACTGGAATTGAAAGTCGGTGACAGCGCCCAGCTGGAAGCCGTTGTCAAGGATGCCGACGGCAACGTGTTAGCCGACGCACAGGTGCTGTTCTTCGGGCCACGTTTGAATCTCGACGTGACGCCGTCCGGCTTCGTCAAGGCGATTCGACCCGGCGACCACCGGGTCGTGGCGGTGTCGCCGGAAACGCGAATCGAAGGCGATCCGGACTACTACACCAGGGCCCACGAGCCGGGCATTCGCGGCGCACTGGAGATTCACGTTCCCGAGCCTCCGATCGCGAGCATCAAGATTGTCGGCCTGCCGGATATCGTCTATGCCGGTACGACAGTATCGCTGCGGGTCTCGGGCACGGATGAGTCCGGCGTCGTGCGGGATGATCTGATGCCGCTGCTGGCCATCAGTGATGAAGGCGTCGCCGCGACCGACGGCTTCGGCACCGTAACAGGCATCCGTCCCGGCGCGGCCACGGTCGAGGCGACCGTCGACGATGTCGAGACGCGGGCCTCTTTCGAAGTCAAGGCGAATCCCGTTCGCTCATTGACGCTCGACGCCGATACCAATGAGGCGCGAACGGGCGACGTGATCCAATTCAGCGCCGTGGCCAAAGATGGCCGCGGCAGGATCGTCGATGACGTGCCCGTGTCTTTCTCCCTGCAGAGCTATCCGGACCCGGCACATCCCGAGTCACGCGGCGCCGGCGCAGCGGCAATGATTCTCGATGACGGCCGTTTCGTTGCTGAACAACAGGGCATCTACACGGTGATAGCGATGTCGGGCAACGCAGTCGCCCGCGAGACGGTGCGCGTCGAACAGCGAGACGTGACGCGTGAATTCGAGTTCCTGGGCCAGGCGCGTGCGCCCGGCCATCTCACCTCGGACCTGTGGATTTGGGAAGGCGTAGACGGGCGCGATTACGCGGTCGTCGGCAGCTGGGGCGGGCCGGGCACGGCGTATTTTTATGACGTCACCGATCCGACCGACATGCAGCTCGTCGACACCGTGGAAGTCGATGCGCGCACCGTGAACGACGTCAAGATATCCGCCGATGGCCGCATCGGCGTGCTGAGCCGCGAAGGCGCATCCAACCGTCGTAACGGCATAGTGATACTCGACGTGAGTAATCCGCGCGACGTGAAAGTTCTCTCCACGTTCGACGACCAGCTGACCGGAGGCGTGCACAACGTATTTGTTTATGAGAACCATATCTATGCCGTGAACAACGGGCGGCGCTGGGATGTCATCAACATTGACGACCCTGCAAACCCTGTCCGTGTCGGGCGATTCGAAACGACCAGTCCTGGCCGGTCCGTGCACGACGTCTGGGTCGAAGACGGCATTGCCTATCAGGCAGGCCGCACCGACGGCATCATCATGGTTGATGTCGGTGGCGGCGGCGATATCGGCGGCGGCGGTTCGCCCGAGAATCCCGTCGAGATGGGGCGTGCAGACCAGATCACGCGCTGGAACCATGCGGTTTGGCCGATGAAGAGCGCGTCGGCGGAGAGATTCTACGTATTCGCCGGTGACGAGACTTTTTATGACAATCCCCGTGTGCCGGAGACGGATCAATTCAACCCCGATGAGAAGCTTCCTCAACGCGCCGGCGGCTGGATCCATGTTCTCGAATTCGACGATCCCGCCAACCCGAATGAGGTCGCGCGCTACAAAATTGGTGACTACGGCGTTCACAACTACTGGATCGACGTCGAGCAGGAACTCCTGTACGTGGCGTATTACCAGGGTGGCCTGCGGGTGCTGGATGTCTCCGGTGAGCTGGTAGGCGACCTGTATGCGCAAGGCCGTGAAGTCGGCGCATTCTATTCCGACGATCCCGAGGCACACATCCCGAATGCGCCCATGGTCTGGGGCCCGCAGCCGCATAAGGGAACGATCTTCTTCTCCGATCACCACAGCGGCCTCTGGGCGGTGCGGCTCAAAGAAAAAGACGAAGACGACGGGGAGGATGCGGACGAATGAATCGACTGCGGCTGTATTTCTTCGTCGTTATACCGGCAATCGTCGGTATGGCGTCAGCGGCTTCCGGCGGCGGCAATTACTATGTTTACGTCGCCGCGGAATCCGAAGACACGGTGCACCTTTTACGCTATGGCCCCGATGGCTTCGATATTGTCGACACGATTTCCGTCGGCGCATTCGCGACAGAAATAGAAGGTCCGCACGGCATACGCGTGTCACCGGACGGCAGGCACTGGTATGTCTCGATAGCCCACGGCCAGCCGTACGGCTCGGTCTTCAAGTACGACACTGCAGATAACATTTCCGTTGGCGATACCCGGGCCGGGCTGTTTCCGGCGACGATGGCCATCAGTCCTTCCACCGGCCTGATGTTTGTCGCCAATTTCAACCTGCACGGCGATATGGAGCCGAGCACCATCACGGTGATCGATACCGTGTCGATGGCCGAGATCGCGCAGATCGGCCAGGGCATCATGCCGCACGGGTCGAGGACGACGCCGGACGGCCGGCATCACTACTCGGTCGGCATGATGGACGACACGCTGTACGAGATCGACGTCATGAAGCTCGATGTGTCGAGGAAACTGGATCTCGGCAGCGGCGAGGCCGCCGGGCATGCGCACCATGGCGGCCACGCCATGGGTACGGCCAGGCCGACCTGGGTGCAGCCGCACCCGACGAAGCCCTACGTATACGTGGCCTTGCAGGGCGCCGACCAGATCGCCGAGGTCAGCCTCGAGGACTGGAAGATCACGCGGCGCTTCGATACGCAGAAGGGTCCTTATAACCTGGCCGTGTCACCGGACGGCAGGCTGATCCTGGCCACCTGCAAACCCGACCACTCGACGGCGATCTGGGACCTGGAAACCGGCAAGGAGCTTGCCAGCGTTCCGGCCAGCGGCAAGATTACCCATGGCGTCACGATCAGCCCCGACAGCCGCTATGCCTTTATCAGCATCGAGGGTGTCAGGGACGACCCCGGCAGGGTCGACGTCATCGATTTGAAGACTTTCGAGACACGTGCATCCGTCGAAATCGGCAAGCAGGCGTCAGGCATCGACTTCTGGAAGATCGAATGACATCTCGAAGTTCAAAAAAAACCCCGCTCGAAGAGCGGGGTTTTTGTTTCGATCCAAGATCGAACCTGCGATCTAAAATACGTCGTATTTCACACGCAGGTACCAGTAGGAACCGTTGAAGCCGAACGGACTGAACTGGCTGTAGCGGTTACCCACGCCATCGGCGGCTCCCGGGTTCTCGTCGGGCGTCTCGTCAAAGGCGTTCATGAGACCGAGAACGACAGTCGTGTTTTCGTTCCAGGTATACGCCGCCTCGAGGTCGACGAGGCTCTTGCCGCTGTAGGTATTCCCGTCTTCCGAGTCGAACCAGTCGTCGTAGTAGCTGAGCCGCGCCAGGAAACGCCAGTCACCCATATTGTGGTTGGCGGCGATGTTGTAGCGCGTCTCGGGCAGCCCTTCCTCGTACTCCTGGATACGCGTGGCGCCGATGTTGACACCCGGGTTCGTTACTTTCGTGTCCGTATTGTTGTAAGCGAGGCTGAATACGGTATCGCTGTTCGACCAGGAGACCGGATACGTAGCCACGATATCGAAGCCCTTGGTCTCGGTGTCGAAGTCATTCGCGAAGAAACGGAAGTTTGCCAGGTTGCCGGCACTCGTGATGCCTTCGTCGATCAGCTGCTGGACCTCGGCCGGTGTCAGCGCGAAGTCCTGCGTCAGGCTGAGTCGATCGTCCACTTCGATGCGGAAATAGTCGATCGTGACGTCGAGCGCGCCTGCGTTGAAGAAGGCGCCGAACGTAAAGTTCGTGGACTCTTCAGGCTCGAGCGGCTCGCCGCCGCGCAGCAACGCGGGACCGGACGTCGACGGTACCGTACCGTTGTTGACCAGGTCCTGGATGACCAGGTCGAACTCGGTCGATACGTTGAACGCGTTCGACTGTCCCGGCGTAGGTGCCTTGAAGCCCGTGCTGACCGTGCTGCGCAGGCCGAAGGTGTCAGTGATACGCCAGTTGGCCGCGAGCTTGTAGTTGGTCGTCGTGCCGAAATCGTCGAAGTCCTCGAAACGAACAGCGGCGCCAAGGAGCAGGTTCTCCATCGGTTCCCATTCGCCGTCAACGTACAGCGAGATGTTCTTGCGGTCGAATGAGCCGCCGGCGATGTTGCTGAAGCCCGGGAAGCCGTTCGACGCGGCACTAAAGCCCTGGTCTGCAAGCGGACCGATGATGAATGATTCTTCCTGGCCGACCGTTATCTCGAAAGTTTCGTTACGCCACTCGGCGCCGAAAGCGATGTTGGTGGCCTCGGACGGCGAGTAGGCGAAGTCGAGGTTGAGCATCTGCTCCGTCTGCGTGTAGTCGCCCGGGTCGAATTCAACCGGCGTGGCCGGGCCGAGAGACGCATTCACGGTGTTGCGGATGAAGAAGTCGACATCGTTCATGCCGACGCCGACGCTGACATCCCAGCGCAGGCCATTATCCATCTCGCCGCGGACACCGGCCGCCAGCGCGGCGTCCGTAACGTCACCACCGAAGCGCGGCGTGAAGCCACCGGGGAACAACTCCTGGAACGAGAAGCAGTTCGGGTCCGCAAAAACCGTGGCCAACGCACCCGGATCCGGAACGTCGTTCACGACGGGGACGACCGGGCAGCCTGCCGACCCGTCAAGTATGCCGTCTTCGGCATCCAGCATGTCGCCGATCAGCAGCGTCGCGCCGCCGTCGCCGCTGAATACCGCGCCGCGAGTATTCGGATTACGGAAGTAGAAGCCGCCATCGACGTGCTTGCTGGCGTAGTTACCGTGCATATATGCGCTGGAACCGCCGCCCAGGTCGAGGCCCAGGTTGGCGAACAGCTTCACGTCGTTGGTGATTTCCGGTGACCCCCAGATCTGCGCCGGGTTGGCGACGGCGGTATTGCCGGCGGCAATCAGCGCCGCGGCATCGTTACGCTGCACCGAGCGATCGGTCGGGTCCGACTCGCCGAACTCGAAGCTGAAATTGGCAAATCCGGCATCCGTCAGCGGCAAGCCCAGGTTACCGGCAATGGCATACTGCTGGCCATCGCCTTCGCTGTACTCGCCGATCTTGGCTTCCAGCGTCAGGCCTTCCGCGTCGTCTTTGAGGATGAAGTTCATCACGCCCGCGATGGCATCCGAACCATACTGGGCCGCGGCGCCGTCACGCAGGACTTCGACCTGCTTCAGCGCGATCGACGGGATTGCGGAAATATCCGGTCCCTGCGCGCCGTCGGCAACGCCGTTGCCGAGCCAGTAGATAACGGCAGCCCTGTGGCGACGCTTGCCGTTGATCAGGACCAGCGTGTGGTCAGGTGCGAGGCCGCGAAGGTTCGCGGGACGTACGACCGTTGCCGCGTCACTGATCGGCTGCGTGTTCACGTTATAAGAAGGAACGATGTTCCTTACCAGGTTGACGAGGTCCGTGTCGCCCTGGTCCGTGAAGTACTCTGCAGAGAGCACGTCGACGGGTGCAGGCGAGTCTTCGACCGACCGGGCGCGCGACCGCGTACCGGTGGTGACGACCTCCTCGATCATTTCCTCTTCCTCGGCGATGGATTGCTGCGGAGCGACCATCCATAACGGGATCGCCAGGCCGAGCAGCAGCCCTATTTTCTTGCTTCCAAAACTCATCTATCTCTCCGATATCTGTTAGTAACAAATGAGAAGAGCGTGATACAGGCAGTGAAACTGCCTGCTTCTGAATGAACTCCCCCCCTGATGTCCATGGCGGACACCCCATTAATAGACTGAAAATCTTTGCGTTGCAACGAAAATTCTTGCTCCGCGGCCCCAATTCGGGCCTGCGGGCTTGCTTTACGGGTCCCAAAAGGCACAATCGCCGCGTCATGACGGAATATGCTCAGGGCATCCGCCAGAATCTTGGTCAATTCCTGCAGCAGCTGCTGCAGGTCTTCTTCGTCGGCCTGACCATAGGCATGCAGCGCACCGTCGTACCTGCGCTTGCGGAGTCCGAATTCGGTGTCGAGGCAGGCTCCGCGCTCATGCTGATGGCCTTCGTCGTCAGTTTCGGCTTCGTCAAAGGCGCTATGAATTTCGTGTCGGGCCGGCTATCCGAGCGTGCCGGCCGGCGCCGCGTGCTGATTCTGGGTTGGCTTTTTGCGTTGCCAATCCCATTCATCTTCCTATACGCGCCAACGTGGAACTGGATCGTTGCGGCCAACGTCCTGCTCGGTATCAACCAGGGTTTTACGTGGTCGATGACGGTCACGAGCAAGCTGGACATCGTGCGGCCCGAGCAGCGCGGCCTCGCTACCGGCTTCAATGAGTTTGCCGGCTACGTGGGCGTCGCGATGGCGGGTCTGCTCACGGGCCTTCTCGCAGCGGACTACGATCCGCGGCAGAGCCTGTTCGCGTTTGGCCTGGCGGTCATCCTGCTCGCACTGGTTTCAGCATTGCTGTTCTCGAAAGAAACCCTGCCATGGGCCCGCGCCGAGGCCGCGGCGCGTGACGCGGGCACGCACGAGGGCCCGAAACCAGGATTTCCGACGAACCTGTCGGAAAAGCCGACGACAGGCGAGATATTTGCCCTGGTCTCGTTTCGCCACAGGACCTTTTCCGCGTTGTCGCAAGCGGGCTGCGTAGAGAAGTTTGTTGACGCGCTCGTGTGGGGCTTTTATCCCGCTTACCTGTACGCGAAAGGCGTATCACTCATCGAGATTGGGTGGGTGGTCGGCATGTACGGCTTTGTCTGGGGCGCGAGCCAGCTCTGGACGGGGCCGCTGTCCGACAGGTTCGGCCGCAAGTGGCCGATCGTCATCGGCATGTGGACGTGCGCATTCGGCGTTGCGGCGACACTCGCGGTGGACGGGGTGTTTGCCTGGGGCATCACGGCTGCCGTGACCGGTGTCGGCATGGCGCTTCTCTATCCGACGCTCATTGCCGCTGTCGGCGACATCTCGCACCCGGCCTGGAGAGGTTCTAGCCTGGGCGTGTATCGATTCTGGCGTGATCTCGGCTACGGAATCGGCGCATTGGCGCTTGGATTTATAGCGGATGCCTATGCGTCGCTCGAAGCCGGCTTCTGGTTTACGGCGATCGCTATGGCCGTCTCCGGGCTCTGGGTCGCTGTCGCGATGAAGGAAACACTTGCCTCGCGATGCTGAGGCGCCCCGATTGCGAACAGCGCCAAGCTGATGGAAATACCGGCACTGCGCGTCGATACGGACGACGAGGAACTCGACACGGAACTGGCAGCTTGTATAAAGGTGACCGCGGGCCACGGCTACCGCAAGGTAATGCCGTTGCAATCGTAGACACTTTCGTCGACTCTTGAATCAGATCATCGGAGTAACCGGTCAGTGGCAAGCGCAATCTTCGTTTCGGATATTCATATAACGTCCCCGGAGTGTCCGCGTGGCCAGTTATTTGCGTCGTTTTTGCGTACGCTGAGCGGCGGCCAGGAACTCACGCACCTCTATCTTCTCGGCGATATATTTGATCTGTGGGTTGCTGATCATCGCTATTTCGTCGATCGCTATCACGAGATCATCGCCGAGCTCCGCCGCCTTCGCGCCGAAGGCGTGGAGGTCATCTATTTCGAGGGAAATCACGATTTGCACCTGCGCTCCTACTGGAGCGACCGGCTTGGCGTGGCGGTCCACGCCGGCCCGGTATACGTTCGGCACGGCGAAACCAGATTGAGGATCGAACACGGCGATCAGATGGATCCGGACGACAAAGGGTATCGTTTCCTGCGCTGGTTCCTTCGTACGCCGCCCGTCCGCTGGCTGATCTGCAATCTGCCCGGCGCGGTCATTCGTCGCATCGGCGAGCGTGCCAGCGCGGCGAGCCGCGAATACACGTCGCAGACCAAGACCATCGAGTCCGATGAGGCCGTCGCCAAAATCAGAAGCCACGCGAAGAAGGCATTCGATGAGAGGCCCTTTGATATCATTCTCTCCGGGCACGTTCATGTCAGAGACGACTGCGAGTTGAAAGGGCGCTCCGGTACCTTTCGCTCCGTCAACCTCGGCAGCTGGCTCGACGCACCGTGCTATTTCGCGCTGAATGACGGCAACGGAACCTTTCACGAGCTGACAACGGAATGACAACAAAAAGAACCGCAGTCGTCGGGACCGGTGTTCAGGGCGAACGCCATGCGCAAAAATTCGCTGCACTCAATGCCTCCGAACTGGTAGGAATCGTCGACAGTGATGTCGATCGTGCTACCGAGGTAGCGAAGGATCTTGGCGTACAGCCGTTCACCGACTATCGCGATTTGATCGGCAAGGTCGACGCTGTTGCTCTGGCTACGCCGACATCAACGCACTTCGAGATCGCGAGCACACTGCTCGAAAACGGCATACATCTGCTGATCGAAAAACCGATAGCGACAACGGTCGAGGAGGGAGAGGGCCTGGTTCGCCTTGCAGAAGATCGAGGCCTGGTGCTGCAGGTTGGCCATCAGGAACGTTTCAACCCCGCAGTCCTCGCCATCGCCGACTATATCCGGGATCCGTTGTTCATCGAATCCAATCGTATCGCGCCCTATCGGCCGCGCGCACTGGACGTCAGCGTCGTACTCGACCTGATGATTCACGATATCGATCTCATACACAGTTTCGTGCGGTCGCCAATGGCGAATGTGGACGCAGTCGGACGACGGATATTTTCAGAAAGCATCGACGTCGCGAATGCACGCATCCGGTTCGCCAGTGGCTGTGTCGCAAATGTGACCAGCAGCCGTGTCAGCACGAAGACAGAACGGTCCCTGCGGATCTTTCAGTCCGATGAATACATCTCTGCCGACCTCAATAGAAAGACTGTGACCCGGTATGCACGAAAAGGCGCCGGCCCGGTGACAGGGCCGGATGACGTTGTGATGGAAAAAGCCGAATTCGGCGACAGTGACGCGATGATGGTGCAATCAGAGGCGTTTCTCGAGTCCGTCAACGGCGGGCCGCCTCCGCTCGTGACGGGAAAAACGGCGACCGAAGCACTGGCCACGGCAGCAGCGATAAGCCAGGAAGTAGGGAAGCAAACGGCCGGGGAGGCAAATAGAGCATGAAAGTTCCGTTTCTGGACCTCGCACGCGCCTATGGCGTACACGCTGAGGCGTTCGATGCCTGTATGCAGGAAGTCGCGCGCAGCGGTGCCTACGTGCTGGGCAAAAACGTTGCTGGCCTCGAAGAAGCCGCCGCCGACTATCTGGGTGTCCGTCATGCCCTGGCCTGCGGCTCGGGCACGGATGCTCTGCATCTCGCGCTGGCCGGTCTGGGCATCGGTCCCGGCGACGAGGTCATAACGAGTCCATTTACGTTTGCGGCCACGGTGGAAGCCATTGAGTATGTCGGTGCGCAGCCTGTGCTCGTCGATATTGACGCCGACAGCTACAACATCGATCCGGCACTTATCGATGCGGCAATCACCGAAAAGACGCGCGCATTGCTCCCTGTGCACATGTTTGGTCTGCCGGCGGACATGCAGCCGTTGATGAGTATCGCAAAAGACAGGGGGCTGGCTGTAATCGAAGACTGTGCGCAGAGTTTTGGTGCGAAGCTCGGCGACGATCGCGTCGGCGGCATCGGCAGTGCCGGGGCGCACAGTTTCTATCCGACCAAGACGATGGGGTGCCTGGGCGATGGCGGCCTCGTAAGCACGAATGATGCTGACGTAGACCGACGCTTGCGCGAGCTGCGCAATCACGGCATTGGTGAAGGAGGCGAGCATGTTCGCCTCGGCTACAACAGCCGGCTCGATGAGATACAGGCCGCGGTATTGCGTATCAAAATCCAGCATATTGACGCCTGCAACGATCGGCGCCGCGAGATAGCGGCACACTATAACGACGCATTGGCGGCAGGAGCCAAAGTTCCGACGGCGCCGGATGCTGCGCATCACGTTTACGGCTACTACACCATCATTGTCGACGACCGCGATGCGTTGCGAAAGCGGCTCGGCGAGGCAGGCGTGGCGACGGCGATTTATTACCCGAAACCACTGCACAAGCACGAGCACTTCAGCAAAACCTGCCGGTTCGGCAAAATGCCGGTTGCGGAGCGTGTGGCTGGAGGCTGCGTATCTCTGCCGATATTCCCTGAGATGACCGACGAGGAAATGGAGTACGTCGCTACGACAGTTGCTGCTCTGCTCGATTAAGCAGTGAGTCCATCGCTGCCTGCATGGACTTGCGCACGTCTTCAATGTCCTCGCTCGACATCGTACGCGGCACTTCGATCGGTTCGCCGACAGCCAGAACCACGCGCGCAAACGGCTTGGGGATCATAAAAGCATCCCAGGTATCCATCGTCCATGCGCGGCTGGCGGCACATACGATCGGTATTAGCGGAGCGCCTGCCATTCGCGCCATGAGTATGGTGCCTGTCTTGATCTCGTGTTTGGGTCCCAGCGGGCCGTCCGACATTGTCGCGATCGACACGCCGTCGCGCATCATCGCGAGCGAGTCACGCAGAACGAGCGCACCGGTATCCTGCGCCGACCCACGAATGACCTCTGCGCCCCAGGATCGGGCGATATCTGCCGGAACCTCGCCATCGACCGATGCGGAGATGACGTAACCGACACGGAATCCGCGCTTGATCCAGTCCCGGATGAGGCACGAACAGCCGATTTGTTGTCCATGCCAGTACACGGGCACCCAGGCATTGTCTCGTTCCGACAGGATGCGATCGGCGATATCGCGGCCAATGGTCCTGTCGAAGCGGTAACTCGAGGTCAGCAGGAACAGTATTGAGCGCAACAGCGGTTTGCCTATCGCGTATGCGATGCGTCTACCCGGCGACATGCGCCGGCTCGTGTGTATCGGACGCCGTGATTCGACGTCGGAGTAATCACGTTTGTCGTCGCTCATTTACGGGCCGTGCAAAAAAACGGACTCTAGTTTATTTCAGTTTGACGAGCCAGTGCAGGAAGATCGGCGCGAGAATGGTCGTAACCAACGCCATGATTACGATGGCTGAGAACAGGCTGTCCACGATTACGGGTACGGGGGTTGGATGGTTGAACAGCCCGGCCTGCAGAGCGACGCCGGCAACGATCAGTTCTACCGCGCCTCTTCCGCTCATTCCGACTCCGACCATGATCGATTCGCGGCGTGACAAACCCACCCAGTATGCCGGCAGGCCGGCGCCGATAAACTTGCTCAGCAGCGCGATCAGAATCAGCGCAATGACAAATCCGGGCACCTGGCTTACGGCGTCAAAATGCAGATGGAGACCGACGGATACGAAGAAAATCGGCGCGAGAAAGCCTCGCGTCATTCCCGATACCTGTTGCTCGACCCGACGATAGACGGGCTCGTCGACCACATCGGGATGAAAGAACATGCCGGCCAGGAATGCGCCGAGAATGAAGTGCAGCGACATGAATTCCGCGAATACGGCATAGGCGAGCGACGCGATCAGCAGCATACTGAAGTCAACTTCAGGGAAATGCAGATATTTCAGGCGCCTGCCAATCTGCGGGAAGACGAACAGTCCGAATGGAATGGTCAATGCGAAGTACAGCGCAACTTTGCCGAGCAGCAGGAGAATAGCGCCAGCCTCGAATGCGCCTTGCTCGTTCTGGGCGAGTGCGGCGACCAGGACGGCGAGCAGAAACAGGCTCAGCAGGTCGTCCCACAAAGCCGCCGCTATGACGGTTTTGCCTACCCGGGTTTCGAGCATGCCGAGATCCATGAAAATTCGCATTGCAACCGGTACCGCGGTGATCGCAAGCGCGACGCCGAGGAACAGGCATTGCACGATTTTGAACGGCGATACGGGAAGCACGATGTAGCCGAGCCCGAAGCCCGCGGCCACCGGAACCGCCATGCCGCCGAGCGCAATCAACACTGCCGACCTCGAGGTTCGGGCGAAGTCCAGGGGTTCCATGCGAATGCCGGCCATGAGCATCAGGAAGAACATGCCCAGGCTCACGATGAGTTCGTAGGCATCGCCTTGTGTGGCGGACCACAAATCGGGCCATTTATCCGAGAACCGCAGTAAAACCATCCCGAGCGCAACGCCGGCAACGAGTTCCCCGACGATCGCGGGGAGGCGGACCCGTTCTGCCAGCTCTGCAAATACCCGCGTAACCACGAGCAGGACGAGAATGAGGTACAGGATACTCAGCAGTCATTCCTCCTCATTTTCCAGCTTAGCGGCGAAATCCGGGAGCGATAGTAGGGTAGCTACGTAGATGCTCGGATTACGGCTGGAGCCTCGCCGTGATACAGGCAGAAGTATCGGGTTACACAGCCAAAGCCATGGAGATTGCAGCGTTACTGACTGCCGCTTAAGGCATCGGACGTTGAATTCGGCCACAGTGGTCGGGCCTGAAAGCACATGACCATCCGGATCGAAAAGGGCTTTATCGCCTGGAGCGCCACCGTCGACGCGGTGCTGCATCAACTCGAAGTCGATCCGGAACAAGGACTCGGAGATGACCAGGCCGCCGCCAGGCGCGCCGTCTTCGGCCGCAACCAGCTTCGGGTAACCAGGAAACGGCACGTCATCTCGATTCTGAAAGACCAGTTCACCGGCATTGTCACCTTGTTGCTCGTAGTCGCATGCGGACTTGCGCTCGCGTTTTCCGAAGTGCCAGAGGCCGTGGCTATTCTCGCGGTCATTGTTGTCAACGCCGCCATCGGGTTCTTTACAGAGTGGCGGGCGATACGTTCGATGGAGGCGCTCAAGCAGTTTGCCCGCTTCAGCTGCGTGGTATTGCGTGGCGGCGTCGTGCGTCGCACTGCTGCCGAGAACCTGGTGCCTGGCGACATCGTGTTCCTCGAGGCCGGTGACGTCGTGCCGGCGGATCTGCGGCTCATCGAGGCGGTGAAACTCACTACAAACGAGTCGACGCTGACCGGAGAATCATTGCCCGTTCACAAGCTCACGAATGCCCTTGACGAACAGGCGGTCATGTTCGAGCGGTTCAACACGGCCTTCAAAGGCACCGCCGTTACACGCGGTACCGGACGAGGTGTCGTCACTGCAACCGGTTTGAATACCGAGTTTGGAAAGATATTCGAGGAGGTAAGCGAAGCCCACGCTGTGAGAACGCCGCTCGAAAAGCGCCTGGACGTGTTGGGTGAATGGCTCGCCTGGGCGGTCATCGTCATCGGCGTGTTGCTCGCCGCGATAGGTATCATGACGGGCCGGGATGTCCAGGTCGCTATCCAGGTGGCTATCGCCCTCGCGGTGGCTGCGATCCCGGAAGGCTTACCGATCGTCGCAACGATCGCGCTGGCTCGCGGTATGTGGCGTATGGCAAAGCGCAACGCGCTGATTACAAAATTGTCCGCGGTCGAGACGCTCGGAGCGACCAGCGTGATCCTGACGGACAAGACCGGCACGTTGACCGAAAATCGAATGGCGGTAACGACCGCCCTGCTGCCCGACGGCGAAATCTCGTTGGCGGATGCCGCCGACCCGACGTCGACGCGGTTACTGGACGAGATGCTGGCAACAGCGGCGCTGTGTAACGGCGCGGCGCTGACGCGTCACGACTATCGATTGCAAAGCGCTGCCGGCGATCCGACGGAGATTGCGTTGCTCGAGGCTGCCGCGTCGCGGAATATCTGGCGCGAGGACCTGCTGGCTGCCAAGCCGGAATTGCGCGAGGACCCGTTCGACCCCGACAAGAAGCGCATGGCGACCGTGCATCGTTCGAAGGACACCTGCGAGTTCGCCATCAAGGGTGCTCCGGAGGTCGTGCTGTCATATTGCGTTGCCGAACGTGCGCTGGATGGCGATGCCGCCCTCGATCGGCGGAAGATGCAGGACTGGCTCGGCCGCATCGAGCACTTGTGCACGCGTGGCTTGCGGACCCTTGCCGTGGCGACGAAAACGGCGGACGCGGCAGAGGCGGAACCCTATTCCGACCTCGTTCTTCTCGGTGTGCTCGGGCTCGAGGATCCGCCACGCAAGGGTATCGGAGACGTCATAGATCAATGTCGTGAAGCGGGTGTCCTGGTCGTCATGGTGACCGGCGACCATGCAGAAACCGCGAAGAACGTCGCGGCGGTTATTGGCGTCACGGACGCATCGGCAGCTGCGGAGCAGTTCCTGGGCGGTGAGTCGGTGGTTCGAATGCTGGAAGAAGACCGGGACGAGGAGTTGCTCGCCGGCCGGGTTTTTTCGCGGGTCACTCCCGAACAGAAACTGAAGTTGATCGATCTCTACCAGCGGCACGGCCATGTTGTCGCCATGACGGGCGATGGTGTCAACGATGCCCCGGCGCTGAAGAAGGCGGATATCGGCGTGGCAATGGGTATCCGCGGAACGGCCGTCGCCAAGGAGGCGGCCGAAATGGTTCTGCAGGATGACGACTTCGGTACGATCGTTTTGGCGATCGGCCACGGTCGGGCGATATTCCAGAATATTCGCAAATTCGTGATATACCTTCTGTCCTGCAATACGAGCGAGGTACTCGTCGTCAGCCTGGCGACGCTCGCCGGTGCGCCCTTGCCATTGCTGCCGTTACAGATCCTGTTCCTGAATCTCGTAACCGACGTATTTCCGGCGCTGGCGCTGGGCGTCGGCCCGGGAAGAAAGTCACTGATGCGAAGAAAGCCCAGGCTCGCGCGCGAACGTATACTCGACCGCGGCCACTGGATCGAGATAGGGATTCACGGCGTGATTCTTGCGGCCGTGACCTTGTGTGCGATGGCCATCGGCATGACGAAACTCGGTTTTTCGTTAGAGAAAGCGGTCACGGTTGCGTTCTGCACGATTGCATTGGCCCAGCTCTGGCACGTCTTCAATATGCGCGGCAACATGCGGAGCGTTGTCAAAAATGAAATTACGCGCAACCCGTGGATCTGGGTCGCGCTCGCGGTATGCCTCGGCCTGATTCTGGCGGCCGTCTGGACACCGCTGCTAAGCGGCGTGCTGCGGCTGGTCGATCCGGGCGCTGCCGGATGGCTGTTGATCCTGTTGTTCAGCCTGGCTCCGCTGGCGGCAGCGCCCCTTGTACGGCAGGTCACGGACTCGTTGCGATAGCGTCCAGACCACCCTGCAGATAGTCGGCCAGTAATGAGGTGCCGATCAGGTAATCGGCTGTGTGGTCGGTCCAGGTCTGTTCGGCATATTTGAGCGCATCATCCCAATCCTCGACTGAGTAATCACCGCGGCCCAGCCACATCAGGGATACGAGTGTCCACTGCTGGTCCGGGTCGAGATCTTCGACCATGGCCTTGAATTCGGTGTAGAAAGGGTCGCCCGCAAAACTGGCGGCCACCTCTTTGGCCCACTGTTCGTCGCCGCCTTCCGAGGCATCGGGAAAGGTCACTTCGAGTCCGGCCTGAAACTCATGTGCTTTATCGATTAGTGATTGCACCGTGTCGCGATTCAGATCTAGTTCAGTCATATCTATTACTCAACGGCCTGTCCCGGCAATTCATGCCTTTTAACGTGGCCTCGCTGGATTTTCAGGTGGTCCTGCAGCTGCCGGCGTGCGGCCTTGAATGCATCTCGAATAGCGACGTAGATGTCCTCGTGCGCGGACTCATCATCGGGCATGCGACTGACGGCTATCTCATCACCCTCTGTTCTGACGTCGATTACGATGTGATACAGCCGGCCTTTGTGCTGATGCTTGTGCGGTGCCTGAACAGTAACGCGGCAGCTGACAATGTCGTCGCGAAACAGTTCGAGTTTCTCCGCGTGCTTGCGAACCGCCGCTTCGATAGCCGGTGACGGCCCGAGACCTTGAAAGTTGATCTGTAACGGAACGTGCATGTCAGTCGAATATTGTCGGAACGACGCGGCTGAAATAGCACCGCGTGCCGTCATCGAGAAGGATGGAGTTGTAGCTCTCGACGTCAGTGTCGAAGACCGAGACAAATGACAATGCGGTGGCGTCCGCGAGGCCGTGGCAGGCTGGCGAGAACGTCACCCGATATCCGTGCGTCTCATCTTCGGCAAACAGCAGCAGCGTCTCGTCATCAACAGGACGCCATGAGACGAACGTGGCTTCGGCAAGGCGTCGGGACGTTGCCATCGCCCGAGCTGCCAGCGCCGGCTCCGTTTCCGTGCGGGCCTTGAGCTCTGCTGCTTCTTGCGCATCGACAGGTTTGATCAGTAAATCCCAGATAATGTTCTGGGCAACGACGTCAATTCGATATTTGCCGGGCTGCTCAAACAGCTTGAAACCACGTCCCGTGCTTTCCGACCGGGCGATCGTACCGAGGTAGTTGCCAGAGTCGGCGTCAAGAAGCCGCATTTCGAAATTGCACGGCTGTCCGCTGGCATCCTCGTCCGTCCAGATCGCGAAGTCGCAGGACAGCTTTGACTTGGCGCGGATGCTCCAGTCCAGCAGCCATGGGCCTTCCATCGCGAAGGCATCGGTCTGGTCAGTCTCATCGCCGGTAAACGATATGCTCTGCTCGTCGGCCGACCAGGCGGCGCCCGCGAACGCGAGCAGAAGAACGGTGGCAAAGCCCGATAAATACCTGGGCATGATGACCTCGTACCGCAAACCGTGCTGTTCAAACAGCTCTATTCATTGGGTTGGGGTGAGACGGCCAATAGCAATACGTGAAATTCACTACCCCTTGATACAGATCATCGGCTCGAGCTTTGCGACCTTGAGGGCCAGGCCGGCGAGGTCGGCAATGTCCACCACCCTGTCGACATCCTTGTAGGCAAGCGGAGCCTCTTCGGCCACGCCACGCTGGGACGGGCAGCGAATTAGGATGCCACGCGCGGCGAGTTCGTCCACGACCTGACGCCCGCTGTATTGTCGGCGGGCCTGGCGCCGGCTCATGGCGCGACCAGCGCCATGGCAGGCGGAACTCAGCGACAGGTCCTCGCCGCGGGCAGTGCCTGCAAGGACATAGGAGGCGGTGCCCATGGAGCCGCCAATGAGCACGGGCTGGCCAGCGTGTCTGAGTTCGTCGTCAAGGTCCGGATTGTCAGGCCCGAATGCCCGCGTCGCGCCCTTGCGATGCACGTAGAGTTCTCTGGCTTCCCCATCGATCACGTGTGTCTCGACCTTGCAGATGTTGTGCGAAACGTCGTAAAGAAGCTCCAGTCGAGCTTGTGGCAACAAACTGGCCACAACCGCGCGCGTCAGGTGAGTGATGATCTGCCGGTTTGCCAGCGCACAGTTCATGCCGGCACGCATTGCGCCGAGATAGCGCTGCCCGAGCTCCGAGAGTATCGGCGCACACGCCAGTTCGCGATCAGGCAGTTCGAGCCCATAGTCCGGCGCCGCGATGACCATCTCGCGCAGATAATCTGTTCCGATCTGGTGTCCGAGGCCGCGCGAGCCGCAATGGATGCTGATCACCACATCATCTTCGGCCAGCGCGAATCGCCTGGCTATATCAGGCTCGTAGATCTTTGCGACACGCTGCACTTCCAGGTAATGGTTGCCCGATCCCAATGTGCCCATCTCCCTGCGTTGGCGGCGTTTTGCGTGATCGGAAACACACTCGGGGTTTGCGTTCTCGATGCGGCCGCGCTCCTCGGTGCGCACGAGGTCCTGCGGATCGCCGTAGCCCATTTCGACGGCCCATTTCGCGCCGCCTTCGAGCATTGCGTCCATGTTTTTATCGTCCAGCGTGATGGCTCCCTGGCTGCCGACGCCGACCGGAATATCCGCATAGAGCGCATCGGCGAGGTCGCTTTTCACCGAATTTATGTCTGCAGGGCTGAGACCGGTATGGAGCGTCCGCACGCCGCAGGAAATGTCGAAGCCGACCCCGCCCGCCGAAACGACACCGCCTGCATCGGCGTCGAATGCCGCAACACCGCCTATCGGAAACCCGTATCCCCAGTGAGCGTCGGGCATGGCGTAGGCCGGCCCGGCCAGGCCCGGCAACAGGGTCACGTTGCGAAGCTGCGTGTAGACCTTGTCGTCCATTTGCAGGATTTGTTCACGGTCACCGTAGAGAACGCCCGGAACGCTCATCGGTCCCTCGGCCGGAATTCGCCATTGGTATTCGCTGTCCTGGACGAGACGGTTCAGATCCATTTCAAACATCCACGATGCATTGTGCGTGCCAGGCACCTGCGGAGTCCTGCGCAACCGACAGCGCCGTGTAGGTTGCCCCCTTTACTTCGACGACGGGCTGGTGACGGTCCCTGTCTACGGCTTCGCCGCGTATGCTTGCGCTGAGTTTGTGTCCATCGATTGCGACCTGCCAGTCGCCGAAGAGCATGCCTCGTGTCGCCATCTCGAAAACGAGGGCGTTGAGCCAGTCGACGAGCAGCATTGCGTCATCGGGGGCTTCACACGTCACCGTTACCGTATCCCGCGCCGCAACCCCTGCCGGTTCGGTAATCAGCGCCGTGAGTGCTTCGCCCATGAGCTCGAAAAGCTCTTCGCGCGAGGCGGCAGTTGCACGAAGCCCGATGTCCGCGTCGTGTTCGAAGTGTTCCCAGTTACCCGCACCCATCCTCTTCCTAAATCTGAAGCAAAGACTCGCGCGTGTCTATAAGAGCATACGCTTAGGCAATTGACCGTATCGTTTCATGGGCTGACAGCTGCTAGGGTGAGTTGCCCGAAGTGTATTTCGGAGGTTTTGGAGACATGTCAGTTGCAAGAGTTACGGAAATCACCGCAGCATCGGCAGTCGGATTCGAAGATGCTGTGAAGACGGGAATTTCAAGAGCGGTCAAGACATTGCAAAACGTCAAAGGAGCGTGGATTCAGGATCAGGAAGTACGCGTGGACGGCGATGATATCGTCGAATATCGCGTTCACATGAAGGTAACCTTCGTCCTCACGGACTGAGGGCCAACGGATGAAAGCTGCCTCGCGTAAAGATATTGTCCGGCTTTTCCCCGGAATCCAGGACCACACGGTGCTCGAGATTCTGCATACCGGAACAAATATTCACGAACTCGAGGCCGCACTGCAGCTGCTGCAGAATGACGACGAAGGCCTGATCGGCATGAAGCAACGGCAGGACGAACGAATCGGCCGCTTGCTCGCGATACTGAGGCAGTCCGAGATTCGCCCGCTCGCCGAAGACCGTTAGCGATGGATCAGTCGGCCTCGCGGTCGGCGTCGCAGCAATGCGCGTCGGCCAGCGCGCGCAGCACCTGGCCGCTGCGGGCTCCGCGGCGGTATACCGTGCAGCCTTTGATACCCGAGCGCCAGGCATAGCGAAAGGCCTTCTCGACGTCGGCCGCGGTTGCATCGGGGGGAAGGTTGATGGTCTTGGAAATGGCACCATCGACGAATGGCTGCAGGCAGGCCTGCATTTCGAGATGCGCCCTCGCCGGTAGTTCATTCGCTGTTACGAATACCCCGGGTAACTGCTCCGTGCTGCCGCGACTCTCGCGCCACAAGCCATAGGCATAATCCCATACGTCCAGCCGCTCTACGTCGGCCTCGCTCGCCCGCACGGCGCGTTCGGCACGCAGCGCGTATATGGGCTCGGCCCCGCTGGAAACGTTATGCGCGAGCAGGCTTATCGTTCCCGCCGGTGCTATTGCCAGCAGGTGGCTGTTACGAATGCCGTTATCGGCAATACCGTCCCTGAGCCGGCCGGGCAGCCGCCGAACAAAAGGCGACTGGAGAAAATCATCTTTCCGGAAGCGGGGAAACGCAGCTTTTTCCTTCGCCAGTTCGATCGATGCAGAATACGCAGCATCGCGGATCATTTTCATTGTCCCGGCAGCGGATTCGCGCGCCTCGTCCGAATCGTAGTGCAAACCGAGCATCACCAGCGCATCCGCCAGGCCCGTGATACCGAGGCCGATGCGTCGCGTCGCTCGTGCCTGCTCCGCCTGCTGGTCCAGCGGAAAGCGCGAGACGTCGATTACGTCATCCATGAACCGCACGGCGACCCTGACAGTATCCAGCAGCCGGCCTTCATCGAGCGCGCATTGCGCCGTGAATGGATTCGCAACGAATGCCGTGAGATTGAGGGACCCGAGATTGCAGGCGCCATAGGGAGGTAGTGGAACTTCACCGCAGGGGTTCGTTGCGGCGATGCGCTCGCAGTAGTGGAGGTTGTTCTCGCGATTGATGGTATCGATGAACAACAGGCCCGGCTCGGCCGTTTCATGAGCTGAGCACACGATACGCTGCCAGAGATCCCGTGCCGGTATGCGGGAATACACCTGGTCCGTGCCAGGCGGGTACACGAGCGGCCAGTCGGCGCCGTTGTCGATCGCCCTCATGAACGCGTCCGTAATCAGAACAGAGAGATTGAAGTTAGCGAGTTCGCCGGCAATTCGTTTGGCGTCGACGAATTTTTCGATATCGGGGTGGTCGCAACTCAGCGTACCCATCATGGCGCCGCGCCGCGTGCTCGTTGCCAGCAAGGTCTGGCACAGCAGGTCCCAAATATGCATGAAGGACACGGGCCCCGACGCCATCGAACCGGTCCGCACGGCGGCAGTGCCGGCCGGCCGGAGCGCCGAAAAATCCAGCCCGATACCACCGCCTTGTTGCATCGTGACCGCGGTTTCCTTGAGTGACTCGAATATTCTTTCTACTGAATCGAGCAGGGGTCCCGAGACAAAACAGTTGAACAGGGTGACTTGTTTGCCGGTGCCCGCGCCGGCGATGACACGCCCTCCTGGCAGGAAGCGATTGCTCGAGAGAATCGAGCGGAACCCCCCGGTGTGGGATTCCGAATCATGTTCGGCGGCCGCGATAGCATTTGCAACGCGCACCCAGGTATCTTCGATGTTCGACTCGCCCGACTGCCGGTACTTCGACGCCCATATCTTCGTGGCGAGTTCAGTGGTCATTTCAAGCGTTCGTTGTCAGTGTACCGATTGCTCATACCTGCTTTCGAAGCGAAAGCGGCGGAAACAGACCATTATCGATTACTATGCGCGTCGCCCCCCGGCAGGTGAAGACGTAAATTTACCTACTTACCTGTGGCAAGGATGGCTCTAATATGAGATCAGAGGCTCTTTATCCATGCAGAGCAGAGTCTTCGCAGACAGGCGTGACGCCGGCCGGGCACTCGTGCCGGAGTTGAAGCGCTGCAAACTCGACAACCCGCTGATTCTGGGGCTGCCGCGTGGCGGGGTACCGGTCGCGTTCGAAGTCGCCATGGCGCTTCGTGCCCCGCTGGATGTTTTTGTCGTACGCAAGCTCGGTGCGCCATTTCAGCCCGAACTTGCCATCGGCGCCATCGCGTCCGGGGGAGTGCGCGTGCTCAATGACGATGTCGTCGCAACGCTGGGCATCGACGAGGCCGGTATCGACAAGATCGTCGCTCGCGAGGCAGCCGAATTGCAGCGGCGAGAAAGGCTGTATCGAGGCGACCGCCCGTATCCGGAATTGGGGGCTTTCGATGTAGTCCTGGTCGACGACGGAATCGCGACCGGTGCGACCATTCGCGCCGCCGTCGAAGGCATTCGCGCCATGCAACCATCGAGTATCACAGTTGCCGCGCCCACCGGGTCGGCGCTGTCCGTAGAGGCTATCGGGAAGATGGCCGATCGAATCATTTGCCTGGACACGCCGCCCGATTTCTATGCCGTCGGTCAGTTTTATATCGACTTTGCTCAGACGAGCGACGATGAAGTTCGCGGACTGCTCGACAAGGTGCGAGAGGCCCGTGCCGAAAAGTAAATCCCTGCCGCTTTGGCTGAAGCTGCTGTATACGCTGTTTCTGTGTATCCAGATACCCACCTATATGGTCTTTCACGGACCGGCAAATTTCCTGTGGGGATCAGATATTGCCCTCATCCTGATCGGTTTCGCTCTCTGGACCGAAAGCCGGCTGCTGGCCAGTATGATGGCGACGGCCGTGCTGCTGGTAGAAAGCCTGTGGACCCTGGATTTCCTTTGCAGGCTGGCCTTCGGTCCCGATGCGCTGCCAATCGTGGGCACGCGGTACATGTTTAATGCCGAGACTCCGTTGCCCGTTCGCGGTCTTTCCCTGTTCCATGCGGCGCTGCCGGTGATTGCTGCCTGGATGGTGTACCGGCTTGGCTATGATCGGAGGGGGCTGCTTTGCCAAACCTTGTTCGCCTGGCTTGTGCTGCCGCTGACGTACGCAATCACGGATCCGTCCGCAAGCATCAACTGGGTCTATGGTTTCGGGCCCGAACCGCAGACCATAGTGCCGGGGCCCCTGTGGGTCTTGTTTCTTATGGTGCTGATTCCGGCGGTTCTCTATGTGCCGGCACATCTGCTGCTGCGGCGGTGGTTTCCGGAACCTCGCGGTCCCACCTAGCGCGGGACTCAATTCTGGCTATCTTCCGGTTCGATAAGCAGTATTTTCTGGGCAAGCCCCGGGAGGTCTTCAAAAATCCGGTGTTGTCTCAGAACCGGGGTGGCGACAACCAGGATCTCACCGCTTCCGAACAGGGCCTGAACCAGCGCTTTGTCAGACTCCGGCAAAACCTCGAACGCGACGTTTAGCCCCGCCTTGCTCGCCAGTTGTTCAATCTGATTGCGCAGCAATGCGACCGTTTCGGTCAATAGCTGCTCCGCCCGGTACAGCGTGAAGTCACTGACGCTGCCACCGACGAGCGAGATCTCCCGCGTGAAGGGCAGGCTCGCTGCATGTTCCCATCTCTCGTCGTGCAGGTAGACGGCGACGAGTTCGGCGTGTGAGTCGCGGACTTGTTCCATGGCTGCCGCCCACAGGTCGGCGACAGGACTTGACTCCGTCATGGCAATCACGATGCGCCGCAGTTCATCACGCCGGCTCATGACTCTCTTCCTTTTGCCCGAACGCCTTGCGCAACTGTGCATACCGGATCAGCTGTTCCTCGGCCTTCTGATTGACGCATGCGGCGTCTTCGCCCGTCAGGAGAGACACGGCCTCGTCGATATCGCGAACGGCATAAACGGTGAATTTGCCGTTGCGTACCGCGTCAACGACTTGCTCCCGCAACATCAGGTGTTTGACGTTATCAGCGGGAATGACGACGCCGTGGGTTCCATCCAGGCCGCGGGATTCGCAGACATCGTAAAATCCCTCGATTTTCTCGTTAATGCCTCCGACAACCTGTACCCGGCCGAGCTGGTTCACCGAGCCGGTGACGGCGATGTTCTGCTTTATCGGCACGTTCGATAACGAGGAAATCAGCGCACACAGTTCTGCGACCGAGGCGCTATCGCCCTCGACACCGCCGTAGGACTGCTCGAAGACGATACTGGCATGCAGGGAAAGCGGCGCCTCCCGCGCGTACCGGGTCGTCAATGCGGACGACAGGATCAGCACGCCCTTGGAGTGAATTGCGCCGCCGAGGTCGACTTCCCGTTCGATGTCCACGACTTCACCCGTACCCATTCGGGTCGTTGCCGTAATGCGCATGGGATGACCAAAACGGAAGTCGCCAAGGTCGACAACCGACAGGCCGTTGACCTGACCGATTCGTGCACCGCTGGTGTCTATGAGAAGAACATCGCGCCGGATCGCATCCAGCACCTTCGAGCGCGCGCGATCCAGACGGCGTTCCCGTTTGCTGATCGTCTCCGCAACGTCGGCCGGTTCTATCAGCGCAGAGCCGCGCTTCCGGGCCCAGTAGTCGGACTGGATCAGCAGATCGTCCAGCGAGCGCATGTGCGTGGACAAACGCTCGCTATCCTCCGCAAACCGCGCGCTCTGTTCGACGACGCTGCGCAAACCGGGTTCGCTGAGTGGCAGCAGTTCGCCGGCTTTGGCCCGGTCTGCGACCAGCTGCGCATAACTCTCCACGTTGTCTTCGTTACGCTCTATGTCATCGTCGAAATCGGCGGCGACCTTGAAAAGCTCGCCGAATTCATTGTCGTACCTGGAAAGCAGGTAGAACAGCCAGCGCTCGCCGACCAGGACCACCTTGATATTGAGCGGTATCGGCTCCGGTTTTAGTGAGGTAGTGCTGACAAATCCGAAACTCTCGCCCGGGGATTCTATGCGCAGACTTTCGCTGAGCAATGCCTGCTTGAGCGTCTCCCATACGAATGGCAGTGTCAGGACGCGATAGATATCGAGTACAAGATAGCCGCCGTTTGCCTGCAGCAACGCGCCTGCGCGGATCATGCGGAAGTCGGTCACGAGCGCGCCCATTTCGGCGCGGTGCTC
>JABAOE010001246.1_pt1 | contig 27291 bp, 26 predicted proteins | sample 7062141 | NCBI WGS metagenome assembly JABAOE01 (sample SAMN14538627, study PRJNA623070) | marine sediment metagenome | biome: marine biome [ENVO:00000428]; feature: marine pelagic biome [ENVO:01000023]; material: deep marine sediment [ENVO:00002113] | place: India: Gulf of Khambhat ...
AACCGGCTCCGGGTAACGCACGAGGATGTCGGCCAGCACTTCGGCCTCTTCTTCGAAGGCCGCCACCTGTCCATAAAGTTCAGCGGCCCGCCACAACGCCTCTTGACGGACCTCGTCCGTGGAATCTTCAGCGTTGGCGATGCCGACCATTTCCGACGCAGCTGACCGGTAGTTTCCGGAAGCCAGGTAGACTGCCGCGAGCTTGCGCCCGACGTCGGCAAACTGACTGTCAGGATAGGTATCGCGGAACTCCTCGAGCACGCGCGAGGCCCGGTCCCAGGACGCCATCGCGATCAGCGCGGCAGCCGCGTCGTAATCGGCCGTCTCGCGGAAAGCCGAGTCGGGGACCGCGCGGCCGAGGCGCTGGAAGTGCGTGACCGCCGTCTCCAGCTCGCCGGCGTCGCGCGCCTGCTCACCCTGCTTGTAGATCGAGGACGCGATGCGCTCCTTGATCTCGTCGCTGGCGACGAGATCGTCCGCCGGCGTAAACGGCCGCAAGGCATAGTAGGCCTGCTCGGCCTCGGCGAAGTTGCCGAGGTCGAACTGCGAATGCGCAATCACCGTCCACGCGGTGCGCGACAGCGTCGCGTCCACCGGCGGCGCCCGGCCGACCACCGTCCGGCCGACGTCGATGGCGCGTTCGAACTGGCCGTGCTGGAACAGGTCCTCGGCAATCGCCGTCAATACCGTGAATGACTGCGGATGCCCGGGAAACGCCCGTGCAAAGCGCAGGCCGCTGTCGAGATAGCGCTGCCGCCAGGCGGATTCCTGCCCGCCAGCAAGAGTCGTCCCGTGTTCGCGATAGGACAGCACCGTCGCGTAGGCCGCTTCCGCGGACTGCTCGTGCAGCGGGTAAGCGTAAGCGGTGCGCTCGAAGGCCGCGATTGCTTCCCCGGCCATGCCGCCCTGATAAAGCGCTTCGCCGAGCATGAAACTGACGTTCGCGCTGTCCGGGTCGTCCGGGAAATATTCGAGGTACCTGCGATACCAGCCGGCCGCTGCCAGGTAATCCTGCGGGTCCTGCTCGCGCTGCGCTTCTGCATGGTAGTACTGCGCGAGATCCGCGAGGTTTTCCCTGAGATAGGTCTCGGTCACCAGGTGCCCGGCTCGCGGATGGTGCTGCCAGAACGGGCTGTCGAGCCCGTAGTGCTCGACAAATGCTTTCTTGGCCTCGAGTACGAGCGTCGGGAAGTCGCCCTGCCGATAGGCCTCGATAACCGCAACCTGGAACGCGGGCGACTCCGCGTGATACGGATCGCGAGCTACGAATGCTCCGTAGGCCTCTGCCGCATCCTGGAAACGCGTTTTGTCGAGATACAGGTCGCCGAGCCGCTGATAGACGATGAATGCGAATTCCGGGTGCCCGTGCGCCGCGAAGAACTCGTGGATGCTGTCGGCGCCGCCCAGGTAGGAAAAACTGACGCTCAATACGCGCAACGTGTCCTCGACGAGTTCGCGATCGGCGCGGCTCAGGCCGGCAAGATCGACGTCGTGGCGGCCTTGCAACGGGCCTGCGAGATTGCGGCCGAGCAGTTCAAAAAACGGCGCCAGGCTGTCTTCATACCAGCCCAGCTTGAACCGCGACCAGCCGAGCTTGTACAGCGACTGTTCGTAATAGCGGGATGTTTCGCCGACTTTGACGGCCTCGGCATAAGCCTGCTCGGCGGCATCGTAATTTTTTTGCTGGAACAGGATCTCGCCGCGGCGAAACTGCACATCATCAATTTGCGCGATGTCGGGATACCGCCGCACGACGTCATCCAGGACGCGCAGCGCTTCCCCGGTCCGGCCGTACAGCTCGTAAGCCCGGGCGAGTTGATAGAGCACCACGTCGTTACGTTCGAAATCCGGATATGTCTCGAGCAAGGACTGGTATAGCTGGACGGCGTTGGTCTGCATTTCACCGCTGACGGATTCCACATTCCTGGTGAGTTGCTCCGCCTCGCCGATTTCCAGCTCGAGGTCGCCGAGGCGACGCATGGCCTGGGCGCGTTGCAGCGGGTCGCCATATGTGAGTTCGAGAAATGCCCGGTAGTTTTCGCGCGCCTTTGCCGAGCTATCGCCGAACTCGCCGCCATGCTCGATGTCGACAGACTTACGATCGAGGCTCGCGATCGTGTCCTGTTCGCTGCCCTCGTCGGCAAGCGTTGTTTGCATACCGGGCGGGAAACTCGCCAGGAGCAACGCGATGACCGTGATCCTCGACGTCATCGGCTGACGCCTCCGGAGTTTTCTTGCTGCGACGCGAGATCGTAAATGGCCGCCAGCGCGTACCTGGCCTGCGCCGCGCTGCTCGCAAGCCGTTCCTGCCCGGCAAGCAATTCATTGACGACCATTTGCTCCGTCCGCAGGCGCTGCCCGGCAATGGCCGATTGGACGCGCGCGTGCAGCGAATCGATTCTCGGCGCGGTCGCTTCGAGGCGGGTTTTCAGGTCTGCGATTGCCAGTCGCTCCTGCTGCAATGCCTGTTCGATGAGCCGCCGTTTTCTCTGCAGCCCGGCCAGGGACTCGTAGGTGCCCGCGTGGGCGATGCGGGCTCGCGACAATCGCTGGTCGAACTCCTGGTCCAGCGTCCACTGGATGACGCCCTGCAAAAGCGTCACTTTTTCGCGGAGTTCGATCGATTCGGTAACTGACGCTTTGGCCGACCGGTGATCTCCGATTGCTGAGGCCTCTGCCCAGTTCTCAAACTCGCTCGCTGTTGCCAGCGCCAGCCATTCATTCGACTGCTCGATCGTGTCGAGGCGCTCGCCGAAACCCGCGGTGCGCTCGAGCAGCTCGTCGAAAGCAGACTGGGACAAGTGCTCGTGCAGCTGCGCCCAGTTGCGTTCGTAAGCCAGTTCCCTTGCAGCAAGCTCCCGGCGGAATACCGCGACGCTGCGCTGCCAGGTCTGCAGCGAAGCGAGGATGGTCTCGAGGTCGCGGATATTGCGCAGGCCATCTTGTACGACGTTGGTCGCCAGGTAGGGGTACAGGCTGCGTAAGCCGGGCGAAAGCAGCGTCGGATCCTCGCGGCTATTCCGGCCTGTCTCGCCGCCGCGAGATGCGTTCAGCAGCGTGTCCGTGATCAGCCCATTGCGGACGCTGTTTACCGATTCCCCGATGTCGACTGATGCTGAGGCAAACGCATCGATCGCCGTCGAGTAATGAGCCGCGGCCTGGTTCAGCGCGCCCAGCCTGACCATCGCAAACGGGATCGCGAGCATTGACTCCTGCACGGCGGGATCGAACGGATTGCGGTCGCGAATCTCCATCCATGGAACCAATGCGCGCCGGTAGCGCTCGTTATCGGCATCCGCCCAGCCGGCACCGAGCAGCGCCTGGTTGGAAAATGGCCCGTCCAGTCTTACGCGGCTGAGCGTCTCCCTGGCAGCCTCTGCTCGGCCGTCACGTAACAGCGCAAAGCCGAGCGCGAGATTAGCCTTGTCGCGGAGCGACCGCTCTTCCTCCGTCGCGGTTCGCTGCGAGCCGATTTCGTCGAGGATCGCGGCGCCGGCGTCGACGTTGCGGGCGCCGATCATCGCGACGCCGAGATTGAACCTCGCATAGCTGTACGCGGGATCATCGGCAGGCGCTTCCGCGAGTACGGATAGTGCCTGGTCATAAGCGCCACTTTGCGTATACAGCTGCGCCTGCAGCAGCCGCCTGTCGGCCATCAGATTTTCAGGCAGGTTCTGACCGATGCGATCCAGCGCACTCCGGGCTTCCGCCCAGCCGCCCTGCCTGCTGCGGATCTTCGCCAGGTAGAACCGCGCCTGATCACCGATCCCGGCGCCCGCGCTCCCGGAGACGATTTGTTCGAAGATCCGGGCAGCCTCCTCATCTTGGCCGTAACCGGCATACAAGTTACCGAGCGTGAGCGCGGCTTCGTCCGGAATAATCGCAGCCTGCCGGCGGGACATCAGCAGCCGGACTATTGCTTGTTCATATTTTTCCTGGTGGAGGTAAAACAGCGCTTCTCTGTGCGCCATTTGCCCCGATACGCCGTTTACCCGATTACTCTCGGCTGCAGACTCGAGCGGCATCAGCCATGCGATGACGAGCACAGGTAACAAGCAAATTGTGCGTCGGCCGATCAAGCGTCATTCCCATTGTTTGACGATGAATTCCGGCTGCTGTCTCGTCACGCGGTCGGTAATCTCGAGCTCGACGTAAGTGGCTCCGATCGGCTTCTCGATATCGACTGCTACTTCACTGCGGTAACTTCTCAGTTGCTCGCTCTCGCCCGAGAGCCTGGCGACGATTTCGTGGTCGCCCACATTAAGATTTTCGATATGCAGACGTTGCACGCCGCCACGCATCAACGCCCCGTTCTCGCGTTCGCTGTAAAGGTAGTTGGCAACTTCCGTGCCGTCGATATGCAGGCTGACGGACTCGAGATCGAAGTACTCGCCGACATCCATGGACAGAAAAAACGCCACCTGGGAGTTGGCCGGATACAGCAGCGATTCCTCCAGGGTGAACAGCTCCGCGCTAAGATCCAGGACGTCATTCTTGATCGCCTGAATTTCTTCGTCGACGCTGCGGAACGTCGACGCCGCCTGGACACCAGGAGCAGGCTCAGCGGCTGAATTTTCGACCGGCGAACTCGCGTCGAGCGTAAAGACTGCCTGCGCGTGAGCGAAACCGGCTAATCCAAACAGGGCTGCAAACAGCCCAATCAACTTTGCTGTCACGCTAGCATCTCCTGACCTGGTCAGTCAGACGTGAATGAATTTGATAAATTTTATCCGCGCCCGCAGGGCGAATCAGCGTGTTCGCAACATAGTCCTTTAGCTCAGCAATAAAGTGCTGATATGGCCTTTGACGGGCTCATAAAATCGTCAGCCAGTGAGTTCAATTCTGAAACTGGCAGGCGCGAACGACCGACATGAGATTGCACTCATGATCCAAAGAGCAATGGCAATTTCGATTCTCTGTGCGGCGAGCAGCCTCGCCGGCGAGATGAACAATTATCTTTGCATCACCGACAAGGTGACCGGCTTCAGTCATGATCCAGCGACGGACAGCTGGGATCGGTCCTCTTTTTTGCCAGGCGAGCGATTCATGCTTACCGCAGCCGGAAAAGATCGATATTTCATTGAAAAACTTGATGAAATTCGGAAATGGTCAGCCGATTGCCGGCACCGAACTGAACTCGACGAGGATTCATTCACCTGTGAGTCCGGCACGAACACGGTGCATTTCCATCGCAAGGAACAGCGTTTCACCGCGTTTCGTTATTTCGGTTTCTGGGGCGGCAGCAACGACAGCATGTCGATTTCGATCGGCAGTTGCGCGGTGATCTGACCAAGGTCACATAAAGGCGATCACCGCAAGGATTATCGCGTCAATAGTCGTTCCAAGATTCCCGAAGGTCACCGTCAGCGTTGCCGCGATAAGGCCTGCGGCGACGGCATACTCGGTTACCGTCAGGCCGCTCTCGGAGACCAGGAACCGGACCCCGGCCGACACCCGCAAACTCCCGGAGCCGATGGCGGGCCGCGGGTCAGTGACCCATCGATGACTATTTCTGTGCATAGATTACGCGATTCAATTTGGCGGCTTCCGGATCGATCCTGACGTCGATCGTGACGCTGCCGACAGAGCCGTGTTCGTTCCTGGCGCTTATCGTTACTTTTACCGGCTCACGACTGTCGGCAACCAGCTGCAGATTATCGATATCGGGAGCGCGGATGATCAGGTTCGCGGTGCGTGCTTCGCTGCTCCGCGCTTGTAATCCTTTGACCCTTCCACGGTCGCGGACCAAGGACATCGACTGGCTGCCTGAGGACACGACTCCGGAAGACGTGGTCGTCAACCCTTCGTAGACCAGGGTCGATCCCTGCACCGGCAAGACAAGGTCGAACAGAAATTCCGCGGGGCTGCCGCCACGTACCAGCTCCAGGTCGATTGCTGCACCCGGATGTTCCGGGTCTCCGTAGATATTGAAAGCGAAGACCGATGTCTGACCGGGCGCCATCACGATCTCATGATCATTGCGCACAGCACGGTTGTTTTCCGTCGTAATTTCCGGCTTGTTGATCGGCGTCGGCGTGACGGCTTCCACTGCGAGCGCCCAGTGCCCTACAGGGCCATCGACCTGGGGTGCGACCCATTCGACGGCGCCAGTAAACGTATCCTGGCTGGACCCTTGCGGCCCCGTGACCGGGATATGATACGAGCCGATATATCGAAACGCGCCGCCGCCCTCGCCAGGAGCCAGCGAGTCGACGTCGAGCGTCCCGGCAGGCGCGTAGTAGAATCGCAGTTCAGTATCTCCTGCGGTCTCTCCGCCCATGTTCCGGACTCGCGCAAAAATTCTATTCGTGCCGCCGGGGATCGGGTCGTCGTGGACGCCATCGTTGTTATTGTCGATCCAGATGCTGTCGCTCGCCTGCTCACCGCCCATCTCGCCGAAAGCGAGATCGAATGACCGGCCATCCTCGCGGTGGTTTACCGCGTTTTCCGCGTCGAGTCGGCCCCAGCCGCGGACGTCGTTCGGCACGCTGAATCGCCAGGCCGTCTCGCGCAATATGTACATCAGCTCGTGCGGCTGCAGCGTCGGTGAGGTCTCCAGCAACAGCGCCGCCGCGCCTGAAACATGGGCAGCCGCGAACGAGCTCCCGCTGCTCTCCACGTAGCCGCCGCCAGGCGCGGTCGACCTGATACTGATGCCGGGCGCGGTTAAATCGGGCTTCATCAAGCCCGGAGGATACGGATAATCCTGGTAACTCTTTACCGATTGCCAGCTGACCGGTCCGGCCGCGCTGAACGTGGCAACGGGATCCAGCCACTCGCTCGCCGATGGCGCGCCGACGGCAGACACTGTCAGAGCCCGCGGTACGCTCCCCGGGAGCGTGATGTCGCCGGGCGCGAGGGCGTGAACCATCGGGGCATTACCGCCATTCCCCGCAGCAGCCACGACCAGCACGCCGGCATTACTGGCATTGTCAACGGCATCCCGCCATGTCGCCGCGTCAGGGAACCTTGATCGTGGCCACCCCACGCTGAGGTTGATGAGGTCGGCGCCATTCACGAGCGCATACTGCATGGCTTGCCACGCCGAGACCTGGGAATTCATCTTCAGCACCATCAGCTCGGCGCCGGGCGCCACCCCGGTCGCCAGTCCGGCGTCACCGTTGCCGGCGATAACGCCGGCAACTTGGGTCCCATGGCCGCCATTACCCCCGGAAGCGAGAAAGCCGGGCGACGGATCATTGTCAGCCGATTCGAAATCCCAGCCGACAACGTCATCGACCCAGCCATTGCCGTCATCGTCGATACCGTTGACGTCCTGAGAGCTCAATTTACCGTCGCCGTCAAGATCCTCCGCTGCATTCACCCAGATTCGATCGCCGAGATCGGAATGCTGCATGTCGACGCCGCTGTCTATGACGGCGACGACGATACCCGATCCCCGAATCGCGCCGGCGGCCCGCTGCCATACCAGCGGCGAGTTGACATGCTCGACGCTCCATGACGGATCGGTGAGGAATAAAGGCGCCCTCGTACTGCCGGCAATGTAGTCGATCTCCTGGAACTCCAGGAGATATGGAATCGCCTCACGCGTAACCTCGACGGAAATGACGTTCGAGATCCATAAGGGCTCAATATCCTGCGCCAGACCGTCCTCTTCCAGCCACCTTATCGCTTGCAACAGGTTGGCCTGGCTGTCGCTGGCAAAATTCTGCAAATAGTTGATGACCGCTGCACGCTGCTCTGCTTTGCCAGCTGCATTCCTGTAGGTCTCGTCGTTGTCCAGATCAGGGCGATTGTCCAGGCGGATGAGGATGGGCAGGAATTCGCCTGATCGCGCAGCATCGAGTTGCGAACTCAATGCAGGCGTCACCAGCGCGGGGTCGACGGCCGAATAGTCTTCGCTGCTATGAAACCGGTGGGAGCTGCTCGTATCTGTCGGTTCGGGCGGACTCGCGCACCCATAGGTGAATGCCAGGACAAGCAGACCGATCGTCCTGCATAACGGTAACCGAAACCATCGTTGGGTAATCACGACCATCTCCGTTGAAACTTCCTCGTAGCCGCTATCTATAGCATCGGCATCAAATCGGTCGATAGCACGATATTGCGATTCAATAGCAATTTCATGCAGGCACTGCCGCGTTATCCGGACGGATGCGGCGAAGCGCCGCCGGGGTCTACCAAACGGCGGGGAACAGGCGCCAACGCGTCTTGACGGCGTATTCGGCGTATTTGGGATAGTTAATAAGGAGTCCCTCTTCGTAGCGAATCCGCATGACGAGGAAACCCGTGCCGCTGATGACGATTCCCAGGTTACCGATGCTCGGGTTGTTGAGGTAGTAACCGATATAGGTAATCACGTACGCCATATATAAGGGGTGTCTGACCAGGCGATACAATCCGTTGGATTTCACGCCGCGATGCGCCGGCAGCAGCCCCAGGCAGCGATTGAGCGCAATCAAAGCGCTGATCTGCAGGACGAAGCCCACGATTTGCAGGGCGTTGCCGGCCAGGATGTCGGCGGAGGACTCGACAGGTCGCAGCAAGAATGGCGCCAGCGTGCCGCAAGTAGTGGTCAGCCACGCCTGCCAGGAATGCAGGGTTTCGTCAGGATCTCTCCTGACAACGAGGAAGATCGCGACGATGGTTTCCGTGACGACAATCAGGAATACGCTGAGTCTCGGCTCGGCAATGAAACTCTTGGCATTCGCGATCGCGAAAAAAACGAAGAACGTGGCAAGCAGCATGTTGGTAAACGCCAGGCCGACGCCGGACAAAGACGACTGCTCGATCGCCGCTCGAAAGTCGAAAAACCCGGGCTTTCCGGGCGCCGCCGTGTCTAGTTCTTGACTGCTCATGTTGCTGACGATCTCCGTGACTCTATCTCGTTTTGCCGTCTCTCCTGTTTGCGCCGATCGACTTGCAGCGCTCCGGTGTCAGGCAGGTTCAGTTTCTCCGCGATGTCCGCCAGTCGGGCGTCCGCATCCGGGGAATCGGACTGTTCACTGAATTTAGAAGGAGAGCAGCCGACGTAACGGCGAAAAACCCGCGAGAAATAAGATGGATCATTGAAGCCGACCGAATAGGCTACGTTGCCGACGGCTATATTCGGATGGCGAAGTTCCTGGCAGGCCTGCAGCACTCGGTAGCGGATAACGAAATCTTGAAAGGTCAGTGAGAAAGCTTCAGTGAACTCATGACTAAAGTGATACACGCTCATCCCGCAGATTTCCGCGACGTCGGCATTGCGAATTTTTCCGCGAAAATTCTTCTCTACGTAATGAACGGCTGGCGCCAGCCTGACGTCAAGTACACGCTGGCCGACGGGAATCTCCATCGGGATGCTGGTTTTAAACTGGTAGAGATTTCGCTTTGCGGGCGGCTCCTCTGCGGACTGCAGGCGCGCAAGAAACTCGAGGCAGCGGACAATTTCATCCTTACCGATGGGCTTGACCAGGAAGTCGAATATGCAATTGCGATAAGCCCAGATCGCGAGCCGCTCGGAGTGCTGCGCAGTAATCATGAATACCGGCAATTGCGGAAATCGTTCTTTTGTAGAACGCATCAACTCGAGGCCCGGACGATCCGGATAGTCGAACTCGAAACAGAGTCCGAACTTTTCGCCAAGATCAAATTGTTCTTCCGGGTGATAGATGTTCAGGCAGTGATGAACTTCGAAATACTTGCTTATCGTCGTGTCCACTTCCGAATGCTGCGTAGCGAGCATCATGTTGAACCAGATGACTTTTGGTGCGGGCACTTTGTTTTGTTTCCGTACTTTTAGTTATTGTTAAAAAGTGATCGGCTAGTAATTTTTTGTTCGATAAGCGAGGCTTACGTGGAAATTTATTCTACTCAGATTTCTTGGAACGGCAAAAAGTAAAATGTTTTTCTTAACATAATGATCAACACCAAAACATACACTTAAGAGGCATAACTCAAACGAAAGTTAAGAACTCGCCACTTTCGCAAAATAGTGATTGAAGGCAACAAGAAAGTCCGGATCGAAATTCTCCGAATCACAAAATAGTTATTCGCTTCGGCAAGAAAATTCTACTTGCAAGATCGTCCTCTCCCATAAAGTCCTCTCGTCAACCAGGAATTCATCCGGCCATTAGCAAATGCTAACGACGAAAGCCGAATGCGTTCCGAGTCGACAAAAACGTGGTCCTGGTTTCAGGACGTTGCAAAGAGGAAAGAAGAATGAAAGAGAAACTAATCGCCTTCATTCGTGAAGAAGAAGGTCTGACCATCGTGGAGTATGCAGTTGCAGCGGGTTTGATTACTGCCACTGTTGCAGCTTCCTTTGGTGCACTCGGCGCAGCCGCAGAAGGCGTAATCACGACCATTACTGGTTACATCTGATCGGCAGCGCGTCTTGACGTTGGCGGGGCCGGTCAAACGGCCTCGTCGACTTCAAGATCCGAAAGGTCAATGAAATCGAAAGGTCAATGAAATAAAGAGCATTTCAATGCCAATTTTCAATACGCTAAATTCGACGGTAACTATTTGCCTGATCGCCGTCCTGGCCATAGCCGTCATTACCGATATCAAGAGTCACCGAATTCCAAACGTATTGCTGTTCCCGGCGCTCGCGTTCTCGCTGATGCTGCACGCGGCGGTAGGCGGTGTTGACGGCCTGCTTGGTTCGCTGGCGGGTCTCGCGCTCGGTATCGGCATGCTGCTGCCTCTGTATGTAATGGGCGGCATGGGAGCCGGCGACGTGAAATTGCTTGGCGTCGTGGGCAGCTTCCTGGGGCCATGGGCGACGGTGGTCGCGGGAATGGCAACGATGATTGCCGGCGCGATTGTCGGGATTGTCGTAATCCTGTGGCGGCGTTTCAGGCCGGGAATTCCGATGCACAGATTCCCTCCGGCCGGCGCCCAGGTCGTCACATCGACTGGCTCGGCATCCAGGATTCGGCCGGCACCCAAGAACATTCAGATTGCCTATGCGCCAGCCATCGCCGCCGGAACGTTAGCAGCGCTCTGGTACGTAGGCCTGCTACCTGTATATGGACTTACTTGAAAAGATGAGTACGAACGAGTCAGCAATAACCGATCGTGAGTGGGACCAGCTCGGCCTTGCACGGACCGTGAAGATGGTCCAACGACCGAAAACACTTGTTGAAACGGGCCTGTCGGAGACGTTCCTCGGGGACCTGATTGTCAAGCACCTGTTTGACAAAGGCTCGATGACCCTGGGCGAGATCAGCACCGCGGTGGCCGTTTCGGGTTCGATCGCAGAGGGCATCCTGAGCTTTCTGCGCTCGGAGGCGCGTATAGAAGTGCGCGCCGGACAAGCGAGCAGCTCCGGACTGGCGTACGCGCTCACCGAGAGAGGTCGGATGAGCGCCATGGACGCCATGAATCGCAGCGGCTACATCGGCCCGGCGCCCGTGCCGATACAGAGCTATGCAAGCATTGCGCGCGCCCAGACTATCCATAGCCGCAGCGTGACCCAGGACGCGATGAGAATCGCATTTGAAGACGTTTGTCTGGACGGGCAAATGCTCGATCGCCTGGGTCCTGCACTGAACTCCGGAAGAGCCATTTTTCTTTATGGACCTGCCGGCACCGGAAAGACTTATATATCCCAGCGACTCTGCCGGCTGTTCTATCACCCCACCCTGATCCCGCACTCAATCTCGATTAATGAACAGGTCGTGCAGGTATTCGACCCGATGGTGCACAAGCAGGTCGAGAACAAGATCGGTCACAACGCGCTCAAGCTTGAACAGGGTCACGACCCGCGGTTCACGATCTGCGAAAGGCCGGTCGTCATCACGGGCGGCGAGCTCACCGATGAGATGCTGGAGGTCCAGTACGACGCATCGTCAAAACTCTTTGAAGCGCCCTTGCAGTTAAAGGCGAACAACGGGATGTTCATCATCGATGACATGGGTCGGCAGAAAGTGTCGCCCGAAGTGATCTTCAATCGCTGGATCGTCCCGATGGAGGAAAAGCGCGATTACCTGACGCTCGGCTCGGGACGGCACTTTACGGTTCCCTTCGATGTCATCCTTGTCTTCTCCACCAACATCCACCCTACGGACCTGGCCGACGAAGCATTCTTGCGACGCATTGGCTACAAGATCCGGTTCGGGACACTGACCCCCGCGCAATACGAATATATCTGGCGAGAGGCGTGCGAGACGTATCGCATTGAATACGACGCGCGCCTGGTCGACTACGCCATAAACGAATTACACACGAAAGCCGGGGTATCGCTTCTGCCCTGCCATCCCAGGGATCTGCTTGGTATGGCGGTCGACCATGCGGTTTACGAGGACAACTCTCGGACTGTTACGCCGGAGCACCTCGAATGGGCGTGGAAGAATTACTTCGTCAGCACTAACGACTATACGCATTCGCCGGGGCGCCTCGAGCCCTGAATTAGGAGATTCGGAAAATGCCGAAACGTAGAGGATTAATCCTGATAACGCTATCGATAATGATGGCTGTAGGCGCTGCCTACGTCGCTAACGAATGGGTGATCGCAAAGGTCATGCCCGATGCCGAAATCGAAGAAAATCGCCAGCAGGTTGTCGCGGCCGCCATGTCCATCCCGTTTGCCACCAAGGTCGAGGACCGGCACCTGAAATTCGTCGACCTGCCGGAAGGCCTGGCGCCTGAAGGTTTCTTCTCGGCAACCGAAGCTGTTGTCGGCCAGGTATCGACAACGGCGATACCGCGCGGGGAAATCCTGATCGCTGATCGATTCCGCGCCCACTCCGCGGGGAGCACGCTCGCCGCGCTGGTCGACACGGCGATGCGCGCTGTCACTGTCCGGGTAGACGACGTCGTCGGTGTCGCTGGATTCCTGCTGCCCGGCAACCGCGTTGATGTGCTGGCCTCGCGCAAGCAGAACAACAAACGCGCAGAGACCGAAACCATCCTGCGCAATATCAAGGTGCTTGCCGTCGACCAGACTGCGGCCGCCGATACCAACGAGCCGGTGATCGTGCGCGCAGTAACCCTCGAGATGTTGCCGAGAGAAGCAGAGGAACTCTTCCGCGCCAGAACGGAAGGTTCGATCCAGCTGACGCTCCGCAATCCGCTCGCCAAGGAGGTCGAAGCGCCGCCGCCCCCGCCGCCGCGGGTCGTAGCACGGCCGGCGCCCAGGCCACGGGTGGCGCCACCGACAGAGGTCATGGTGATCCGCGGCACGAGCGTCGACAAAACAAAAACAAAGAAATAACTCGGGCCAAAGAAGCCCGGCAAAGATCTAACAGAGGACACATCGAATGCGTGTATTCCGATTATTGAACCTCAGGACAGTCCACCTGATCGCGGCCGCGGTCTGCCTGATGACTGCCGGCAACTCGATTGCGCAGGAGCAATTGGCCCGGCTTGGGGGAGGCTCGGAGAACTCGATGTCCGTGCCACTGTTCAAGTCGCGGGTCGTCGCGCTCAACACGTCCGCCGCCCGGGTATCGGTCGGCAATCCGGACATCGCCGACATCCTGATCATTCAGTCGACCCAATTGTACGTACTCGGCAAAGACCTTGGCACGACGAACGTACTGTTATGGGACCGCGAAGATCAGCTGATCGGCACGGTCAATGTCGAGGTAACCCACGATCTCCAGGCGCTAAAGGAGAAGTTCTTCCGCGTCCTGCCGAACGAGCAGATCGAAGTCCACTCCGCCCAGCGGAACATCGTGCTTTCCGGACGAGTGTCGAACGTCGGCTCCATGAACGCCGCGCTGCAGATCGCGCAAGGCTATTTCACACAGCTCAATACTGCCACCCAGGCGCAGACATTCGAGCTGCAGCCGGATCAGTCGCGGAGAGCTGACCGGAGCGTCGGCGAAATCATCAACCTGATGTCAGTCGGCGGTGTCCAGCAGGTCATGCTCGAAGTCAAGGTCGCCGAGATTTCGCGCGAAGAGCTGCGCAGGCTGGATGTGCAGTTCAATGCCATCCTGCAGGGGAGCAGCCGCTGGAACTGGGGCGGCGTCAATGGCGGAGCCTCCTTCCCCGACGCACTGTTCGAACCGGGCGGCGTGCGCGCACCTGTTTTCGGCAACGAAGCGCCGTTCGGGCCGGTCATAGACGAGTTTGCACCGAATGACATGATCATCGACGACAAGGGCTTGTTCGCGAGCTTCCTGAGCTCCAACGCATTGTTCAATATCGCGATAGACGCGGCCAAAGAGAATGGCCTCGCGAAAGTGCTTGCCGAGCCGACCCTCGTGACGCAAACCGGTCATGAGGCCAGGTTCCTGTCGGGCGGTGAATTTCCAATCCCGGTCCCGCGCGGCCAGAACGGCATCACGATCGAATTCAAGGAATTCGGTGTCGGCATCGGCTTCCTGCCGGTCGTTCTCGACTCTGATCGCATCAGCCTGAAACTCAATATCAGCGTCAGCGAGCTTGCGAGCCCGAACAGCGTGGCTGTCCAGAGCGAAGGCGTGTCGTCGACATTCGTCATCCCGTCTCTCACCAAGCGCAGCGCTGAGGCGACGGTGGAACTTGCCGACGGCCAGACGATCGGCGTGGCCGGACTCATCAACGAAAGCATGCGTGAAGTCGTGACCAAGTTTCCCGGACTCGGCAGTATCCCCGGGCTCGGCGCGTTATTTCGCAGCCAGCAATATCAGAAAGGCGAGACGGAGCTACTCATACTCGTGACGCCGCATCTCGCCAAGCCCCTGAACCCGGCCGACGTGCAGCTGCCGACAGACAACTTCGTCGAACCCGATGACTTCGGCTGGTACTTCGGCGGCAGGCTGGAAGGCAGATCCGACGACTGAGTCGTCGTCTCCGTTTGTAAATGTGAACAGGAACATAAAAATGTCCATCCCAAGCAGAACCATCGTTGCCGGCCTGGCAACCCTGATCCTCGCCGCCGGCTGCAGCAGCCTGCAGAGGGCGCCTGCCGAGCCTGAGGTTGCTTTCGGTGAAGTCGTCCGCGGCGTCATGAACGCACAGATCCATGATTACGACGCTGCGATCAACCCGAACCCCGAGGCCGTCGAAGGCAGTGACCCCAATCGTCTGAACAATGTCGTCACGACCTACCGGGAGCACATATCGAAGCCCGAGGAAATCCGCCAACCGCTCGAGATAAGCGTCGGCGGCAACTGACGCAGACAGGGCCCTGGAGTTAGCAACATGAGGACCAACAGAATCGCAAGGCAACGAGGCATAGCATTGCCGCTGGTTGTCATCGGACTCGCCGCGATGCTCATCATGGCGGGCATGGCGCTCGACAGCAGCCACGCATATGTCAACAAGACCCGCCTGCAGAACACCGTCGACGCAGCGGCGCTGACCGCCGCGAAAGTTTATGACGAGACTGCGGACGTCATCCAGGGCACGGCGGCGGCCAATTCGACCTTCGGTATCAACACCGATGGCATCGGCAACTTCGAGGTCGACGCGGCATACGACGGCGGCAACATTTCCGTTGTCGTGCAATGGTCGCCGACGCTGTTGCCTTTCGTGCCATCGGGGATAGGTCCGTATGCTCGCGTGATCGCAACCGGCTTCAATACGCCGACCACGTTCAGCAACATCGCGGGGATAGCGGATATCCCGGTCATAGCGTCTGCGGTTGCGGGACCCAGCCCCAGTATCGTCGATGCCTGCAACATCGCGCCGCTGGTCGCCTGCGCAACCGATATGAACGATGCGTATTTCGGCTTCGAGCTGGACCGACTGATGGTCCTGAAGCCGAATCCCGGGGACCACGGAGACGTGGGTCCGGGCAATTACAAACTGCTGCGGCTGAACTGTCCCGGTGGCGACTGCGTCCGCGAAGCGATGGCAGGAAGTTACGAGAACTGCGCGTCAACCAACGAAGCCGTGGAGACGGAGCCCGGCGTCACCGCTGGACCGACTGAACAGGGATTCAACACCCGCTTCGGCATCTACGGCGGACCCATCGGGCCTGACGACTATCCGCCGGACGTCGTCACCGACTGGTATGGCCTCGAGCTCGACACCTACCCGAACCCGGACGATGATCCTCTCGACCCGCGGGACAACGACATTATTACAGTTGGCCAGGGCGGCCCCCAGGTCGAGTATGTGTCCGACGCCGATTTCCCGGCCGTTGCCGCTTACTCGAACTATGAAACCAGGACAATGAACGGCGTGCACAATTTTGCTCCCCCGGTTGGCGTCGAGTGGCGGCGCGTGATGGCACTGCCGATTGCCGACTGCAGTGGCGATGAGTCCGGGCAAAGCACGCTGCAGATAGAAGGCTTCGCCTGCTTCTTCATGCTGCAACCCATCAGCGGCGGGCCTGAGAAAAATATCTACGGTCAATTCACCAATGGCTGCCTTGCGGGCGGCGTAGCAGGTTCGTCGCCCGGATCGGGTCCGGGCCCCTATGTGATTCAGCTCTACAAGGACGCGAGTTCGAACGACTCATGAGAAACCGGTTCTTGAAATCGTTAAGGAAACGCCAGGTCGGCGCGGTGCTCGCGGAGATGGCGCTGGTAACGCCGATTCTCCTGTTCATGATGCTCGCTACCGCCGAAGTCACGCGGATGTTCATCGACCACAATACGCTGACCAAATCGGTCCGCAATGGCGTCAGGCACCTCTCCTCGAATTCGCTGTTTGGCACCACGGGGACGGTATTCCTGAGTGCCGCGCTGCAGACCGAGACGAGAAATCTCGTGGTGTTCGGCAACGCTGCCGGTGTCGGTCCGCCCGTATTGCCGGGGCTGACCACAACGGACATATCGATTATCGATGCCGGGTCGACCAATGTAACGGTCACGGCCACCTACGGCATCAGCGGAATGCTCGGTGCGGTCCTGCGCAGCTTCCATGGCGGCGCGGACATCCCGATGGTATTCACCCTGGAAGCCAGCGCAACCATGAGGTCGCTCTGAAATGAAGCGCCGCGACCTGCAAATGCGTTTCCAGCGCGGACTCTCGGTCGTAGAGTTCGCGATCGTCGCCGGCGTGTTGTTCATCCTCATATTCGGCGTCATCGAAGTCGCGAGAGCGTTCTTCGTCGCCGCTACGCTCGATGAAGCCACCCGCCGCGGCGCGCGGATGGCAGTCGTGTGCGAGATTAACGATCCGGCCATTGAGCAAGCTGCGGCATTCGACAACGCGGTCATACCCGACCTCGACGCCAGCGACGTGTCGGTCGAGTACCTGACTGCTACAGGCGCCGTTGTCGCCGATCCGACCAACCCGGCCTTCTTTCGCCTGGTTCGTTACGTTCAGGTTCGCGTAGTCGGTTATCAGCACCAGATGTTCATCCCGTTTGCGACGGCTTTGGCGCCATTCACGATGCCGGAGTTTTCGACGGTCCTGCCGCGCGAAAGTCTTGGCGTATCGAGAGAAGGAATTACCCCATGCTAACCATCGAAGGAGTCATCTGAGTTGCGCAAGCTGAAAGTCATGATTGTCAGTCGCTCACGGCCGACCGCGGAGAGCTTGTCAGCAAAGCTTGCTGACTCGCGGGACTATGCGATCCAGATCCGCGTCCCCACCAATGGTCACTCGGACCCGTTCTACGGTTTACAGGAACAGCCCGATATCCTGCTGCTCCACGCGGTTAACGGACAGAGCGAGCTGCACTTTCTTGCCGATAACGACGCGAGAAACAAGGTGCCGTTGATTGTGTGTGGACCGGACAACGACACGGAGGCGATGCGGCTCGCGATGCGGGCCGGCGCTCGCGACTTCCTGCCGGAAAATATGCCGGCGGCGGACCTCGTAGCCAGCCTTGCTCGAATCCGGGACGAATCGAAGCGACAAAAAACCGGCGCCCGCGGCAAACTGGTCGTTGTCGCCAACGGCAAAGGCGGCTCCGGCGCCAGCTTCATTGCCGCCAATCTCGCACACAGCATGGTCGTCGATGCCCGGCAGAGCGCGCTACTGATGGATCTCGACCTGCAGTTCGGCGGGCTGTATCGCTATCTCGATCTAGAGCCGGAAATGGGCATCATGGAGGCGCTGGAGGCCGTCTCGGAGATGGACGAGATCTCGGCCGAGGCCTACACGAGCGAGCATCACAGCGGTCTCAAGCTCCTGGCCGCGCGATCGAATCGTCATTCACTGCCCAAATCCGTCTCTGTCGACCGGCTCGAGTCTCTGCTCGATGTCTACCTGTCACTTTATGACGTTGTCGTTACGGACGCTCGTCCGCACCTCGATGCCGTCAACGAACTGTTTTTCGAAAAGGCCGACCAGGTGCTGATCGTCGTGCAGCAGTTCCTGCCCAACGTGCAGGACGCATCAAGGCTGGTCCAGCTCCTGACGAGAGACCTGGGCATAAACAAGGAGCGCCTCGCCATCATCGTCAATCGCTTTGCCAAGAATGCGGCCATAGAGATCGACGATATCCAGAGTGCGCTGCGAATTGACAGGGTTTTCCAGATACCGAACCAGTTCAAACTGGCGGCGGAAGCGATCAATGCCGGCCTGCCGGTCGCCGAGGTTTCCAGGAACGCCCCCCTGGCGAAATCGTTTCGTGGTCTGCAGGAAAAGATTGTCCAACCGGAGGTCATTGATGAAGCGAGCCTCCTGTCCCGCGCATTGCCGAGCTTTTTGAGGAGATAACGGATGGTAACGGCTCTCAATAGTCGATTCATCGAGGACCCTTCAGGGGAAGAAGCCGATGAAACCGACCGGATCAGGCCCTTGTCGGCGCAGGAATCCGAGTGGAAGCAGAAGATCGCCGAAAAACTGCTGACGGTTCTCGACCTTTCGCTGATCGACACGGTCGACGATGACAAGGCACGTGTCGAGATTCGCACGATTGCAGATCAGCTGCTCACGGAGGAATCGGCGCCGTTAAGCCGCAAACAGCGGAAACTGATCATCGAACGGATCGAGGACGAAGTCATGGGGCTCGGTCCGCTGGAGCCATTGCTGGCCGACCATACGGTCTCTGACATCCTCGTCAATGGATTCGAAACGGTTTATGTCGAGCGGCGCGGCAAGCTCGAAAAGACGAATGCGCGATTCACGGATCACTCGCACCTGATCAATACCATCGACCGAATCGTTTCCGCCGTCGGTCGCCGAATCGACGAGTCATCGCCGATGGTGGATGCGCGCCTCGCCGACGGCTCGCGCGTCAACGTGATCATCCCGCCACTTGCGATCGACGGCGCGATGCTGTCGATTCGCCGCTTCGGCGTCGAGTTGCTCGGCATGGAAAACATGATCGAGCTCGGCACCGTCACCGAGCAGGTGGCGCGGGTCCTGGAAGCGATCGTCAAGGCCCGTCTGAATGTGCTCGTGTCCGGTGGCACGGGCGCTGGTAAGACAACCATGCTCAACATCCTGTCGAGCTACATCCCGCATGACGAACGAATCGTTACGATCGAGGACTCGGCGGAATTGCAGCTGCGACAACCGCACGTGGTGCGCCTCGAGACGCGGCCGCCAAACATCGAGGGCAAAGGCGAGGTCACCTCCCGGGACCTGGTTCGTAACAGCCTGCGGATGCGCCCGGACCGCATCATCGTCGGCGAGGTGCGCGGCGGCGAAGCGCTCGACATGCTGCAGGCCATGAACACCGGCCACGACGGCTCGCTGACCACGATCCACGCCAACACCCCGCGCGATGCGCTGGGACGCGTCGAAAACATGGTGTCGATGACCGGCATTTCTTTTCCAATCAACGCGCTGCGCTCACAGATCTCTTCGGCGATCAATATCGTCCTGCAGATCGCACGGCTCGAGGACGGCGGCCGCAAGCTGATCAGCATGCAGGAGATCAACGGCATGGAAGGCGACGTCATCACGATGTCGGAGCTCTTCGCCTTCAAGCGGGAAGGCATGGACGACAACGGCAAGGTCCTCGGCAGCCTGCAGCCGACCGGCATCATCCCGGCGTTCCACAAGCACCTGGAACACCGCGGAATCGATCTCCCGGTCGAGGTCTTTCAACCCAACTGGTAAGTGACAGGAATCGAGATGTCCAACGGCGCACAAATTTTTATCATCATGGTTTTCGTGACCGTCGTGCTGCTCATGCAGGGCCTCGTGGTTCCCGTTTTCGGCGAAAGCGCCAAGATGCGCAAGCGTCTCAAAAAGCGCATCGGGGACATCGAGTCTGCGTCCGAGGCGGAGGCGTTTTCGTCGCTCCTGCGGCAGAAATACCTTACCAAGCTGTCGCCGCTCGAGCGGCGTCTCGAATCCCTGCCGGCGATGGAGGCGCTGGCGAAGCGGATCGAACAGGCCGGTCACAAGATCCTTGCGTACCGGCTGGTCCTGTTGTCTGCCGTGCTCGGGCTTGCTGCCCTGATCATCGGATACCTTTACCTGCGCATGCCGATCGCGGCGCTCGGTGCCGGCGCATTCGCGGCCTACGTTCCATTCCTGAAGATCGGCATGGATCGCACGAAGCGCATGGCGAAATTCGAAGAGCAGCTCCCGGACGCCATCGATACGATGAAGCGGGCGCTGCGCGCCGGCCATCCGCTCGGTGCGGCGCTCAAATTCGTCGCTGACGAAATGGACGACCCGGTTTCCACGGAATTCGAGCTGACGTTCGGCGACATCAATTACGGTAATGATGTCCGGCGGGCAATGCTGGGCCTGCTGGGCCGGGTGCCCAGCGTTACGGTGATGGCGCTGGTCACCTCCATTCTCGTGCAGAAAGAGACCGGCGGTAATCTCGCGGAGATCCTCGAAAACATCTCCGGCGTGATCCGCGGAAGGTTCCGTTTTCAGCGGAAGGTCAAAACCTATTCGGCGGAAGGCCGCATGTCGGCCTGGGTCCTGGCGATGGTGCCGCTCGTACTTTTCGTAACCTTGTGGTTCCTGACCCCGGATTACCTGCCCATGCTTCTGGACGATCCGCGAGGAATGAACATGATCACCTATGGATTCATTTCTGGCATTGCCGGGATTCTCTGGATCAGAAAAATTCTTCGGATCGAGGTCTGAGTCATGGATGGAATACTGGACTTACTGAATGTCTATCTGAACGATGACGTTGTCATGCGCCGGATCCTGGTTGGTCTCGCCGCGGCGACGATCTTCATTCTCGGCCTGGGCATCTCCTTCCTCGTCATTAACGCCACCAGCCCCGTACGCAGGCGCCTCGGCCTGATCGCCGACGACAAACCCGCAAAGAACCGGATTGCCGTTCAGGTGACGACCGCGCTCGGGCCGGTTGCCAGTTACGTGCTTCCGCAAAAAGACGTCGAACGCAAGGATATGACCATGAAGCTGATGCGCGCGGGCTATCGTTCGCCGCAGGCGCTGCAGGTTTTCTACGCGATCAAGTCGCTTGCGATCGTCGCTCTGCCATTACTTGCGTTGCTGAGTTTCCGCTTCATTCCGGTATTGGAGAACAAGTCCGCGCTGAATCTTGCCGCAATCGCAGCCGGTATCGGCATGTTCGGACCGAACATCGTGCTTAGCAAGCTCGTCGATATTCGCGAGAAGGCGATCCGCAACGCTTTCCCGGACGCACTCGATCTCCTGGTCGTCTGTGTCGAATCGGGCCTGGGCCTCGCCGCCGCCATCCAGCGCGTAGCCGACGAACTGGATGTCAGTCATCCGGAACTGGCATTCGAGCTGTCAACGGTCAACGCGGAAATTCGTGCAGGCATGCCACGCGAGAAAGCGCTGCGCAACCTGGCTGACCGAACCGGGCTGCAGGATATCCGCGGCCTGGTCGGGCTGCTCGTGCAAACAATGAAGTTCGGTACCAGCATTTCGGACGCCCTGCGCGTCTACTCGGAAGAGTTCCGCGACAAGCGCATGCAGCGCGCCGAAGAACAGGCGGCGAAGATGGGAACCAAGCTCATTTTCCCGCTCGTGTTCTGCATGTTCCCCGTATTTTTCATCGTCGCAATCGGCCCTGCCGTGATCAGCATCATGGAGTGGATGGCGAGCCGCTAGGCGGACCAGGTGGAGACATTGATGAACATTTACCCATCCAGATTTTCGCTGCCGCTCCTGTGCCTGGCCGTCGCGCTGACCGGCTGCGCGTCCACGCCCGAGGTGCAGACCGCGGCGGCGGGCGACGATCTGCGCAACAAGAACATGGACGTGTTGTTCGCGACGGAATTCCCGGTTGCCTCCATGGACGAGGCCCTGAGCATCGCCGCACAGTCGCAGGCGGCCGGCGACATCGACAAGGCTATTTTCTTTTACGTGCGGGCGCTGCAGTTCGACGAGTCGAACGTGAAATTGCTGACGCATATCGGCGATATCCACATGCACCGCGGCGACTCGACGATGGCCAGGCGCGCCTTCGGCCAGGCCATCAGGCACGATCCGGGATTTGCCCCGGCACTCGAGGCCCTCGGCTTGATCGACATGACGGAGGGACGCGATGAAGACGCAATCTCGAGGCTGTCCCAATCGATCGCGGCCGACCAGGATCGGTGGCGTGCACACAATGCGCTCGGCGTATTCGCTGACAAGGACGGCGATCACGACAAAGCCCTGTCACATTACCGGACAGCGCTGAACATTAATCCGGATGCAGCGCATGTCCTCGCCAACGTCGGCTACTCGCGTTTTCTCGCTGGCGACGTTGAGGGCGCAATCGCCGACCTTCGCGATGCGGCGGATCAGCGCGGTTTCGACGCGGCCTGGGGGAACCTCGCGCGGGTTTATGCGAGCCAGGGTTTCTACGAGGACGCGGTCGTCGCATTTTCCCGGGTCATGAGCGACGCCAATGCATACAGCGCAACTGGCAAGATCGCGATGGAGAACGGCGATTTACACCAGGCGTTCTACCTGCTTTCCGAGGCTGTCGGCAGGTCGTCGGTCTATTTCCCGGAAGCCGAAGAAAGCCTGCGCAAACTGAGAGCGCAAGGCGTCACCTCGGCGCCGATCCATATCACCGCTCGTCTCGGGAACAGCTCCCATGAATGACAATCGCAGGTGGCAGATGTCCGCGATGCTGACCTTCCTGACGTTGGCGGCAATCGTAATGTCCGGCACCGCGCGAGCAGACGCCAGCAACGGCGAGTACCTGGGATACCGGCTTGGCGACAAGTTCTCCGTCCCGATGAACGCCCAGCCCAGGCCGCATGTCGCGGGTCCGCTGGTATACGATTTCGGGATGAACACTCGCGATCATGGCGTCGAGACCATGACGGTTTTCGTGTCCCCGGAGAGTTCGATCATCGGCAGCATTTTCGGCGAATGGTACTTCGGCAACAAGCGCTCGGCGGAAAGATTTGCCGATCGTTACCTGGCGACCTTGCGTCGTAAATACGAGCAGTGGACGTCAGACGACGAGTCTTTGTCCAACGGCGAATACCGCCTGGCGGTCGAAGTGCAAAAACGGGCCAAGGATGACCATTTCTGGCCATCCTCCGACAAGTACCGGGTGGCAGTCAGCCTGATCTACGCACCGGATTCCTTGCGCCGCGGCGAGTGGATGGCGATTGTCTACATGGAAGCCAACAATCTCGAACGCATTACCAGCGCCGGACCGGGCGCCTGACGCGTGCGGCCATGGCAGCGGAGCAAATTAAGACCGGGCTTGCAGCTGAGTTATCGGGCGGCCACGCACGCCGCGGGTTGCGACGCCAATTGCCGGACCAGGGTCGCAAAGGCAGACTCGAGCGCCTCGTCCGCCGGCCTGAAAGTCGACCGGCCGATGACCGACTTTTCATTGCCCAGTACCCCGATGTCGAGTTCCGTCATGGCGTCGTGTCGCAGGTTCACGGGCAGCGACCAGGCATTGGCGTCGACCAGTGCCGTCACGGTCGCGTCCAGCAGGCACCGCGTGAGCTGCAGCGTAACCGGCGTACCAATCTCCCGGCCCGGCACGTAGGTCCGTCGGGACCACGAACCGCCGTCGATCCGGAGTATGAATCCATCCTGCTCGCTGCCGGCCGGGGGCACGGACACGAGCCGAAGCTCGAGGGTTTCCGGCGCCAGCGTTCCATCCTGCAGCTTGGCGAGCCCGTCCGCGAGGCTGTCGGCCCGGATGCCGTCCGCCGCCAATGGCGCCGCGATATCCAGCAGTCCGTTCGCCAGCGACAAGAGTTCGGCCGACTGCTCGCCCTCGTACAACTGGATCGACGACTTTTCGAGGCCGTCAATCTCGAGGTCGACGCGACAGGTGATTCGCAGCGCAGCCTCGCCGACACCCGGCGCGCGGCGGCCACCGTATTGCGCGTCAAAACCAGCGAAACCCGAGGCGAGAAGCAGGTCGAGCATCGCACCACGGTCTTCAGCGCTTATCGCTACCTGGCGCCTTGCGCTCCAGACGCCGACCTCACCGCGGAACAGGCTGAACGAGCGGCTCGCCTCCTCGTCCGTGCACGCCACGTCGAGACGCCAGGGAATGGTCGTGTCCCCTCTCGCAGCCTCGATTGCCGCTATCACATCCGCGGCTTCCGCTTCGGCCGCGAGAGCAGACCCGGAGCGCGCGACAATACAGACGACAAAGACGGCTATTGTCGTCGACACCCGGATCGCGGCTTTATACATAATTCAATGGCTCCCGAAACTGGTCAGCTATTCAGCCTGCATGCTTGCACAGCATAAATACGGTGACTACGATGAATATAACGAAATCGAATAATAATAGAGAGCGCAATATGCCCCGCATTTACTCTTTTATATCAGCTTTCCTGGTCGTTTCAGGAATTACCTGGTCAAACGCTGCAATGGCGCAGAGTGACGTCGCGTTTGAAAGGATCGAGTCGCGATCAGTGAACATTCCATTGGACTCGCTGGCGCTTGCGGCACAGGAAGCGCGATCGCGCCGCCCCGTTTTATCCGGCCCGCGGGAAGTCCCCAATTTTCGCGGTGAAGGTCCACCGATCATCAGCGGCGGCGGTCCGGCGGTGCCTGAGGAGGTATTGCAGACGTCGCAGGGAAGCGGCGCAACGGCAACTGGTTCCGGCTTCCCGGGCGCGAGCAATGACGACAACGCTGCGATTGTGGGTGGCATGGTCGCGCCGCCGGACACCGATGGCGAGGTCGGCGCGAGCCACTTCGTGCAGATGATCAATCTGCTGACGACGATCTACGACAAATCCGGCAATGAGGTCAGTGCCTCGTTTCCGAGCGATGCATTCTGGAGCGGCATCGGGGGTAATTGCGAGGCCTACAACTCTGGCGACCCGGTCGTGCTCTACGACGAGACGAACAACCGCTGGCTCGTGAGCCAATTCGCATTCCCGAGCAACCTGAACACGTTCTCGCAGTGCGTCGCAATCTCGCAGACCGGCGACCCGACGGGCGGCTATCACCGCTACGAGTTTCCGTTCGACAACATCGGTTTCAACGACTACCCGAAACACGGCATCGTCAGCGATTCGATCACGATGATGGCCAACCTGTTTTCGAAGCGCGGACCCTTCTTCAACTTCTCCGGGACATTCCTCGGTGTCATGGACAAAGACGCCATGTATGCCGGCAATGAAGCAACATTGATTGGCTTCAATATCGGCAATGGCGAATTCGGCTTCGTGGCCGGCGACCTCGACGGGTCCGGCAGCGCGCCGGCATTGTTCGGCACCGCGATGTCGACGTCGAATGCCTTCGACATCTGGCAGATCGACGTCGACTGGTCCACAGAGAATGCATCGGTCAACCAGGTCGCTTCGATTCCGATAACCTCCTACGACGGCGACCTCTGCTCGGCCTCTCGGGAAGCCTGTATCCCGCAGCCCGATGGCGGGCCCTCCCTCGAGGCGATGAGCGACCGGCTGATGCACCGGCTGCAGATTCGCGACTTCGGGGCGTATCGCACGATGGTCACCTCGCACGCCGTCGACGTCGGCGACGGTCGCGCCGGCATTCGCTGGTACGAGTTGCGGGAGTCGGGTGGCACCTGGTCGCTGTACCAGGAGGGCACCTTCGGGCCAAGCGACGGCCTGAATCGCTGGATGTCGAGCGCCGCGATGAACGCCGCCGGCGACATCGGCATCGGCTACCTGGTCTCGAGTGACAACTTCTACGTCTCGACCGCGGCTGCGGGCCAGTCGGCTGCCAATAGCGGCAGCGGAGTGCTGGATTCGGCTGAAATCCTGTGTACAGCCGGATCCGGAATACAAGACGGCACAGCCCGCGCGGGCGACTATTCCTCGACATCGGTCGACCCGGTGACGGACAGCTTCTGGCACACGAACGAGGTGTTCGTGAACTCGGGCAATTTCGAGTGGTCGACCTTCGTCTGCGAATTCAGCGTCGGTAGTGGGGGCTCTTTCAACACTCCGCCGACGGCGTCGTTTAGCTCTAACTGCACCGATCTCGCCTGCAGCTTCACGGACTTGAGTGTCAACGGCGATGGCACGATCGACACCTGGAACTGGGACTTCGGCGATGGTAATTCGTCGAGTGTCCGGAATCCCGGTCATACCTACACGGCGTCCGGTGACTACGACGTAACCCTGACTGTCACGGACGATCTGGGTGAATCGGATTCCGATGTCCAGACATTGTCGGTGAGCGACGGGCTTCCGGTGGCATCATTTACTTCGTCCTGCACCGACCTGACCTGTGACTTTACGGATACGAGCACAGACGTGGGCGGCAGCATCGTCGCGTGGGACTGGAATTTCGGTGATGGCAGCACATCGACGTCGCAGAACCCGTCGAACACGTATACGAGCGAGGGAACGTTCACGGTTTCCCTGATGGTCACCGATAACGATGGCCACACGGACACCGACTCGCAATCGGTGACGGCTACGGAGCCGCCTGATCCGGGGGCCTTCACATTATCCGTAAACGCTTACAAGCAACGCGGACTGCAAAAGGCCGATCTCGCGTGGAGCAATGCCACCGGTGCTAATGTAGAGATTTATCGGGACGGCGCGTTAATCGCAACGCCTCCCAACACCGGTGCCTATACGGACAATATCGATCGGCGGGGCGGCGGCAGCTACGCCTACCAGCTGTGCGAGACCGGCGGTAGCCCATGCTCGAATACTGCGACTGCCAGTTTCTGACGAGTCCCGGGGACAGTTGACTCAAACAAAAGGGGCCCGGATTCGGGCCCCTTTTTGTGCGTACTTTGTCCCCCGAATCAGGCGGGGAAGAAATCGATCGGCTTGGTCGTCGTGACCGGCTCGACGTCCCTGGCGTCGAAGCGGAACAGCATGACGCGCTGCACCAGTTTCCGTTCCAGTTCAGGATCGCCGAGTTCACTCGAGACGACTTCGCAGGCGGTGACTTCGCCGCTCGGCGCGATCGTCAGCCTGAGGACCAGCTTGCCTTCCAGCGTCGGGTCCATGCGCAGCGCGCGGTTGTAGAGCGCGAAAATAGCGCCCTTGTTGCGGTCGAAGACGAGCTCGATCTCCTCGCGGCTGCGTGACGCTTTCGAGCTCGTGCCCGTGCGGCGCGCGCCGCCCGCCGCCTCGCCGACCGATTCCACGGGGCTTGCGACCGTCGTCACGTTGCGCGCCGACAGCC
>JABAOE010004216.1_pt2 | contig 27291 bp, 24 predicted proteins | sample 7062141 | NCBI WGS metagenome assembly JABAOE01 (sample SAMN14538627, study PRJNA623070) | marine sediment metagenome | biome: marine biome [ENVO:00000428]; feature: marine pelagic biome [ENVO:01000023]; material: deep marine sediment [ENVO:00002113] | place: India: Gulf of Khambhat ...
TCCCCGATCTCGATCCATTGCACTGATCCTTTGCTTAAGCTATTCATTTTGCTTATAATCCGCGAGACGGATGCGGCCCCAGATGGCTCCAGAAACGGAGGCCACCGACCGAACGTTCCCGGCTGAACAAAGCCCAGTCGGGCAGATTGGGCCGGCAGGCAACATAGCCCTGACCGCACGTCATCGGGTTAACGTCGCTCACCCGCATAAGTAGCGATAGTAATTGACTTACGCGCTCCAGATATCGCAGTGGATTTACACGTCCTGCGCGTTAACGGATTTGCAGGACAGAAGTGACAAACCATCAGACTGACATTATTCAAACCCAACAAATCGGTGTTAATGAACTGTTAGCGGATAACGCACAAAACCCGTTGCAATAACGGGCATGCTCAAGGTTTGTCCTCCCTGACGCTGCGAGCGCGGGGGAGAACAAGAAATGAAGCGCATGCTGTTCAATGCAACTCATGCAGAGGAACTGCGGGTTGCAATTGTCGACGGACAAAAACTCCTCGACCTTGATATTGAAACGACCGGTAAGGAACAACGTAAGAGCAACATTTACAAAGGCGTCATCACTCGGATCGAACCCAGTCTCGAAGCTGCGTTCGTAGATTACGGCGCCGAGCGGCACGGTTTCCTACCATTTAAGGAAATCAGTCGGGCATATTTCAAGCGGCCTGATGCCGATCCATCGCGAGCACGCATCCAAGAAGTCCTTTCGGAAGGTAAGGAAGTCATTGTCCAGGTGGACAAGGACGAACGTGGCAGCAAGGGAGCCGCTCTCACTACCTTTATCAGTCTCGCCGGCCGGTACCTGGTTCTCATGCCAAACAACCCCCGCGGCGGGGGAGTCTCACGGCGTATCGAAGGAGAGGAGCGCAATGAATTGCGTGAAGCAATCGCTCAGCTCGATATTCCGCAAGGGATGAGTATCATCGCGCGCACCGCTGGAATCGGCCGTTCTGTAGAAGAACTACACTGGGATTTATCGTATTTGCTGCAACTTTGGCGTGCCATCGAGAACGCCGCCAACCAGCAAAGCGGAGCATTTCTCATCTACCAAGACGCCAGTCTGGTGATCCGTGCCATCCGCGACTACTTTCATCAGGACATCGGCGAGATCCTGATTGATACGGAGAGCATTTTCGAGCAGGCGCAGCAGTTCATGGCGCATGTCATGCCCCAGAACGTAAACCGCGTGAAGCTTTACAAGGACGACGTGCCGCTGTTTTCGCGGTTTCAGATCGAACACCAAATCGAGACCGCTTATTCCCGTCAGGTACCGCTGCCCTCGGGGGGCTCGGTGGTCATCGACCACACCGAAGCCATGGTTGCGGTCGACGTCAACTCGGCACGCGCCACCAGGGGCGGTGACATTGAGGAAACCGCCCTGCGAACCAATCTGGAGGCTGCGGACGAGATTGCCCGCCAGTTGCGCTTGCGTGACCTCGGTGGCTTAGTTGTGATCGACTTCATCGACATGGAGAGCGGCAGGAATCAACGCGAAGTCGAACTGCGATTACGCGACGCGCTGAAGTATGACCGCGCCCGCGTACAGACCGGCAAGATTTCACGCTTCGGTCTGCTCGAGCTATCCCGTCAACGACTACAGACTTCACTTGGCGAAACCAGTCACATCGCGTGTCCGCGCTGTAGTGGGACTGGCCACATTCGCTCGACCGAATCAACCGCGCTGCATATCCTGAGGATCTTGCAGGAAGAAGCAATGAAAGAGAATACCGCCGTCGTGCACATGCAAGTGCCCGTGGACGTCGCAACGTACCTGCTCAATGAAAAACGCAATGAAATCAACCTCGTTGAGCAACGGCTCAAAATCAGTTGCCTGCTAATCCCGAATGTTCACTTGCAGACACCAAACTACAACATCACGCGCCTGCGGCACGATGAATTGAACCAGCAGGACATCACTACCCCGAGCTACACCCTCGCCGAAATTCCCATGGAAATAGCCGATGAGCAACCGGCTCCAGCAAAGACGGAAGCGACCAGGGCGCAACAGGCCGCGGTCAAGGGCGTGACGCCAACCCAGCCGGCACCTGACCGTGGGATGAAAACCGCCAGAAGCAAGAGACCGTCGATGTTGGCGCGAATCTTCCGTTGGCTGTTTGGAGGTGGAAGCAAGACTGTTGAAAAGCCCAAGAAAGCCGAGCGACGTTCCAGACGTGCTGCCCGAACTTCGAAAGAGGCGCGTACGCCTCACTCGCGCGGTGGCCGTGAGGCACGCCGGGAACAACGCGACGGGCGTCGACGCCAAAGCAAAATGGCCCCATCGGCCGATTTGCCGGAAACTCGGCGTGAGGCGGCACGACAAAAACAACAAGCCGCAGAGCCCCGCAAAGCATCGTCTCGGGAGCAACTTGACCAGCAGCGTCCGGCGCCAAAAACTCGCGCAGAGCAAACCGAGAGTGCCGCAATCGAGCAGCGTTCGCCGACCAGCAAACCGGAACCTGAGAGCGAAGCACGCAGCGGGCGGCGGCGGCGACGCAGGGGTCGTGGTGGCGAACGTCGCCGCGAGACTCGGGTCGACACACTCGAGGCTCCTGCTGCAACTGCCGGCGAGCAACGTTGGCAGCGGGCCGACCAACAGCCTGTAGCGGCCCCAGAATTAGTCGAAACGGCCACTGACAATGATTCAATGCCAGTGATTGCCGAACTTCGAGAAGATGACGCTATTAGGTCGAGCGAGAACGTAGGCGAAAAGGTGTCGGCTGAAAGGGGGGCCGACACGCAATTAGCCTCAAAGGACCAGTCGGAACAAATTGAAGTGCCTGGTCTGGAAGAATTGGAAGAACTGACGCCTGTCAATGCTGAAAAAACACCGGTTGAGTCGGCCCAGAGTGAGCGGCACAAGCTGTCTTTCGACGTGGAAAAGACGGAGATACCGCCTATCGCACCAGAATCGTCAACCGATCAGATCGATCAGCCGGAAACGACCAGCGACCTGCGGCCTGACTCTGAGGAACAGCTGTCATCAGCAGATCGGCCCGTTGAGTTCAAGCCTGAGCCGCCTGTTGCGGTCCAGGAGGAAGATTATTCGCAACCTGAAACCGCGCTGACCGCTTGGAAGATGGAACCGGTCGAGCTGCCATCTGACATGGAGTTGGTTGAAACGAGGCCCGACGCACTGACGCAGAGCGAGGAGACGCCCGTCGAACTGCAACCGGCTCGTCGGCCTCGGCACGAGAGTTCCGAGGCCGAGGAAACACCGAGTGACGAGCCGCTCATCCAGATCGAGACGCAAACATCGCAACCGGGCGATCGTGTGGATAATCCGTGACGAACGTTTGCTTTAGGCATAGCAAAACCGGAAGAAAACAGGGAGCTCGGACTAGCTAGATGCCGAGCTTCTTCTTTATGTCGGCCAGCAGTCCTGCCGCTCCGTCCTCGACGAGATCGAGCACTAATTCGAAGCCTTGTCCAACTCCATAATACGGATCTGGTACATCTTGCCCTGAGTAGTTCTGGCTAAAGTCGAGAAACAAAGAGATTTTGTGTTGGTGCTCGGCCGGCGCACCCCGCTCCAGGATGGCGCGGTGATCGCGATCCATCGCCAACAAATAATCAAAGTTGAAAAAATCGGAGCGCACAAGCCGACGCGCGCGCAGATGCGTCATGTTGTAACCGCGTTGCCCTGCCGCGCGTACACTCCGTCGGTCTGGTTGCTCGCCAACATGGTAGCCATGCGTCCCGGCCGAATCGACTAACACATGGTCGTGTAGCCTCTCTGCGAACACCAGGTGGCGAAACACGGCCTCAGCGGTGGGCGAGCGACAGATGTTTCCGGTGCAGACAAAAAGCACCCGCAACGGCATGCCGTGCTGCACCGGCTTAGCCATATCGCCGCTTGGCCAATGAGGGCGATGGTCGAACAACCATTAGCTCAACGACCAGTGCCCCGGTCGGCAATCGAGGTCGTTGCCGGTCGGCGTTTTCGCGCCTGAGAAGCCCGGCTTGGTTCTTCTGGATGCATCGGTCCGCCGTCGAGGTGGTCCTCCTCGACCACGCCGAACACTTGGGTTCGCAACTGTTTGAGACGATCCCGCAGCTCGGCCGCTTTCTCGAATTCAAGGTTACGTGCTGCTTCGAGCATTTCGCGCTCGAGTCGTTTAAACTCGTGCGACAACTCTTTCTCGTTCATCGCGTGATACGAACTGAGCGTTTGCGCTGCCTTCAGCGCTTCATGCTCTGCGCCCGGCTGATACACCCCGTCGATGAGGTCTTTGATCTGCTTCTGCACTCCTTTGGGCGTGATACCGTGCGTGTTGTTATAACCGATCTGTTTATTGCGTCTTCGCTCTGTCTCGTCAATCGCTCTTTGCATCGACTGCGTCACGGCATCAGCATACATAATTGCAGTACCATGAAGATGTCTCGCTGCGCGCCCGATGGTCTGGATGAGCGAGCGCTCTGAGCGCAAGAAACCTTCCTTGTCGGCATCAAGAATCGCAACCAGCGACACCTCCGGCAGGTCGAGACCCTCCCGCAGCAAATTGATCCCTACCAACGTATCAAACTGACCAATCCGCAAATCGCGGATGATCTCTACTCGCTCCACTGTGTCAATATCGGAGTGTAAATACCTCACCCGTACACCATGCTCGGCAAGGTAGTCGGTAAGATCCTCCGCCATCCGCTTGGTGAGAGTCGTCACGAGAACCCTTTCGCGACAATCAACCCGGCGATTGATCTCGGATAGTAAATCGTCGACTTGGGTCGCGGCGGGCCGTACGACAATCTCCGGGTCGACGAGACCGGTCGGACGCACCACTTGCTCGACTACCTGCGCCTGGTGTTTGCTTTCGTAGTCTGCCGGGGTTGCTGACACGAAGATCGTTTGCGGCATCATTGCCTCGAATTCGTCAAATCGCAGTGGTCGATTGTCAAGCGCCGAAGGCAGCCGAAATCCATACTCCACAAGATTCTCCTTGCGGGCCCGGTCGCCACGGTACATGCCGCCGACCTGAGGCATCGTCACATGCGATTCGTCGATGAACATCAGGGCGTTCGGAGGCAGATAGTCCATTAGAGTTGGGGGCGGATCACCCTCCCCGCGCCCCGACAAGTGACGCGAATAATTTTCGATACCCTTGCAAAACCCAAGTTCGTTAAGCATCTCGACATCAAATCGCGTTCGCTGCTCGATTCGCTGTGCTTCGAGTAGTCTGCCCTCTTTTTGAAAGTAATGCGCCCGCTCAACCAATTCTTGCTTGATTGCCTCAATAGCACGCAACACCGTTGAGCGTGGCGTTACGTAATGGCTGGACGGATAAACCGTAAAGCGTGGCAACTTCTTCATGACCTGCCCGGTGAGTGGATCAAACACCGACAAGCTCTCGACCTCGTCGTCGAACAATGAGACACGTACCGCCAACTCGGAATTTTCTGCCGGGAACACATCGATAACATCGCCACGAACACGGAAGGTGCCCCTGCGAAAGTCAAATTCGTTTCTCTGATATTGCATCTCGACAAGACGCGAGATGATGGCGCGCTGTCCAATGCGTTCATTCGTGCGCAGATGAAGAATCATTCCGTGGTAGTCAACCGGGTCGCCAATCCCATAGATACATGAGACCGTCGCAACGATGACCGAGTCTTCACGCTCGAGCAGTGACTTAGTAGCCGACAGGCGCATCTGCTCAATGTGCTCATTGATGCTGGAGTCCTTTTCGATGAACAGGTCGCGCGAAGGAACGTAGGCCTCGGGCTGATAGTAGTCATAATACGAAACAAAATACTCAACCGCATTCTCCGGAAAAAATTCACGAAATTCTGCATAAAGCTGCGCAGCTAGCGTCTTGTTGGGCGCGATAACGATCGCCGGGGGCGACCAGTGCGGGCGATCACGTTCGCCATGGTGAAAGTCTTTCCTGAGCCAGTGACCCCGAGCAACGTCTGGTACTGAAGGCCATTGTCAATTCCCTCGACGAGATGAGAAATCGCCTCAGGTTGATCCCCTGCCGGCTCGTAAGGCTGGTGCAGCCGGAATGGACTCCGGACAAATGAAAGCACGCGCGCGCGCTGGGTATGATTCATCAGTTTGGTCTGTCTGTCTCTGCGCAGCGCCGACCGCACGTACTGAAAGCCAGGCCGCGCCAGCGCTCGCACATTAACTCGACAGCATACCAAAAGCGAAGCTCGGAAAGGGCCGCGATTTGAAGCGCATGGTGACGGCAACCGCCTGAATCCAACGCCAGGTACGGTAGAATTCGCCGCACTGGACAAACGGCGCTGCTCCCAGTCAGCAGCCATAAACAGCAAAATCAATCCGGAACCGCGAAATCATGAGCATATCTCCACTCGCCAGTGTCAAGATGGCGCCTCGCGACCCGATCCTGGGTCTGACCGAATTGTTTAACGCCGATACCAATGAGGCCAAGGTTAACCTCGGGGTGGGTGTCTACTACGACGACACTGGCAAAGTGCCATTGCTCGAGTGCGTGCGGCAGGCAGAACAGCAACTGGCGGCAGCGGCCAAGCCGCGCGCCTATCTGCCAATCGATGGCCTACCTGACTACGACAAGGAAGTTCGGCAACTGGTGTTTGGTATCGACTCGGCTGCGATCAGGAGCAATCGCATTGTCACGATTCAAACGGTGGGCGGTACCGGTGCCCTGAAAGTTGGAGCCGACTTTTTGCGACGGATCTGCCCGCAGGCACAAGTATGGGTTTCAGATCCCACTTGGGAGAATCATCGCGGATTATTCGAGAACGCGGGATTCACGGTTAACGCCTATCCTTATTACGACGCCGCTACACACGGGGTCGACTTCCAACGGATGTCCAGCTTCCTAGCGGGGTTACCGGCCGGCTCAATCGTGCTCCTGCACGCCTGTTGCCACAATCCGACCGGTGTCGATCTATCTTTCGAGCAGTGGACCCAGATCATCTCGATCGTTAAGCAACGCAATCTCATTCCATTCATTGACATTGCTTATCAGGGCTTCGGCGATAGCATTGACGATGATGCCCGCGCCGTCCGCGCCTTTGCCGACGCCATGTCTCCGGTGTTCGTTGCCAACTCGTTCTCCAAATCATTTTCTCTGTACGGCGAGCGTGCCGGAGGATTGTCGATTGTCACCCAGGATGCTGACGAATCGGCACGCATTCTAAGTCAGCTCAAGCGTTTGGTTCGCACCAATTACTCAAACCCTCCAACGCACGGGGGCCAGATCGTTGCCACCGTGCTCGGCGACGCCGAATTGCGGTCGTTGTGGAAAACGGAACTGGGTAGCATGCGCGAGCGTATTCGCAGTACCCGTGAACTGCTGGTCGAACGCATCGCCGACCGCGTGCCGGAGGCGGATTTTTCCTTTGTCACCACTCAACGTGGCATGTTCTCCTACTCGGGGCTTACCAAGGACCAGGTCCGTCGCCTGCGCGAAAAGTTTTCGGTCTACGCGATCGAGAGCGGGCGAATTTGTGTCGCTGCGCTAAACTCGCGCAACATTGATTACGTCGCCAACGCGATAGCGAGTGTAATTCGCTAGCCAGCGCTCGCCCCGGAACTCGGTTGACCGGGCTCTGATGAGTCACTATCATACGCGCCTCTCATTCCCCGATAGCTCAGTCGGTAGAGCAACTGACTGTTAATCAGTGGGTCGCTGGTTCGAGCCCAGCTCGGGGAGCCAATGATTAGGAGTGCCGGTTTGAATTTGCTCAGCCGGCATTTTTTTCGACGCTGTTCGGATTTTCTGCTCGCGGACAGAGCATTGCGGGTCACCTGGCATCGGCCTGCTTTCCTGCCGGGCGCACATCGATCGTACGAATTCGAGCCGAACGTGTTGATGCACTGATGGCTGCGTTGCGAGTATGCTGCCCGCCTAACCGGGCGATTTCACAAAGGCAAAGATTTCGCTCGACGGACGAGCAGTTGACATCGGGATCATCCCGAATCAATCGCGGAAACCTGTCTTGCTTCAACGTCCACTCCCCTGCTTCCAGCCAAAGGCGTTCGCGGTGAACCATCCATCGCGCGCGTCGTGCTACATCGGATTGACACATTGCTGCAACGGCCCGCCAGGACATCCACAGCGGGGCCAGATAATCACCACTTAGGCCTGCTTGCCCGGCAATGCTAATATCTAAGGCATGCGTTCGCCGATTCGAGACATGTCAGTGAGTATCAAAACGTTGGAAGAGATTGCCAAAATGCGGGTTGCAGGCAAGCTTGCGTCGGAAGTCCTCGATTTCATCACGCCGCTCGTTAAACCGGGAATTACCACGGAAGAACTCGACGCGCGTTGTCATAAGTACATGGTTGAGGAACAGGGGACCATTCCAGCCCCGTTGAATTACGCACCACCCGGCTACCGCCCCTTCCCCAACTCGATATGCACCTCGGTCAACCACGTTGTTTGCCATGGCATTCCAGGTGCCAAGAAACTCAAGGCAGGCGATGTTGTGAACATTGATATCACAGTCATAAAGGACGGCTATCACGGTGATACCAGCCGGATGTTTTTTGTTGGCGAACCGTCCATCCGCGCCAAGCGCCTATGTGAGGTCACCTATGAATGCATGTGGCGCGGGATCGTGGAGGTAAAACCGGGTGCGCAACTTGGCGATATAGGGCACAGCATCCAGACTTGCGCTGAAGATCATGGCTATAGTGTGGTGCGCGAGTTTTGCGGTCATGGCATTGGCAGCAGGTTTCATGAAGAACCCCAAATCTTGCACTATGGGCGCAAGGGCACTGGCCTAGAGCTGCTACCGGGCATGACCTTCACCATCGAGCCAATGATCAACGCGGGAAAACCAGGAATCCGTCAACTCGGCGATGGCTGGACCGTCGTGACCAAAGATCGTGAACTGTCCGCACAATGGGAACATACTATCCTCGTTACGGACGACGGCTACGAAGTTCTGACTTTGTCTGCCAAAACGCCCCCCCCTCCTCCCTTCGTTGGCTAGCGCATGCCCGGCGCACGGCAAAGCAGCGTGCGAGTGCAAACCACCCATACATCAGTCTGGCGTGAGCAACTCGATGAGCGCAAACTGAGAATCTCCGAGAGTTTTCACAGGCACCCGGAACCTTTTCGCGCCCTTGCAAGACTCTCATCCGCCGTTGACGACACCCTTAAACAAATCTGGACCGCTAACGGCCAGTCAGGTGAAGCATGCTTGATAGCCGTTGGCGGTTACGGACGCGGACTACTTTACCCTTATTCCGACGTTGACGTGCTAATTCTCGTGCCCGCTGCTGCTGACGAGCGAACGCGCATCCGGATTGAACAGCTCGTTATTCAATTATGGGATGTCGGGCTGGAAATCGGCCACAGCGTTCGCACCATCGAGCAATGCTTAGAGGAAGCAAGTAACGACATCACGGTCCAGACTACCTTACTCGAATCACGTTTGATTGCCGGCAGTCAGCGTATTTACAACCGTTTCTACAAGACCATAAAGTCGTCGCTCAAGGTCAGAAACTTTATTGAAGGCAAGTTGCTGGAGCAACAGCAGCGCCATGCGCGTTTCAACGACACATCCCAGAATCTGGAGCCCAATCTCAAGGAAAGCCCCGGCGGCTTGAGGGACCTGCAAACTATCTTGTGGATATCCTCAGCGGCCGGATTAGGAACTGACTGGGATGGGCTGACACATCAGCGCATTCTCACCAATTTCGAAGCGCGCCAGCTGCGCAGAAATGAGCGGGCGCTGGCAGAGTTGCGTATTCGGCTTCATTACCTCGCGCAGCGGCGTGAAGACCGTTTGTTGTTCGATCTCCAGTCTGCGTTGGCATCGGAATACGGGTTGAAAAATACAGCTGCAAAGCGGGCCAGCGAACAACTCATGCAACAGTTCTACACTACCGCCAAATCCGTAACTCTATTAAACAACATCGTCTCGCAAAATCTGCGCAACCGTATATTCCCAAAAGTGGCCGACAAAGCGGTCATGCTGAATGATCAGTTTCAGATCAACGGCGAAGTGATTGAAACTCGGGGACCCGGTGTGTTCCAGCGCCATCCCGGGGCGATTCTGGACGTGTTCCTATTGTGGCAGACGCACTCGGAGGTTAAAGGCCTTGCGGTTGGTACCATGCGTGCACTTTGGCATGCGCGTGACTTGATCGATGCAAACTTCCGAAGAAACGCCAGGAACCGAAAAAAGTTCATAGAGATATTGCGACAACCTTCAGGAGTGACCCGGAGCTTGCAACGGATGAACCAATTCGGCGTGCTGGGGCGCTATCTGCCTGAGTTCGGTCGCATTGTGGGGCAAATGCAACACGATTTGTTTCACGTTTACACAGTAGATGAGCACATCCTGATGGTAGTGCGAAATTTGCGGCGTTTTGCCGTGCCGGAGATGGCACATGAATACCCGCTATGCAGCCGTCTCATCTCTGAATTTGACTGCCCTGAGGTGCTTTATATCGCCGGCTTGTATCATGACATTGCAAAAGGGCGCGGCGGTGATCACTCATTGCTCGGCGTGCAGGATGCCAAGCGCTTTTGTCGCCGTCACGCCGTCGGTCAGGAAGACACCAACCTCGTCCTCTGGCTCGTAGAAAAACATTTGTACATGTCGGCGGTTGCGCAGAGACAAGATTTGGCGGATCCGAATGTTGTTGCCGCGTTTGCGGGCGAAGTCGAGACCGATCGCAGGCTTGTTGCACTTTATTTGTTGACTGTAGCAGACATCCGGGGGACTAGTCCGAAGGTCTGGAATGCCTGGAAGGCAAAACTGCTCGAAGATTTGTTCCGGGCGACTCGTCACTACCTTTCGCATGGCGCGCTTTCCAGTGTCCGGATTCTGGAGTCTAAAAACGAGCGCGTACTAACCCGCTTGCGGGCGTACGCGATGCCTGAGGGCGCTCAAGACGCGTTTTGGAAAAAACTTGACGACAGCTATTTCCTGCGCCACGACGAGCAGGACATTGTCTGGCACGCGCGCCTACTCAGTTACCGCGCCGAGACCGAAACGCCGGTTGTGAAGGCACGTCTTTCCCCGGTCGGTGAAGGCCTACAGGTGATGATTTACGCACCCGATGAAAATCTGATGTTCGCCCGTATCTGCGGGTTTTTCGAGAATACCAATTTCGATATTGTAGAGGCAAAGATCTACACCACGCGGCACAACTATGTACTAGACACCTTCCAGGTCATGACAACCGGTCAGCGAGATGTCCATTACCGCGACATGATTCGCTACGTCGAACACGAGCTACCAGGCTGGCTCAAACGACCGGAGATGCCGGCACCAAAAAAAGGACGGCTGTCACGACAACTCAAACACTTCCCGATCTCGCCTACAGTCAATATTCGGCCGGACGACCGGGCACAGTTTTATTATTTGAACATTGTCGCCGGCGATCGGCCCGGCTTGCTCTATCGCGTCGCCCTCATACTGGCACGTTATGAAATCAGCATCTATAACGCGAAAATCAACACGCTCGGGGAACGTGCTGAAGACACCTTACTGGTGCAAGGCGAAGCACTGAAAAAACCTCGCACCGTAGTACGACTTGAGTCGGAACTGGTTCAGGAACTTCAAGCAAGCACCTGATACGGCCAGAACCACGCTAGAAGTCGTCCGGAAATTCCTGACCCGGGAACAACTCAGTGTTGAAGCCGAACCGTCGATGGTCACTAATGCGCATGGGATAGAGAATGCCAAGCAGATGATCGCACTCGTGTTGAACGACTCGCGCATGGAATCCCTCAACATGGCGGCTGATCTCGGCACCAAACTGATCGAAGCCATGGTAATGCACGCTACTGTAGCGCGGCACCAATCCGCGCATGCCTGGAACGGACAAACAACCTTCCCAACCATCCTCCATTGATTCCCCGATTGGCTCGACAATCGGATTGACAAGAACCGTGAACGGCACCGAGGGGGCTTCCGGATACCGCGGCGTCGTCTCGACTCCGAAGATCACCACTTGCAGTGACACACCAATCTGGGGTGCTGCGATACCGGCGCCTTTCTTCGCTCGCATCGTGTCCTCCATGTCCTGAATCAGCTCATGGAGTTCCGGCGTATCGAATTCCTTCACGGCTTGCGCCTGCTGCAGCAACAGCGGATGTCCCATTCGCAAAACCGGCCTAATCGGCATGTTTGTCTACCAGCGTGGCAAGTAACGCCCTCACCTTCTCCATCGCTTGGTCGAGAACAGAACGGATAACATCAAGATCGACCGCCTCGGCACTGTCAGCACGCCCAGCAGCCCAATTTGCAACCACGGCAATGCTTGCGTAACACAGTTCCATTTCACGTGCCAGAGCGGCTTCTGGCATGCCTGTCATTCCCACCATGTCGGCACCGTCACTCTGCATTCGATTGATCTCAGCGGCAGTTTCCAGTCGTGGCCCTTGGGATGCAGCGTACACACCGCCGGAAATAATCGAGATCTCTTCGTCAGCCGCTGCCTCGATCAGGGCCTGGCGCAACTCCTGGCAGTAGGGTTGAGTAAAATCGATGTGAGTGACCGGCTGTTCCGAGCTATCAAAAAACGAATGCTGGCGCCCGTAGGTGTAATCGATGATCTGGTCCGGGACTGCCAACGCTCCGGGAACGAAGTCCGACCGTATACCGCCAACCGAGGCAACCGAGACCAAGCCGGAGACACCCTGTGCATGCATCGCCCAAATGTTGGCGCGATAGTTAACGGCGTGTGGGGGGATGGTGTGCCCGTACCCGTGGCGGGCAATAAACACGACCTCGTGGCCGTTAAGAGATCCGAACGTCAATGCCCCCGAGGGCTCGCCATATGGTGTACGTACCACCTCGCGGCGCGTGATTTGCAGATTCGACAAGCGGGTGAGCCCGCTGCCGCCAATGATTCCGATCATAACCTTGCCTCAGACGCGATTTGTCATTCCTTGAGCGCATAGATTGCGGGCAAATTACGCCAAGCGTCGCACACATCCATCCCGAATCCGAACACGTAACGGTCGGGCACCGTGACGCCGATAAAATCTGCTTGGGCCGGTTTTTCGCCCTTAACCGTTTTGTTGGCCAATACCGCTGTAAATACCGCCTTGGCACCCTTCGCCGACAGCCATCTCTTGATCTCCGCAAGAGTACGACCTTCATCCAGAATATCGTCGATTATTAGCACCGTCCGCCCAGCCACGCTGGTACGCGGTTGAACTATCCACTCGAGGTCCCCCCCTTTGGTGCCACCACGGTAACGCGTCACATGCACGTAATCGAACTCCAGCGGAAAGCGTAGCCTCGGCAGCAACTGGCCAGTAAAAACCACGCCGCCGCCCATGACACTAAGGACCAACGGCACGCTGTCCTTGATGGCGCGCGTAATCTCGTCTGCAACACGGTTGACCGCCGTGTCCACCGCTTCTGCATCGCAGATCAACTCCGCCTCTTCCAGGAGCCGCCAGCTCTCCGAAGCATTAATCATTACAGTGCTGTTGCCTCAGCTCTTGTTCTGAATAGAGCTTAGAAATTTGCGAAACTCTTCGCCAACTTCAGGGTGGCGCATACCTAAGTGAACATTTGCTTGCAGGTAGCCTAGTTTCGAGCCGCAATCGTAGCGTTTGCCACTGAACGCATATGCCAGCACCCGTTGTTTTCCGAGCAACGATGCGATCGCATCGGTGAGCTGAATTTCACCACCGGCGCCTCGGGGTATGGCGTCAAGCTCGTCAAAAATATCTGCAGTGAACAGATAGCGTCCGACTACCGCCAGGGTGGACGGCGCTACAGACGGTTCCGGCTTTTCCACAATCGACCTGATAGCGAGTTGCTTTCCAGCAAAATCGCTACAGTCAACAATCCCGTAAGACGACGTTTCTTCTTGCGGTACATTTTCCACAGCGATGACAGGACACGCCTGCTGCTCGTAGACATCGATCAGTTCGCGGAGCACGCCCGGCGACGACTCAATCAGATCATCGGCCAGAACGACTGCGAATGGATCACGTCCTACGACCGGACGTGCACACAGTACCGCATGCCCAAGGCCGAGTGCCTCGACCTGACGAACATAGATACAGTTCACGTGTGAAGGGATGACGTCGCGCGCGACGTCGAGAAGCTTCTGCTTACCACGTAATTCAAGCTCTGTTTCCAGTTCGTAAGCCTTATCGAAGTGGTCTTCGATCGCGCGTTTGTTACGCCCAGTCACGAAGATCATATGGGTGATCCCCGCATCGACAGCTTCCTCGACCGCGAACTGGATTAACGGCTTGTCAACGACAGGGAGCATCTCTTTGGGGCTCGCCTTGGTAACCGGCAGAAACCGGGTGCCAAGCCCTGCTACAGGAAACACTGCCTTTGTTATCTTCTGCACCTTCATTTTCCCTAGCTTGTTTCCTTGAACAATTCTAACAACGCCGGCTCGTCAAGAACAGACACGCCGAGAACTCGCGCCTTGTCCAGTTTGCTTCCGGGTTTGTCGCCAGCGATAACATAATCGGTTTTTTTTGACACACTGCCACTGACTTTACCACCGAGAGATTCGATGCGTTGTTTTGCCTCCTCGCGCGTCATGCCCGTAATTGTTCCAGTGAGAACGAAAGTCTTGCCCGATAACAGGTCGCTCCGCTGGATCGTCTTGCTGCCCTTTTTCCATTGTATGCCCGCTGCAAGCAGCCTCTTTATCACGGTTCGATTATGCGGTTCACGGAAGAACGTGTGGACGCTCGCCGCAACCACGGGACCGATGGCAGAAACGTTTTGCAGCTCCATTTCATCGGCTTGCATCAACGGGCCAAGGTCACCGAAATAGGCGGCGAGATCCTTTGCGGTTTGTTCGCCAACGTTGCGTATGCCCAGTGCATAGATGAATCGGTCGAGAGACGTGTTTTTGCTTGCCGCTATTGCCGTGATGATGTTCGCGGCCGATTTCTTACCCATGCGCTCCAGCTCGGCAACTGTCTCCATCTCCAAATCGTAGAGGTCGGCAGGACTTTCAACGAGGTCCTCATCGACCAGCTGATCCACCAGTTTCTCTCCTAACCCTTCGATGTCCATTGCCCGTCTGGACGCGTAATGACGTAGCGACTGCTTGCGCTGGGCGGGACAAAACAACCCGGCGGTACAGCGCGCCACCGCCTCACCTTCAGGCCGCTCAACACCCGACCCACATATGGGACATTTGGCCGGCATAACGAACTTGCGCGTGCTCTTCGGCCGCCGCTGCGCCACCACCGCGACGACTTCGGGAATTACGTCGCCAGCGCGACGCACGATGACGAAATCGCCAAGCCGAATGTCTTTCCTCCGAATCTCGTCCTCGTTGTGCAATGTTGCGTTCGTCACTGTCACGCCACCAACCCGTACTGGGTCCAGCCGGGCAACAGGCGTCAAGGCCCCGGTTCTCCCTACCTGAATGTCGATACCGAGCAGTTGGGTAATCTCCTCTTGGGCCGGAAATTTGTGCGCAATCGCAAAACGCGGGGCACGCGACACAAACCCCAATTCGCGCTGGTCTCGCAGCGAATTCACTTTGTAAACGACCCCGTCGATGTCGAACGGTAATGACGTGCGTTGCTCCCCGATCTTCCGATAATACTCCAGTAAGCCGCCTACACCGCGGACAACATCACGCTGACCCGCGACCGGAAATAGCATGGACTGCAGATAATCGAGTTGTTGGCTATGAGTGTCGCGCGGAACGCTGCTACCGCTCGCTACCCCGATACCGTAGGCGAAGAACGCAAGTCGCCGCGTGGCAGTAATACGCGAGTCGAGTTGACGCAATGAGCCTGCAGCCGCGTTGCGCGGATTAGCAAAAATCTTGTCGCCGAGTGCCGCTTGTTCTTCATTCAGTTTTTTGAAGTCGCGTCTCAGCATCAGTACTTCGCCGCGCACTTCCAACGTTTGTGGAGCACCTTTTGGAAGGCAGACAGGAATGGCGCGCACGGTACGAAGATTGAATGTCACATCCTCTCCCGAATACCCATCGCCACGCGTTGCGCCAAGCACAAGCGCGCCTGATTGGTAAGTTAGGCTCACGGCCAGACCGTCGAACTTTGGCTCGACGGCGTATTCGATATCGTTTCGCTGCTCCAGCGCCTCCCTGACACGGCGATCAAATGCGACGATCTCCTCTTCTCCGAACGCATTGTTGAGGGACAACATTGGCGTGGTATGCCGCACCGTCTCGAATTCCGACAGCGGCGCGCTTCCGACTCGTTGTGTAGGAGAGTCATCGTTTACCAGATCCGGGTGATGCGCCTCGAGCTGTTCCAGTTCGCGAAACAGGCGGTCGTACTCGGCATCGGATATTTGTGGCGTATCGAGAGCGTAATACGCATAGTTTGCCTCTCTGATTTGCTCGCGAAGCTGCTTTACCCGTTTCGGTACCTCAGACGGGATTTTCGTCATCAGGAGAACAACTGCCGCGCGGTTTCGCTGCCTGCGGCAATCCCGCGCTGTTCCATTGCCTCGTAAACGGCTCTCAACTGGTTCCGAATTTTTTCGAGTCCGGACTCGTTCAGCATCGACCGGTTATCGTCGCACAGAACCGCATCAAGGGAATCGGCGAACTGCTTGCACACCGCGACCATCTTGTTGAAGACCTTGGTACCGTTGCTGGTGCGAGGTACGTCCAGCAAAAATGTGACGCTACGCGTCGTCAGATCCTTTAACTCTTCTGCACGAAATGGCTTGGACTCCTGATTGTCCATGGAAAACAATACCCCTCCTTGCCCATCCGGCATGACGAACACGCCGCTTGCGTCGAGCTTCAAGCCGCTTGACTCCGCGAGCGCGCGTAACTGCGTCCCATGCAAGACCTGACCAGGGCGAGCCGCAACACTCAATCCGACAATGATGTCCGTTTCGAGACAGAAGTCATCCAGGCTTAATGCTTTGGACATTGCCTCATCGATGTCAGGTGCTTCGCACATGGCTGCGGCTTCGCGCGACTGTTCCCGAAGCAAAGATACGATGTGCTCAAGCTGTTCTCTCGTTACTACACCCCCGCGGTCAATCAGTTGAACGAACACCCGGAAAGATGTATACCACTGATTGTCACCAGATACTGGTTGCCATGCTTTTGTGTTGTAGTCATAGCCGAGGATGTGGTACTTGCGTCCGGTTTCGCTCAGCGCAGCCGAGATACTTTGAATCATGCTTGCCGGCAGCACCTCACCAGCCCTGATCTCCACCAAATAGTTGATTCTTGGGTCGGGACTCGCCTCGAACGCCCTCGCAGAACGCTTCGGCTGCGGCTGGATTGGCTGTTCCGGTTCCTCTAGAGCAGGCACCTCATCGGGTTCTGCCTTGAGGTGTGGATCGATGCGCTCACGCTCAGTGTCGCCTTTCGTATCAGAAGGGAGTTTGGCTTCTCCAAGTAAAACATCTGCCTCCGGGCGTTGAAAACCATGCTCGGCACGCTGGCGAAACTGTTTCTCCTGATACCAGTTGAACGCGATGACACTGCCAATGACAAACAGTCCGAGAATTAGCAACCCGATCTGCAAGTCACTCATTTAAAATACCTCGCTTCTAGCAATGTTGATTGAATCACGGGACTCCTGTCGGCCTAAGCCGCTTCCTCACGGAGCTTGACTGCTTCCTCGATGTCGACCGACACGACCCGCGAAACGCCCTGCTCCTGCATTGTCACGCCTACCAGTTGTTCGGCGATCTCCATAGTGATTTTGTTGTGCGTGATAAAGACGAACTGCGTGGATTCCGACATTTTCCTGACCAAATCACAATAGCGCGTCGTGTTGTTGTCGTCGAGCGGCGCGTCGACCTCATCAAGCAAGCAAAACGGCGCAGGATTGAGCTGGAACATCGAGAACACCAGTGACAGCGCCGTCAACGCTTTCTCGCCGCCCGAGAGCAAATGAATCGACGAATTGCGTTTACCAGGCGGTCGCGCGGTCACCTGAACGCCGGCATCAAGTATCTCTTCGCCCGTGAGCACCAGCCGGGCCTCTCCGCCCCCAAACAACGCCGGGAACATTTCCGAAAATTTGTTATTGACCTGATCGAAGGTATCTTGCAGCCGCTCGCGCGTCTCCCGATCAATACGCCTGATGGCATTCTCGAGTGTAGTTACGGCTTCGATCAGATCCTGCGCCTGCGAATCGAGATAAGACTTGCGTTCACGTGAGGTCGCAAGTTCTTCGAGAGCAGCAAGGTTGACCGCACCCATTTTCTGGATGGCCTGGCCTAGGCGAGTCATTTCACTTTGAAGCTGACTGGCGCGCAAGCCCTTTTCCAACTCAGATTCGAGCATTTGCTCATCGGCACCCGACTCGAGCAACTGCTCCGAAAGATTTTCTTCGGCGATGCGTGCTTCCTGTTCTTTCAGACGCAACTCGTTGGTTCGATCGCGAAGCGGCTGCAGACTTTGCTCGAGTTTAAGTCGGGACTGTTCGCTCTCGCGCAACGACGTTTCTACAATTTCCATCGCGTTACGCTTGCTCGCCAGGGCTTGCTCGCGCTCAGCCTTTACTGCGAGCAGTTGCTGCAGCTGCGTCTGAAATTCTTGCTCGTTGGTTTGCCCGATTTCTTCGTGCAGGTGCGTCAGATCGCTGTTCAGGCGCAATCTTTCTTTATGTATCTTCTGAAGTTCAATCTCTAAGTCATTAATTTTCTGATTTATTGTTTTTTGTTCGAACATGCTTTCTTGGTGAGATCGGGCAGCCTGTTCAACCGCCTCCCGGCCCGCTTTCAACCGCACCTCTGCCTCCGCCAAAACCCGCCTGGACTCTTCTACCAAGGCGCGCACTTGCACGAGCCGCTGTGACAGCGTGTCGACCCTCTGGGCTGCTAGGCGCAGCTGGCCTGTTTCCCGCTCGACCTCCTGGCTGATTTCCTCCAGTTCACTAACGATCTGCGACCCGCGCGTGGTAATGCGGTCGGCCAGCTGCGTCAGTCTGACGTGATCAACCTTCAGTTGATGCTGCTTGTCCTGCAACTCGCCGACCTCAGTACGTACACGGCCAACCCGTGCCTTGACCTCATTTAAGCCAGCTCGCGCCTTGGTGGCTGTGTCTCGAGCATTTTGCAAATGCCGTTCGGCACTGTTGCGCTCTTCGAATAGGGACTCGATCTCGCGCTGCCGCGACAAGATGCCATGAATCTCCGAATCAGCGGCATAAAGGTTGGTACTTGCCGATGAAAATATATGGCCCTGAGCAGTGACCAGGAGTTCACCCCGTCTGAGCCGCCGCGACGCTTCCATGCCGGCCGCAGGGTCGGCAGCAACATACACTCCGGTCAGCCAGGTGCTAAGAACGCCCCTGAGGCGTTCGTCGGTGCAGCTAATGAAGTCAATCAGCCGATCAAGCCCATCGACTCTGCGGTTCTCGCCCGCAGGTAAAGGATAAGACAGCTGGTGAAAGGACACCTTTGCCGGCGGAGGGTCAGCTAGCAGCGTCTGCACTACGGACAAGTCTTCAACCGCGATGCTGTTGAGTCGCTCGCGAAGAATCGATTCAAGCGCATCGTCCCAGCCCTCCTTGATCTTGATGCCCTGCCAGAGTCGGCTATTGCGTACCAGCCCGTTGCGCTCTAGCCAAGTCTCCATTCCCCCCGCCCCCGACACCCGGTCTTGGAGCTGCTGCAGTGCGGTCAACCGAGCATCTAGCTGATTAAGTCGATGCTGGGCCGCTTCAGCCGTCTCCTCGGCCTTGGAGAGCATTCGTTCAAACTCTGGAAGTTGCTCTTCGTCCACTGTCAGCGTCTCACGCCGCTCAGTTAGAAGGCGAGCAACATCGCCCACTTCCCGATCCAGCCGCACGAGTTCAGCCGGCTCGGGCAATTCGAGCTGGCTCCGTTCCTCCTCGAGCCGGCTATTGCGGGCGGTCAGCTGATCGAGAACGCGGTCGGTATGGGCACGCCGGGTCCGTTCAACCTCGAGCTGTTGCTCAGTTTGGGCCAGTTCTCGCTGTATTTCTTCTGCTCGTTCACGCTCGCGCTGATATTCGGCTTCGGCGCCGGGCAACGACTGTTGTGCGGCGGCCTGTTGTTCGGCGAGCTGGTGCAAGGCTAGGCGGGCAGCCTCGGAGTCGTAGCGGTTGAGTGACAGGCTCGCTTCAGCACGTTCCAGGCTCTCACGCAGCTCCCGTTGCTGTTCTTTGGCCATTGTCAGGCGCTGCTCCGCCCGATGTCGCGTGTCGCGCTGATGTTGGATTTGCTGCTCGAGGCGAGCCACTTCTGAGTTGGCCTCATAGAGCTGTCCCTGCGCTGCGTGCACTTCGTCCGACGCCGAGTAATGCGCCGTCCGCAGGGTTTCAGCTTGCGACTCAACGGTGCGCATTTGGGCAGTGTGCGCTTCCAATTCAACGGCGTTACTATCGATTTCACGCTGGGTTTTCTCGCGCTGGCGCACGGCGTCGCGCTTTCGCGTCAACCAAAGTATTTGCTGGGTTGTCTTTAGTTTGCCGTCCAGCTCACGGTACCGGGCCGCCTGTTCCGCCTGCATTTCAAGATGCGAGAGCTGCTTTTCCAGCTCCTGCCGGATGTCATCCACCCGCAGCAGGTTCTCACGCGTATCTTCCAGTCTCAGCTCGGTTTCACGCCGGCGCTCTCGGTACTTCGATACGCCCGCCGCTTCCTCGAGATAAATACGCAAATCCTCAGGGCGAGCCTCGATAATCCGCGAAATCATCCCTTGCTCGATAATGGCGTAGCCCCGTCCGCCGAGCCCGGTTCCAAGGAAAATGTCCGCCACATCACGTTTGCGCACATGCTGGTTATTAATGTAGTAGGAGGAGACGTCGTTTCGCTCCAACACGCGTTTGACGGAGATCTCTGAATATTGCGACCACGGACCCGTCGCCTTGCCCATGCTATTGTCAAAGATCAGCTCAACGCTGGCCCGCGATACCGCCTTGCGCTCTTCCGAGCCGTTGAAAATGACGTCCTGCATGTTTTCGCCGCGCAGCTGTTTAGCGGAAGATTCGCCGAGAACCCAGCGCACAGCATCAATCACATTTGATTTGCCGCAGCCGTTTGGTCCAACGACACCAACCAATTGGCCAGCCACCGGAATGTGCACTGGATCGACAAACGACTTGAATCCGGCGAGCTTAATATGAGTGAGTCGCAAGGGAAGTCCGTACTAAGTGCTTATAATGATTGCTTTACTAAAATAACAAGCGCCCGGGGGACCAGGCGCTTACGATCAGGTGAACTGATATTTTAGCTGAACGCCGATTCCCAAATAAATGCCGCGCAAGCCCAAAACAACGCTAGAGACGTTTCCAAATCCGAATCCACAGCGCGATTTCCTAATTCGCATGCAGATTCCAGAATTCACCTGCCTGTGCCCCAAGACAGGCCAGCCGGATTTTGCCACGCTCTTTCTCGATTACATCGCCGACCAGAAATGCGTTGAGCTGAAAAGCCTGAAGCTGTATGTATGGTCGTACCGCAATCAAGGAGCCTTTCACGAGGCGGTAACAAACCAGATCCTCGACGACCTCGTTGCCGCAACCCGACCTCGCTTTATGCGGCTAACGGCCCGATTCAACGTTCGCGGCGGCATTTTCACCACGGTCGTGGCCGAGCATCGCAAGAAATCGTGGCAAGCTCAGCGAATGATCGAACTGCCAAGGCTGGAACCACAATCGCCTCACGGCGACGGCCCGGCCCTATAGTGCTACCCCGCCACTAACTTCGATTGTGGGACCGCGCGCGCTCTTGGCAGACCAGATACTGTTCTCGCTGCTCAGCGCTCTACAATCTCGACTGGTGCCCCCGGTTCGACGAGTCCAAACAACTCGACAACGTCGCCGTTACGCATACGAATGCACCCAATCGAGCCCGGCACACCCATCGCCACACTGTCAGGGCTACCGTGGATATAAATGTAGCGTCGCATCGTATCGACTTTCCCGAGACGGTTAAAGCCGCGCTCGCACCCGGACAACCACAGTATGCGGGTAAGGATCCAGTCGCGCTCCGGAAACTTTGCTCCAAGTTGCGGCGTGTATTGTTCTCCGGTAGGGCGTCGGCCAACGAAAATCGTGTTCAAAGGCAGTCCGTCACCGATTTTGGCGCGAACGATATGGTGCCCGCGCGGCGTGCAAAAGCTGCCATTGCGCTCTCCTGCACCATTTTTCGCAGTTGATACAGCATAGCTGCGCAGCGTTGTTCCGGAGCCGTCGGTGAGCTCCAGGCTCTGTTTGGCGATATTGATACAAATCGAATTCAAGTTAGCGCCGCAACCGGAAAAATGTTTTTAGGACCTCGGCGCACTCTTCGGCGAGAACGCCGCCGACGACCTCCGCATGGTGGTTCAAGCGATGCTCAGCAAACATGTCGACAACGCCGCCGCAGGCGCCAGTCTTGGGATCAGGCGCACCAAATACAATGCGCCCGATCCGCGCATGCATCATCGCGCCGGCGCACATCAGACATGGTTCCAGAGTCACGTACAGGCTCGCTCCGGTCAAGCGATAATTGCCAATGCGCTTTGCTGCCGCGCGCATCGCCTGGATTTCGGCATGCGCCGTCGGATCATGGCGGCTGACAGGCGCGTTACATCCTTCTCCGATCACTTCACCGTCGAGCACAACCAGTGCCCCAACCGGCACCTCTTCCCGCACCTGACCGGCGCGCGCCAGCCCGATTGCCCGGCGCATGAACTTTTCATCAAAGGCTGCAACTGAATCGCCCTCGGCGTGCAGCAGACCTTCCGACACCTTTACTCCCATTCGATAGTCGCGGGTGGCTTGCTCGAAATATCGTAGACCACACGGTTAATGCCACGCACCTCGTTGATAATGCGGTTCGAAACGCGAGAAAGAAAATCGTGCGGCAACTGGGCCCAGTGGGCAGTCATAAAATCGGTTGTCTCTACGGCGCGCAGGGCAACAACGTATTCGTAGGTGCGTCCGTCCCCCATGACGCCGACAGACTTCACCGGCAAAAAAACCGCAAACGCCTGAGCAGTTCGGGCATACCAACCGGCATTGCGCAATTCTTCGATGTAAATGGCATCGGCATGCCGTAACAGATCGGCGTGCTCGCGCGTGACTTCGCCAAGTATGCGCACACCAAGGCCCGGTCCCGGAAACGGATGCCGGTAGACGATGTCGTGATCAAGCCCCAGTGCCATACCGAGTTCGCGCACCTCGTCCTTGAACAGTTCTCGCAACGGCTCAAGTAACTTCAGATGCAATGTCTCCGGTAGTCCCCCGACATTATGGTGAGATTTAATAGTCTTCGCTTTCTTGGTCTTGGCGCCGGCTGATTCAATGACGTCCGGGTAGATCGTCCCCTGCGCGAGCCACTTGGCATTGGGCCGTTTTCCGGCTTCAGCCTGGAACACCTCAACAAATTCACGACCAATAATCTTGCGCTTGACTTCCGGATCTACCTCTCCCGCCAACGCCGACATAAAGCGCTCGGAAGCATCAACATGGATAACACGCACACCGAGATTATTCGAGAAGGTTTCCATCACCTGCTCGGCTTCGTTGAGCCGAAGCAGCCCAGTGTCCACAAACACGCAGGTAAGCTGGTCACCAATTGCCTTGTGAATCAGCGCTGCCGCCACTGAAGAATCGACACCACCAGACAATCCCAGAATAACTTCGTCTCTGCCAACCTGCGACCGGATATGACCAATCGCTTCGTCTGCGTATTCCGGCATCGTCCAGGATGCATCCAGTTCGCAAATGCCCCGAACAAACCGCTCGAGAATCGCGTTGCCCTGCAAAGTGTGCGTTACCTCAGGATGAAATTGCAGACCGTACATGCGTCGCTGCTCATCGGCCATCGCGGCAAGTGGCGTGGCCGCGTTTGAGGCAATCACCTTGAACCCTTCGGGCAGCCGGGTCACCTTGTCACCGTGACTCATCCAGACATCGAGCAGGCCATGTCCTTCGGCATTGCGCCGGTCTTCGATACCTTCCAGAAGTTTCGAATGACCACGGGCGCGGACTTCGGCATAACCAAACTCGCGCGTTGTTGCGATCTCAACGCTGCCACCGAACTGGGCTGCCATTGTCTGCATACCGTAGCAAATTCCCAGAATCGGCACACCGAGTGAAAATACCGTGTCAGCCACGCGGGGCGTGTCACCTTCATAAACCGAAGCTGGTCCACCTGACAAGATGATTCCGCGCGGCGCATACTCCTCGAGAAAAGCGTCGCTGACATCATAAGGATGCAATTCACAGTACACACCGAGTTCGCGAACGCGCCGCGCGATTAGCTGCGTATATTGGGATCCAAAATCCAGAACAAGTATCTTGTCAGTATGCATCTGACGATGTGCGCTGCAATGCTGCCTGGTCGTGATCGAGGGAGCGCATCAGACGAGTGCGGAGGCCAGCTGCAAGGAGGTCATTCAACGCGGTAATTCGGGGCTTCCTTCACAATTTGCACGTCGTGAACATGCGATTCGCGGATCCCAGCGGCAGAAATTTCAACAAACGCAGCGCGCTGCTGCATTTGCGCCACTGTCTCACAGCCGACATAACCCATTGCCGAGCGAAGACCACCCATCAGCTGGTGGATAACCGCAACTACGCTGCCTTTATACGGTACCCGGCCTTCCACCCCTTCTGGCACCAGCTTTTCTGCACTCGCCTCCTCGCTATCCTGGAAATAACGGTCACTGGATCCCTGTTGCATGGCAGACAGAGAACCCATTCCTCGATAAGATTTGTAAGACCTGCCCTGGAATAACTCGATTTCTCCCGGTGACTCCTCAGTGCCGGCAAACAGGCTTCCGAGCATTACTGTGTGGGCACCGGCTGCCAACGCTTTGGCGATATCACCGGAGTAGCGAATACCGCCGTCGGCAATCAATGGCACCTGCCGCTCGCTCAATGCATTGGCGACGTCTTCGATAGCAGTAATTTGGGGAACGCCTACCCCAGCAACAATACGCGTGGTACAAATTGAGCCGGGGCCAATGCCTACTTTGACGGCATCGGCACCTTCGTCCGCCAACGCGCGTGCACCGTCAGCGGTGGCAATATTGCCACCAATTACCTCCACGTGCCCATAGGTGCGTTTGATCCAGCGTACACGATCGATTACGCCTTGTGCATGACCGTGAGCCGTGTCGACGACGATCACGTCGGCTCCAGCAGCCACCAGTGCCGCAACCCGCTCGTCAGTACCCTGTCCAACGCCAACCGCCGCACCAACACGCAGGCTGCCCTGCGCATCCTTCGCCGCAAACGGGTGCTCTGACGACATCAGGATGTCCTTGACGGTAATCAGGCCCCTGAGCTCGAAACTGTCGTTGACCACCAACACCCTCTCCAGTCGGTGCTTGTGCATCAGGCGCATGGCCTCGTCATTGGTAGCACTCTCCGGCACCGTTACCAGACGTTCTTTCGGTGTCATGATGTTGACGACAGGCTGGTCAAGATTGTTCTCGAACCTCAGGTCGCGGTTGGTCACGATCCCCACCACCTTCTTGCCATCTTCAACCACTGGCAGTCCGGAAATCCGGTGTTGTCGTATCAGGCTAAGAACATCTCTGACAGTCATGTGAGGCGCAATTGTTATGGGATCCTTCACGACGCCACTCTCGAAGCGCTTGACCTTGGCGACCTGTGCAGCCTGCGCCGCCACAGGCATGTTCTTATGGATGATGCCAATTCCACCCTCCTGGGCGATGGCAATGGCCAGCGGTGCCTCGGTAACCGTGTCCATGGCAGCCGAAACGACCGGAATGTTCAGTGATATGTTCCTGGTCAACTGAGTCGCCAGGCGGACGTCTTGCGGGAGTACGGTCGAATGGCCGGGAACAAGAAGGACGTCGTCAAAGGTCAACGCCTTTTTCAGGACGCGCATGTGAACTCTTCCGTCACAAAGGCGCGATTATACGTCAGGTGTCAGCAGCTGGCTCCGGGTGCCGTATCCGGCACTTCATTGACCTGGCAACACTCCCCCGCTAAGGTTTGTTCGGCTGCCTACTAACGCTTGCTCATGGATTTGCGCCGCCTGTCCAAACACTTTTTCTGGATCCCTGTCTGGGGAATTCTGACGCTTTCGGGAACAGCTCTTGCATCCGAAGATCCTGAACAGACGTCGCTGCGCGAGGACGCAGCCGCTCAGCTGGAAATGGCTGTGTCGGCCGTTGAAGAGGCACGGCGCGGAAAGGCCTTGTGGATACCTGCGGTGGAGGCACTCGAAGAGGCAAAAGCGGCGTTTGGGAGAGGCGAGTTCGAGCAGGCGATCAAGCTAGCCCGTGTGGCGACACAATTCGCCCGGTTTGGCATCGATCAGCTCGAAACACCGCCTTACCGTCACTTTTGACCAAGGAAAAGGCATGAACACAACGAAAGGCTGGGTCCGATTGTTTTCGCTGGGAGTGTTGGTACTGGCCATTTCCGCGACGTCGACGGCCAAGGAGATGTATCGATGGGTGGATGCCAACGGCCAAGTTCATTACTCGGACCGGCCGCCACCGGCAGGTGCAAAAAACATCAGAACCCTCAAGGAATCGGCTACTGGCACAGTGCTACCGGACGAGTCCACGGACAGCGCACCCTCATACATTGAGCAAGAGGCCGCGTTTAAGGAACGGCAGGTGAAGCGCGCCGAGGAGCAAGCCGAGGCCGAAAAAACCAAACTGGCCGCCGCAGAGCGCAAGAAAAACTGCGAACTTGCCAGAAGTAACTACAACACAATTTCAGTTGGCGGTCGTATCACGCGAGTCAACTCAGCAGGCGAGCGTGAATATCTGAGCGACGAGGAGGTCGCCCAGGAAACTGCTGCCGCCCGCGCAGCAATGGAACAATGGTGCAATGAATGACAAACGATACAGGTCGAAGATAGGTCATCTGTCCTCGCGAGCCCGTCGCCGGCGAACCTGCTTAGGGTCGGCGACGAGCGGACGGTAAATTTCGACCCGGTCACCGTCTCTTACCACTGTATCCAACATCACGCGTTTACTCCAGATACCCACATTAGCGGCGTCAAGCTCGATTTCCGGGTGCACCTGAAGAATCCCCGACGCAATCAGACATTCACGCACAGTTGCGCCTGACCTGGCTTTTATCATTAGCACCGTTTGCCGCCCGGGCAACGCATAGACCACTTCAACCCGCAGCAACCGCATCAGTGCTTGCCATAAATAGATTCAGCCCGCTTTAAAAAAGCATCAACAAGCGAGTTGGCAATATGCCCGAAGGCCGGCCCCAATAGTTTTTCCAGCAGCTTGCTGGAAAACTCGTAATGTAACCTGAACTCGATCTTGCACGAGTCAGGGTTAAGCGGCTTAAAAATCCATTGTCCATCGAGGATACGAAATGGGCCATCTACGAGAACCATGATGATTGACCCAGATTCAGTCACAGTCGGTTTCTCGACACGATTTCGGGTCGAAAAACATTGCTTGATCCCTTTGTAACGGATTCT
>JABAOE010001595.1_pt4 | contig 27238 bp, 30 predicted proteins | sample 7062141 | NCBI WGS metagenome assembly JABAOE01 (sample SAMN14538627, study PRJNA623070) | marine sediment metagenome | biome: marine biome [ENVO:00000428]; feature: marine pelagic biome [ENVO:01000023]; material: deep marine sediment [ENVO:00002113] | place: India: Gulf of Khambhat ...
AACATACAATAATTTGTTAGATATTTTAAATAATACTAACGAGGGATTTTTAAGTAAAAACCTTAATATTCATGATCTTTGTAATTTTCAAATCCATAGTGCCAGTAACAATCTTATATTTTTAAACTTAAAAAACCAGTATCGATTTGATAATATTAGAATTATTCAAATATCACATAGCAATAAAGTTAAAGAAAAAACAAAATATTTAAATCTTAAAAAAGAACTTGAAAAAGCATATAAATTGCTAAGTGTATTTTTATCATCAATGAGACTTTCTGAAATTTCCAAGATAGATAAGAACAATTTTAATAGCTTTATCAAAAGAGTGCCTGAAGAGCAACAACACTTAGTATTATATCTATATCAAACATCGGTTTTTATTAAAAAATCCGCAACAGCATTAAGATCGAATGATTTATCTCGATTTATAGAATTATTAAACTATTCAACAACAACAATGATACAGTTAGGTCTGATTAATGATCAAACTTTATATTTATTGGAAAAACTAAAATATTTAAATGAAATATTGGGAACAAGCATTTCAATTACAAATGGAGATATCACTTGCATATTTAGCTCCGGCGATGAGAATAAGATAAAAAATCATATAGAAGGTATTTCAGAGAATTTAATATACAAAATTTCTGAAATTAACGGGATCTCTATATCCTGATAAAATTAAAACCTCCCAAAAGTTTTATAGCCATAATTAATACTGCAACTACTAAAGCATATCTTATGTACTTTTCTCCTCCCTTCACCGATAGCCCTGCTCCAAGCCAGCCCCCAACGGAATTGCCCGCCGCCAAACAGATACCTAAAAACCAGTTGATATTTCCACTAATAAAAAATATCAATATCACCGGAAAAGTATAAATAAGAACAATAAGTACTTTGTGTACATTAACCTTTAAAAGATTCAGATTAAGAAGATGGTATAATACAGCCATTATTAAGAACCCTACTCCCACCTGTATGAATCCCCCATAAAATCCAACTAATATTAGTGCTGGATAAATGATCCATTCAATATTTTTCTTTTCTGAATATTTTTTAAATGAAACAGGATTAATAAAAAATGTAAATATTACGAGGATTAATATTATTCCCAGTATTTTTTGAAACAATTCATCACTAATTTTAACTGCAGTAAAAGCCCCCAATATTACACCGGGTATTGTAAACATTGCATATTTAATGCTTGTTCCAAGCTCTAACATCTTGCTTTTCTTGAATGAAAGAGTAGCAAATACATTCTGTGAGAGGATTGCTATTCTATTTGTTCCATTTGCCACTGTGGGATCCAGTCCCAGAAAAATCAAGGCAGGCAAAGTTAAGCTGGAGCCACCACCAGCCATAACATTTATAACTCCTGCAATAATCCCGACAATAAAGAGGGCGATTATGGTAAAAATTTCATACATTTTAATTTAGAGTAGCTGTAAAAAAATATTTTGAAAATTTTAATAAGAATTAATGGCTAGAAAGTTAGAAGAAAAATATTCCAACAATTTAATTATTCACGCTTTAAATGTTTAACACCATCTGAACAACCTACAATTATATCATTTGATGTTTCTATAAATAAACCATGTTCGATTATACCGGCTCTGTGCTCGAGTTTTCCAGCTAGTTCTTTTGGATTTTTAATTGCTCCAAAATTAGAATCCAATATGAAATTGTTTTGATCTGTAATAAATGGTGAACCATCTTCCAAAATTCTTAAACTGACATCGGCTCCAATAATTTCCAGATATCTAGTCTCGGTCTCTAAAGCAAATGGCAAAACCTCAACCGGTACTGCCCATTTAGTTCCAAGCATATCGGACAACTTTGATTCATGAACAACAATTACGTTTCTTCTACTATTTTGAGCTAAAACTTTTTCTCTTAATAAAGCTCCACCTCCTCCCTTAATCAAATTCATTTGATTGTCAACTTCATCAGCACCATCAATAGTAACATCAATTTCACTTATATCCTTAAAACCAATTAAATTCAGACCTAGTTCTTGTGCAAAATTTTGGGTTTTAGTTGAACTTGGAATGCATATAATAGAACTTAATTTGCCTTTGACTATTCGGTTCGATATTTCTCTTATAGCGTATTCAGCCGTAGAACCTGATCCTAGTCCAACTACCATTCCCGATTTAACAAAATCTACAGCTTTGGTAGAGGCAAGATTTTTAAGCCTATCCGTAATATCTATAACATTAGAAGGTTTTTGCAATTATAACTCCTAGGTTAATATAATTTAATTTATGTACTTAATAAATAGTATTTGGTATTTTTAGTTAAAATTGTGGATAATTTTATCGATATCGTTTTCTATATCATTTGAAATGCTAACTCTTATTACTTTCCTGTTTTTGTTATCAAGTGCTTTGTAATCACCGATAGCTTGAGCAAATTTTAAGATGCCAAATGACAAATAAGAACCCGGTAAACCAATTTCATCCGGTATATCGAGATCATTTTCATTTTTGCTAACTATTTGAAGAAATAATCCTTTTCCCGAATCTCCTTTATGCAGTTGCCCGGTCGAGTGTAAAAATCTTGGCCCAAATCCAAAAGTAACAGGAAGCTTTGAAATAATCTCCAAAGAATCCCTTAATTTCTTTATTTTTTTTAAACTTATATTATCAGGTTTTATATACGCATGAATTGATATGTAAGTAAAATCACCACTATCAAATAGGTTCTTTAGATGTTTAATTGTATTTATATCGCAATTACTAATAAAATTTAATCCATTTAGAGAAAAATCGGTTTTGGGCATTTCCAGTTGTTTTTTCTCTTTATATGAATCTAAAAATTCTTTTGTATATATTTTTGCTGACTCAACATCTGGTTGGTCAAATGGGTTTATCTCCATCACAATGCCAGCTATAGCAGTAGCAAATTCAAAACGTAAAAATTCCCAACCGATATCATAAATATTATCAATACTTATTAAAGCATACGGTTGTTTTGATTTATACAGCCACGATAATTTTTTTTCTAAAGACACATCACCTTTAAGTAGAAACAGAACAAAAAATCTGTCTTCTTTAATTAATTCATCGTTTAATTTACTTTGATCAAGAACGGGCAAAATCCCTTTTCCTTCTTTGCCCGTGCTTTCAGCTATCAGTTGTTCGACCCAGTAACCAAATGAATACAACTCCTTAGAACAAAGAAAAGTAAGTTTATCTTTACCATATTCACTTAAAACTCCCATTGTTGTTCCAAGCCTAATGGTAGAATTTCCCAGATAATTTTTTTTATTTACATTCTTCAATTCTCTCAAGCATGCTATAGCAGTATTTAATAATTTATTTATATCAACACCAATCAAGATGGCCGGGACCAGGCCAAAATAGGAAAGAGCTGAAAACCGACCTCCTATATTGGGATCATTAATAAAAATTCTTCTGAATTTATATTTTTCTGAAATGTTTTTTAAACTAGATCCCGGATCAGTTATTGCAACAAAATGATTTCCAACGTGTGAAATATTATTATCATCCAGACATTTATTAAAAAAATATTTCAACAGTGATAATGTCTCAACTGTTGAACCGGACTTTGTGGACACTAAAAAAAGTGTTCTTTTTAAGTCAAGCCTATTTACTAAATCGTTTATAAAATCAGGATCTGTCGAATCAACTATTAATAATCTTGGATAATCCTTTGGAAGTTTAAAAACATTCTTGAAAACTTCAGAAGACAAACTTGACCCACCCATCCCAAGCAACAATATATTTTTAATACCTTCATCCCTAATTTCTTTTGAAAAATCCGCCAAATCGGAAATAACCTTATTCATTTTAATAGGTGAATCTAACCAACCGAGTCTGTTGGCAATTTCATTGGGACTATCAGACCACAAGGTGTGATCATTATTAAAGATTCTTTTAACAAGATCTAAATCTTTGAACTCTTCAATCTTTGAATTAACTATTTCATTTAAATTTTGCAGGCTTTCAGAGTAATTATCATAAATGGAAATTAAATTTTTGGGATTGGTCATTTATTAACTTTTCAATAGATTTTTGCATTCATCAATAATATTTTCAACATTAAATCCGAATTCATCCATAACATCATTACAAGGAGCAGACTCTCCAAATCTGTTAATACCAAATGCTTTTCCCAAACCATTTGAGCCTATATACTTTTCCCAGCCAAATGTCGAACCAGCTTCCACGCTTAGACGTGTATGCACATTGCTTGGTAAAACACTTTCTTTATATTCTTCGGTTTGTTCTTCGAATATACTCCAACACGGCATACTAACAACTCTTGATTTTATACCCTGTTTTTTTAATTGTTCGTGTGCTTTTAAACATAAATGAACCTCAGACCCGGTGGAGATCATAATAATATCAGGTGAATCTTCTGAATCAGCCACAATATAGGCTCCGTTTAAAGCACCTTCTGCAGAACTATAAACTTGCCTGTCAGTAACAGGAACATTCTGCCTTGTTAAGACCAATGCTGTTGGTTTATCCGTTTTGTGCATAATGTATTTCCACAAACAACTAAGCTCATTAGCATCAGCAGGGCGTATCACATCTATCCCAGGTAAAGCTCTTAATGCTATTAAGTGTTCGATTGGCTGGTGAGTCGGACCATCTTCTCCAACTCCTATACTATCGTGTGTAAAAATATATACTGCTGGAATCCCCATTAAAGACGACAATCTTATTGATGGTTTCATGTAGTCAGAGAAAACAAAATACGTAGAGGCATAAGCTTTTAGATTGCTCAAACACATGCCATTAATTATTGCAGCCATAGCATGTTCTCTTATTCCAAAATGGAAATTTCTGCCACTATAATTACTCTTAGAAAAACTCGATGTATCAGCAAGATAAGTTTTTGTTGATGATCCCACATCAGCTGCTCCACCCAAAAACCAGGGAATACTTTTTGCGATTGAATTCATGATTTTATTATTGGCATTTCTAGTGGCAACACCTTTTGGATCCGCAGGAAATAAAGGTAAATCTTTGTCCCAGTTTTCAGGCAATTCGTTATTTTCAAATAACTTAAAATGTTCAGCCAGATCAGGATACTTTTTTGAATATTTAGAAAATAAATCCTGCCATTCAACCTCGTAATTATTTCCTTTTTCAATAACAGATTTGGTATATTCCCCAACTTCATCAGGTATATAAAATTTCTTTTCTGAATCCCAACCATAAAACTCTTTTGTAAGTTTTACCTCTTCTTCACCAAGTGGAGAACCATGTGATTCACTCGTATCTTGCTTATTTGGACTTCCATATGCAATATGACTGTCCACTATAATTAATGACGGCTTTGCAGTTTCAGCTTTTGTTCTTATTATTGCATTCTCCAGTGAAACTAAATCATTGGCGTCAGACACGCTCTCAACTTGCCATCCATAGCTTTCGAATCTGGAACCTACATCTTCGGAGTATGCTAGATCAGTGCTTCCTTCAATAGTAATTTTATTGTTATCGTAAATCCAAATTAAATTTCCCAAACCTAGATGACCGGCGAGTGAAGCTGCCTCGCTTGATACGCCTTCCATCATATCACCATCACTGCAAATTGCATATATCTTATAATTGATTAGTTCAAATTCCCCGCGATTAAAAAAGTCTGCTAACCATTTCTCGGCAATTGCCATACCCACAGAATTAGCCACACCCTGGCCTAATGGTCCTGTTGTAGTTTCAACTCCGGGAACAATTCCATATTCGGGATGACCCGCACAAATACTATGTAGTTTTCTAAATTTCTTAATATCATCAATTGAAACTTTGTAACCACTGATATGTAAAATACTGTATAGGAGCATAGAAGCATGGCCCGCAGAAAGCACAAATCTGTCCCTGTTAGGCCAATTAGGATTTTGGGGATTATGCTTAATAAATTTATCCCATAGTGTATAAGCCACCGGTGCTAAGGCCATTGGGGTTCCAGGATGCCCTGAATTAGCATTTTGTACAGCATCCATGGATAAGGTTCTTATACAATTAATTATTAAATTATCCAAAATACCACCTTATGAAATTTAGAATCCAATTTTTTTCATATAAATTATATTAAGAAAAAATCGGACAATAATTTAATAAATACTCATAAAAGTTAGTAATGATAAACAATTTTGATTAGAAGACAAGACGAAAAATAAACAATAAACAACATAAAAAAATGATAAATTTTTATAGTTTTCTTATATAAGATAAACTTTATTTTTAATTATGATGAACCAGACAGCTTTAATAACAGGAGGATCGAAGAGATTAGGGAAAGCAATATCACTTGAAGTTGCAAAAAAAGGATACAATATTGCTCTTCACTATAATTCTTCGCAAATTGATGCAGAAAACACAAAAAAAGAGATAAAGGAATTTGGTGTCGATTGTAAAACTTTTAAATGTGACCTTTCAGACATTAACCAGGTTTTAAAATTAATACCTAAAGTTTCATATGAAATGCCTGATTTAACCGTTCTTGTTAACAATGCATCAATTTTTGATGATATAAAATTCACTGACGTAACTCCGGATTTTTTTGATAAAGACTTTACAATTAATTTTAAATCTCCATTTTTCTTAACTCAAACTTTTGCAAAAAACACGAAGAAAGGACAGGTTATAAATTTATTGGATACGAGGGTAAACAGAACAACAACACAACACTTCGTGTATAATCTTAGCAAAAAATCATTATACAATTTCACCAGAATGGCAGCTAAAGAACTTGCCCCTGACATCAGGGTAAATGGAATCTGTCCCGGTCCTATATTACCACCACCGGGAAAAGACGAAAAATATTTAACGGATATCATCAAAGTTGTACCATTAAAAATGATAGGAAATATAGAAGTAGTATTGAAAGCATTTAATTATCTATTTGAAAATAATTTTGTTACAGGAGAATGTTTATTTGTTGATGGCGGTAAACATCTAAACTATTAATATGATTATTAAAATTGAAAATTTACGACTTAGGACAATAATTGGATTATATGAATGGGAGAAAAAGAACAAACAGGATCTAATTATTAATATTGAAATTGAATTTGATGGTAAAAAAGCTACCAAGACAGACGATATAAATGACACGGTCGATTACAAAACTATTAATAAGAATGTTATTAAATATGTTGAAGATGGAAACTTTAATCTTGTAGAAAGAGTAGCCGGCGGTATTGCAGATATCATCATGAAAAACAATAAAATTAAAAAAGCATTTGTTAAGGTGGATAAACCCGGGGCATTAAGATTTGCCGATTCAGTATCTGTATCTGAAATTAGAAGAAGGAAATAGCTTTTGAACGAAGCAATAATTGGTTTAGGATCAAACATAAATCCTGAGGAAAATATCAAAAAGGCAACCGACCTGATTGCTAAAAATATAAAACTGATAAAATCTTCTAAATTTATAGAAACCGAACCCGTTGGTTTTAAGGATCAAGATAATTTTTTAAATGGATCAATCTTAATTAATACCCGATTAAACCTAAATGAATTAAACAAGTTATTAAAAAACATAGAAGAATCTATGGGGAGAAAAAAAACTGACAACTTAAATGGTCCTAGAATAATTGACCTTGATATTGTTGTCTGGAATAACAAGATATTAGATAACGATGTTTACAAACGCAGTTTTCTTAAAAGTTCGGTTATGGAACTAAAACCAAATCTTTTAACTCCTTAATCTGATAGTAAAATATCCTAATAATGGCAGACGATAAAAATTCTATTGTAATAGAAGATAAAACTTTTAATCTACTTTTAAAAAAAGAGGAAATTCAAAGCAGAATTAAATATCTGGGTACAAAAATTACAAATGATTTTAAAAATAGTGAAGTTATCTTAATTTGTGTTTTAAAAGGTGGTTTTTTTTTCTTTGCAGATGTCGTTAAATATATAAATATTAAAAACCTGGTAATTGATTTTATAGAGATATCAAGTTATAAGGGGAATATTTCTTTCACTGAAATTGAACTTAAAAAAGATATAAGCATAGATATTAAAGGTAAAAATATAATATTGTTTGATGATATTGCCGACTCAGGGAACTCAGCAGATTATTTAATAAAACATTTGTTTTTAAAAAATCCTAATTCAATTAAAATTTGCACATTAATTAACAAGCTGGAAAACCGTAGCAATAAAATTAAAATTGATTATGTTGGTTTTAATATAAAATCCGGATTTTTAATTGGGTGTGGAATGGACTATAAAGAGATTGGAAGAAATTTAAGTGATATTTATGAACTAAATAATTAAATATTAGGGAGAAAATAATGAGTTTAAGAGATCAGATACCTGAAGATATAAAACAAGCACTTAGAAATAAAAAAAGTTTGGAGCTAAATGTCCTAAGAATGCTTCAATCAGCGATAAAAAATAAAGAGATCGAAAATAAAGGAGACCTTGATGACCAACAAGTAATTGAAGTTGTCTCAAGTGAAATAAAAAAAAGAAGAGATGCAATTGAAGAATTTTTAAAAGTTGGAAGAGAAGATGCGGCAAACGAAGAGAAACTGGAAATTGATGTTTTAATGAATTATATGCCTCGCCAGCTATCCGAAGATGAAATAAAAGAGCATGTTATTAATTCCATAAATGAGGTAGGTGCTAAAAGCATTAAAGATCTTGGTCAGGTCATGAAGATCCTAATGCCAATACTAAAGGGCAAAGCTGATGGCAAGTTAATAAATAAAATAGTTAGAGAACAATTAGAAAATATTTAAATATTTACGCTGAGGTAGAGAATGTATAAAACAGGCGCGCAAGGTATAAAATGGAATTTATCCGATATTTATAAGAATTTAAATGATCCTAAAATAGAAAAAGATTTAAAGAGCATCTTCAAAAGTGCAGATAAATTTGAAAAAAAATATAGAAACAAAATAAATTCTACAAAATTAACTTCCGATCAATTATTAAAAGCAATTAAAGAGATTGAATCAATAAGCGAGAAATGCGGGAAAATTTTATCATTTGCACACCTGCTATTTGCCGCGGATACAAGTGACCCCAAGATAGGAGCCTTTCTTCAATCCACTCAGGAAAAAATAACACAAATAAGGAAGATTCTATTATTTTTTGATTTGGAGTGGGTAAATCTTCCGGATAAAAGAGCGAAGATATATATAAATGATCCGATATTAAAAAAATATAAGCATTATTTAGAACACGAAAGAGCTTATAAACCCCACACATTATCAGAGGCAGAAGAAAAGATAATGGCAGAGAAGTCTAATACTGGTTCAAAAGCTTTTTCAAGACTTTTTGACGAAATTATCAACAATATAGAATTTGATGTTAGGATCAATGGAAAGTTACGAAAACTTAAAGAATCACAAACCCTGTCTCTAATGTACGACTCCAACAGAAACACAAGAAGATCAGCATCAAAAGGACTAACTAAAGGTCTGGTTGAAAACTCTCATGTGCTTACCTACATATTCAACACTCTTGTTAATGATCATTCCATTAATGATAGAATCAGGTCATATAAAGACCCAATGTCTTCAAGACACCTCAGCAATGAAATATCCAATGAAACGGTAAGTGCTTTAATAACATCATGTGAAGAGAACTATGATATGGTTCATAAATATTATGAACTTAAAAAGAAAATTATTGGTCTTAAAAAATTTTATGATTATGACAGGTATGCTCCAATTTCAAATGATACAAAAAAATTTTCATATGATAAAGCAAAAAATATTATTTTAAATTCTTTCAATGAGTTTTCTCCAAAGATGGCCGAGGTCTCTAACCTATTTTTTAATAATAACTGGATTGATGCAGAACTTAGGGATGGTAAGCGAGGGGGAGCTTTTAGCCATGGTACAGTTCCAAGTGTTCATCCATATGTTTTTACAAACTATACAGGAAGGACAAGGGATGTAATGACCCTCGCTCATGAACTTGGTCATGGAGTTCACCAATACTTGTCAAGAAAACAGGGATATTTTCAATTCCATACCCCATTAACAACAGCTGAAACAGCAAGTGTATTTGCAGAAATGCTCGTATTTCACAATCTTCTTCGATCAGGACTCAGCAAAAAACAAAAACTTTCGCTAATTTGTGGCAAACTTGAAGAGATTTTTGCCACTGTGTTCAGGCAAGTAGTATTAACAAGGTTTGAACAGCTACTTCATAATAAAAGGAGAAATGAAGGTGAACTAACAACCGAAGGAATAAATAAGTTATGGATTGAAACAAATGAAGCAATGTATGGAAAATCTGTGGAGCTTACCGATAACTATGGTTACTGGTGGCTTTATATTCCCCATTTCATTCACTCTCCATTTTATTGTTATGCATATTCATTCGGAGAATTATTAGTATTTTCACTTTTTAATATTTATGAAAAACAAGGAAAAAAATTTATTCCTAAATATATTAATCTACTGTCATCCGGAGGAAGTGAAGCACCGGATGAATTAGTAAAGAAAGTTGGTGTTGATATAAATGATCCGGATTTTTGGAATGGGGGATTAAATCTTATAAGGAATATGGTTGATAATGCATTTGAACTTGCAAATTAACAAATGAATTTATGCAAAAAATTTTTATACCTTCTTTAAGAGCAAGAGCTGTTATTTTTTCAATATTAACATTATTTATTTTTCTAGGTCCATTCTATAAACAGGTCCTCCATGGAGAGAGTAATTATATTCGTAAATGGACAATGTGGAGCAACACAGGAAAAGGTTTATACAATGTAAGGATTTATCAAAAATTTCAAAATGGTAATACAAAATACATAAGTTATAAAAATTCCTTAAATTTAAAAACACAAATAAGGGGTCTTAAAAGAATTTATAGTGTTAATAAGTTGGAGACAATACTTAAATTGCTTTGCCAAAAAGATTATGAGGATTCTTTCCTTATCTTGAATCTTCAAAGGTATAGAGCTAATGGATGGGTAACTATCTACAATGAAAATACAAACATATGTAACAATTATTCAACTGTAATAAAAAACTTAAGTGAAAAAAAATACTAAAGATATGATAAACAAATTTTATATATGGTCTTTAAAAACCGAAGGGTCTTCAAGATCATCCGCTTTAATTAGAATCGGGTTAGTGCTAATTATCTGGGCAAGGTGGGGAAACGAATTAACTTTATTTCATGCAAGCTCGTTATTTGATTTTATATTCTCAGGGTTATTTTTTATTTCGACTACTTTAATGCTGATCGGTTTCTACTCAAACCTAACTACATTTACAACATCAATAATCACACTCACAATGTATTATTATTTTGGATTTACACTTGGACATGAACCGTGGACTCACCACCATACATATCTCCTTGCTATATCCACTTTTTTATGCAGTTTTACTCCTTGTGGAAAGTCTTATTCACTTGATAGATATCTTGAAATCAAAAAAGCGATTAAACATAAATTTAATATTCCGGCAGAAACAGGAAATCTTTTTGGCCTTAGATTACTATCACTACAATTAGCAGCAGTCTATTTCTGGACGGCCTTTGATAAAAGCACCATTACATGGATAACAGGTCAGAAAATGGAAGTAAATTTTATGTTTCAATACACTGGCTCCAGCTACCCTGATTTCCCGGGTTTCCATTTGATGATGGTTATTTTAGCTCTTGCTGTTTTGATATTGGAATATGCGCTAAGTGTTGGTTTGTTTTTTAAAATTACAAGAAAAATACTAATAATCCCCGGTATTATTTTACATTGTATAATTTATATTACACTGCCGGTTAAGACATTTACAGCCACAGTAATTTTACTATATTTAAGTTTTTTTGATTCCGATGAAGTTCACAAGTTTATTGATAAAATAAGCGGATTTATTGAGAGTGGAAAAAACCAGAGATTATAAAGAAGCTTCATACTCTTTAACAATCTTGCTAACACTTGAGTAATGAATTCCCAGAAAATCCCCGATTTCTTTTAAAGTGTAATGTCCGGTTAAGTAAGTTTTTGCTACAGCACTATTTTCAGTTTCTCCACTATTTTTAAAATCTTCCAGTACTGAAGAAACGGGTTTAGTTATCTGTGTTTTGGGTATTTCATTTAAATTTAGTTGTTTTTTATGTTCTATTTGTAAAGACAGAATAAACTCGTCATCTCCGAGATATATTTGCTTACGCACTTTATTTAATATGTCCTCGCTATCCTCTTTACTAATAAATTTGTCAAATTCATCAATATCAGAAAAATTGGACTTGTACCAATCTGTTTCCATCCATTTTGGTAGGGATTCCTTACCATAAAGATATTTACAACTGCACCATTTAAATTGATTCGGATGTTTAACAAAACCCGCTTTAAGAGGCAGTGAACAAATATAGTTAATCAAGGGTAATAAATATTTATTTTCCTGTACTAATATTGATTTGTATCTTCCCTGGAAAACATGCCCCCCTATATTATATTTTCTATTGAAGTTTTGAGTATATATACCGTTAAGCTGTCTCATTCCAGCAGACAAATTTGGATCATTAGTCTTAATTATCAAATGATAACGATCCGACATAAGACAATAAGTTAAACAATTCCAGTTAAACCTGTTACATACATGATCCAGAACATCTAGCCACATATTCCCGTCCCCAGGCTCTCTAAAAATATTATTTCCACCATTGCCAGCAGAAGAAATATAATATAAAGCCCCTGGAAACTGTAACCTTAATGGTCTTGCCATAAATTCTAATATATCAGGTTTAGCAAACTAACTCAAGACTTGACCCCGTTCATTTATCTTGTTTCAATTATTCGGTGCCAATGACTTCATAGTATAAGTAATTAAATCCCTAGGAGATTTAAATGGAAACATTAGAATAGGAGAATCTGTGTTTTTTTCAAATTTATTAAGTTGCAACATACCATTTTCTTTTGTTCCATTTATCGAGATCAAATTCATTAATTCATCACTAACTGTATTTATCGCTTGCTCTCTGTCTTTTCTCCATAAATCTTTTATCTTATCTGCTTGTCCCTTAAATCCATAACTGCTAATTAACCTGTGATAGTAATCACCCATACTACCAATATAATAAGCAATAAACTCTTTTATAATTCCGATAGATTCATTACCATCTTCTGACACGATTGCCGGAACAAACGGCTTTATTGCAAGATTTGGGTTATTCGAATGTAAAATTTCTTTTTTCTCATTAATAAAATCTATTGAGCATAAATAGGGAAGCCATCCATCAGCAATCTCCGAGGTAAGTTTAATATTTTTAGGTCCAATTGAAGCCATATATATTGGAATATCGTTTCTAACAGGTTTAAAGAGGAGTTTTAAACCTTTAAGGTTAAATAACTCTCCGCTATAGTTAACCCTTTCACCCGTCAGTGCAATCCTGATTATTTCTATATATTCTTTTGTCCTCTGCAATGGTTTTTCAAATTTAACTCCATGCCAGAATTCGTTAATATATAAAGAACTCATACCTAAGCCTAAAATTACCCTTCCCTCCGAATATTCATCCAAAGTAGCTACAGTTTGGGCAATAAGAGCAGGACTTCTGCTATATATGGATATTATTCCTGTAGCAAGTTTAATCTTTGATGTGTTAGCCGCAATCATTGATAATACCGTAAAGGCATCCCTCCCCCACATTTCCGGAAACCATATTGAATCATATCCAAGATCTTCAGCCAGTTTAGAAAAATAAATTAAATCTTCTTTAGAGACATCCATCCAGTAAGGTAGAACAATGCCGGTCTTTGCCAATTTCATAACCTCCGTCTATTAATATTATTGAAATTTTAATTAAAATGTATTTTAATTAATTTAACTTCAATTTAAAGGTGACAGTCGTGAGAAAATTGCCTGACAGAATGCAAAATAAACTCTACAAAGATCATTTCCTGCCTGATGAGACAAAAAAAATAAGAAAGAAAATCAGAAACTTTGCAGAAAAAGAAATTTTTCCAATCGCATACGAATTCGGACAGAAAAGAGAATCAAACGACAATTTTCCTTTTGACATATTCCAGAAAATGGCTAATGAAGGCTTTTTCAAGATTCCTCATTCAAAAACGGATAGTGGCCTGGGATTGGAGTATCCGGCTTGTGCATCTGCAGTTATGGCAGAAGAACTTGCATACATAAGCAACAGTATGGCCGGGTTAATCAATGCACATTTTCTTTTGGCAGGGATTACACTCAGCCATGGAAATGCAGATATAAAAAGAAGGTTTTTAGAAAAAGTTATCGACGGATCAGCAGTTGCTTCGTTTGCCATGACAGAACCTCAATCCGGCTCGGATGTCAGAAATGACTCTTTAATTACAAAAGGAAAAAGAAGCGGTGATAACTATATCGTAACAGGACAAAAAAGATATANNAACTACTCTTACAAATGTTGAGGGAAAATCATGCATGCTTGTTATCAACCTGAACTCCAATGGCTGTTATGTAAGTGATCCGGATAAGAAGCTTGGAAACAGAGGGGAATTAACTTACGATATAATATTTGAAGATGTGAAGGTTCCTAAAGAAAACCTGATTGGTAACGAAGGAGACGGTCTGAAGATTTGTGTAAGCGCTCTTATGTATGGAAGAACGGGAATTGGGGCCAGCGGAGTTGGAATGGCACAATCAGCTTTTGATGAATGTGTTGATTTCATGGACAAGAGGGAAGCGTTTGGTAAGAAAATATCTCAGTTTCAGCACTGGCAGTTTTTACTTGCAAAAAGGGCAGTAGAGATTGAAAATGCCAGAAATCTTTATATAAAGAGTGCATTATGCATTGACAAAGGTGAATCATTCCCAACATTTGAGTCATCTGGGGCTAAATATTATGGCTCCAAAGTTGGAGTAGATATGGCAAGAGACGCAGTTCAGATTTTTGGAGGCCTGGGATTAATGGTCGAACTTGCCCATGACAAATCAACTTACAAGGTTGAAGAGATATACAGGGATTCAAAAGTGGGTGAGATATATGAAGGTACAAACGAAATTCATAAAATGGTTATTGCAAGGGAAATTTTCGGCAAGAATTAAAAAAAGCTATAAAGAGATAATCTTCATGGCATTTTATACATTCTTCTAATGTTTAAAATTTAGTTGTTATCCAATCTGTGGTTGTTGGAATATCCAATAATCCATACTTCCTGTCCCATTTCCGTTATTAATTCCTATTAAACCGACAAAAACACGGAAAGAACTCTCATTTTGTGATAATACAAATTGAAAATTCTCAAAACTTATTACTCCGCCTTGTGGATTAGCTAATCCACCACCTGGACATAATAGATCATTCCCTTTACTGGAACCAAAATCTTCATTAATTCCATAATTCATAACAGCACCGCAAGCAAATACCCGATTGTCACAAGATAAAGGATCCTCATCAAGATCATAAACAAAGATGTCAAAACTTATTCCATTATCCAAATTCATAACCGAAGAAGTACCTGCACCATCATAAGCATAAGCAACTACATCAGCCTGATTTGCTCCACCTACAGTATTAAAGTTTGCAATAAAGGGAGAGAAGAAAGGATCGAATGTATCCGAAGTCGAAAAACCCGCCATATTTGCCCTGTATTCATAGCCGGAATCATCAATTATCCTGAAATTTCCTATTAATGAACTATCAACATCAATATCAAGATCCGAAATAACAATATATCCATCAGAATTATCCAAAAGGTTAATTGGAGCAGCAGAACCATCGTTCTTAATAATATTATCCAGATCGTATACGACTGTGTCATTTGGTGTTAAGTTATCAAAAAAATCAAGTTCATCACAATTCCTGTCATTCTGAAATATCTGGACATGTATGGTTCTGGTTATATCCGTTGTATTTGTTACCTGAATATATGTTTTCCTATCTCTTAAGTCGTAGTATGAGCTTAATTGTGGTGGATCTATATCCACATTTAATTGAGGTATTTGTATTTTTAACGAATATCCCTGTTTAGGTACAAAAAATAGTAGTAAAAATAAAATAATAAAAAGTTTCTTCATATATCAATCCCATTAAATTAAAAATATCACATCTAAATCTGAGTTATTTAGATTTTTAGATCAAAGGACCAAAATTTGTATGAATCCAGTAGTCCATGCTACCTGTTCCATCACCATTATTTATACCTATCAAGCCAACAAAAACAGCAGATTCAGTCGGTTCAAATGAAGGTGTGGTTATAAAGGCGCCATTTTCGAGGCTGATATACCCGCCTTGAGGATCAGCCAAGCCGCCACCCGGACATATCAGATCATTTTCTCTGCTAGCAGGATAGTCCTCATTAATTCCATAGTTCATAACCTGCCCGCAGGCAAAATTCCTTCTGTCGCAAGATAAAGGTTCCTCGTTGAGATCAAATACAAAAATATCAAAACTTAATCCCAGATCAAGATTGGTGACAGTGCTTACATTTTCACCGTCATAACCATATCCTATAACATCTGCCCAATTTGCTCCGTCAACAGTATTGAAGTTTGCAATGTAGTTTGTTATATCATATGTAGCAATTCCACCAGCTCCGGCCATATTCGTCCTGTACTCATAACCTGCATCATCTATTATTCTGAAATTGCCAATTAAAGTACTTCCTCCAAATCCATCTGTATCTGAAACGACAACATATCCTGAAGAATCATCCAAAAGAGTTATTGGAGCTTCATCTCCGTTATTCTTAACAATATTATCCATATCATAAACTACTGTATCATTAGGGGTTAGTGTGTCATTAAAATTAAGTTCATCACATCCCCTGTCATGCTGGAAAATCTGAACATGAATAGTTACTGGGTCAGGTGATGTATTTGTAACCTGTATATAAGATTTCCTGTTTCTTAAATCATATGGTGCACTTAATTGAGGTGGGTCTATATCAGAGTTAATGCCACATAAACCTCCTGTAAATCCTTTTACAGGAAAAACTAATATCATTAACATAACAATCATAAAATAAATGGGCTTCATCCTTCGGTCTCCTAAAAGTTTTTAATTTTCGCATAAATATAACAATTAATTATTATATTGTCTATTAAACAACATAGTAGGATTCAGGTTGGTCAACCAAGTAGTCAAAAATAAAATATCTAAAAATGAAAATACACAATATTTCCAATGACTATTACCGAGTTGAAAAAGCTCTTCTTTATATCACAAATAATTATAAAAGACAGCCATCACTAAAGGAAATAGCTAATTCAGTTTCATTAAGTGAATATCATTTACAAAGAATATTTAAGCGCTGGGCAGGCATTAGTCCAAAGAACTTTACACAATATTTAACAAAAGAACATGTGCTTGGAGTACTTTCAAAATCAGAAAATATCCTTGATACAATTATTAATTCCGATCTAGGCAGTCAAAGTAGATTCTACGATTTAATTGTAAAATTCGATTCAGTTACCCCCGAGGAGTTCATAACATCAGGTAATAATCTTGATATAATATACGGTTTCCATGAAACATTATTTGGCAAATGTTTAATCGGAATTTCAGGTAGGGGGATTTGTTATTTAAGCTTTGTAAACAAAAACGAAGAAGAAAATCTTAAGGAACTTAAAAATAAATGGAAAAATGCAAAATTAACAAAAAATTCTTCTGCTACTTCTGAAATTATCAATAAAATTTTCTTAATCGGCAATAAAAATAAAGAGGAAAAACCTTTAAAGCTTTTAATGAAAGGAACAAATTTCCAGTTAAAAGTATGGGAAGCTTTGGTAAAGATTCCACCAGGTCTATTGGTTTCTTATGAAAATGTCGCCAAAATGATAAATAATCCAAAAGCAGTGAGGGCAGTATCAAGTGCTATAGCAAATAACCCTGTAGCCTATATAATTCCCTGCCACAGGGTAATTAGAAAAATTGGATTAACACACAAATACCGGTGGGGAGCTGGAAGAAAAATGGCAATGATAGGCCTTGAGCAGGCTAAAATCTAAAACAATATCTAAATACTAGAATAATATTTGTATTTTTTATATAATTCCCAATAAATCTTAATTATAAAGTTAATCTTCATACAATTAATTAATAAATCATGACTACCAATGATATTTTTGTTTTAAATTTTCACTAAATTTTTAAGATTAATATAGTATAATATTAATTAGTTAAGTATTTATCATTTCTGGTGAGGAATTATAATGGAAAGTGTTATAAACATATTAAAAAAGAAAGGTAATAACGTCTGGACAATTTCACCAAATAAAACTGTCTATCAAGCTTTAGAAATGCTAGCGGATAAGGATATTGGAGCACTTCTTGTTGTAAGCAATGGAAAAGTTGTTGGAATTTTTTCCGAAAGGGATTATGCAAGAAAAGTAATCTTAAAAGGTAAATCGTCAATCAATACTACTGTCGGAGAATTAATGGTTAAGGATGTTTACTATGTTTCTCCCAGCGATTCTATTGATGAATGTATGACTATTATTACAGAAAAAAGAGTCAGACACCTTCCTGTTGTTGAAAATGATGAATTGATCGGATTAATTTCAATCGGAGATATAGTTAATCATGTAATTTCTCTTCAAAAATTTAAGATAGAAGAATTAAAAAAATATATTTCAGGTGGTTATTAGAATTTAATCCTTGTTTGCTTTATCTTTAATTCCAAATTCTATTTTAAAATTTACCAAAAATTTATGATAAAGATCTACAGTCCCAGAGATGATGGAGAACTAGCAATCGCCAAGAGCATCCTGGATTCTGAAGATATTAAATATTATGTCAAAAATGACCATTTCGGTTCATTATACGCCGGTACAGCCATAGGTTATTTTAATGAAAAAACAATATATGTTCCTGAAGAATTTGCAGAAAAGGCATTAGATTTGTTAGATTTATTAATTAACCCGGAAAAAAATACAGATCAAGAGAAATAAAAAAAACCCTTTCAATCTATTAAAATGAAGGGGTTTTTAATTTTTATTTACTATTATAATTAATCACCAGCAATCAATTGAGCCTGCACCTTTTGACATTCGCTATGAAAATCCTTTGCTAACTCCATAAATACAATAGCTTTTTCGGCAGTTTTCTCACCATCTTTAAAGTTACCAAACTGCTCTCGAAGATTTAACCATTTTTGATCGGCTTCGCCCGTTCTTACAATCAGATTTTCAAATTCCCAGAATGTCTGATCAGCGGTAAAAGGATCAACCAGTTTGGTGTATAATGGCACATGAGCACTTTCGGAGCATACTAAATATGTTTCATTAATACTTGCTTCGTATTCCTGATGTATAAATAATGCCTGAGCTTGCTCCATTCTCTTCTCAGCATCAGAAAAAGTAGGAACTTTTTCTTCAACCGTAACACCGGCACATTCGCCTTTCACACCTTTTTGAACATCAAAATCTTCTTCTTCATGTCCCCAGTCTTTATAAAAGTCAGGGTCATCTTCGAACGATGGGATTTCAAGCAAGTCTGAGATTGATTCTTTTATATATTTTGAACCCAACCTGTTCATTGTAATATCAAAGTGTTCGTCATTTTCTTTTTCATTTTCATACATTTCAAGTAATCGCTCAACAACTTTAGGCGCATTCCTTGTTGGTACTTTAGTTACAGGCAGTGCCAATCTCGTATCATCACCATACAAACCGCCTCCAACAAAAAGCATCTCCGATGGTACCGACATTCCACCCTTACTTATTGAAGCACCCTGAAAACCAATATTGGAAGTTACGTGCTGAGCACACGAGTTAGGACATCCGGATATTTTAATCCTTAGATCCGCTAGCGTATCTTTATATTTTTCAAGTCCGTTATTCATCATTCCTGTTAGCTTCGTAGCTAGTCCCTTAGCCGAGGTAATACCCAAACGGCACGTATCTGCACCTGGGCACGCTGTAATATCCTGAAAAGTGTTCGCACCCGGATCAGCTACTCCTGCTTCTTTAAGTGCAGTATAGATTGAGGGAATAGCATCATTAGGAATCCATCTTATAACTAAATTTTGCTGAATGGTAATTCTTAGATTACCATCTGCGTAAGTATCCGAGATATCAGCAAGTTTCCTTGCCAAATCAGAAGGAACATCACCCAGTTTTATCCTTATATTTACAAATGAATAGCCCTCTTCAATTGCTGGAAACACATTAGAGTTCTTCCATTCCAAGAAATTCTGGTCATCTTCAATTCCATCATCAGCCGCAGGATAAATATATTCCTTATCTGGTGGTGTTTCATGTTCATTCACAATATCATTTAAATAATCATTCCATTTTGGATCTACTGTTATTTTTGATCTTTCTTCTTCAACTAACTCCCGGAACTTATCAAAACCGAGTTTCCTTACGAGAAACTTCATTCTTGCTTTCATGCGAACTTTTCTTTCACCATATCTGTCAAAGATTCTTATAACAGCAGCTGAAAATGGTATCATCTCCTCGACGGGCATAAAATCAGTCCAGAAATGTCCCAAGGATGGAGAAGCTCCCAATCCCCCACCTATATAAACCTGAAAACCTCTGATTTTCTTTCCGTTTTCTTCTTTAATTTTAGCTGTAAAACCCAAATCATGAATTCGGATACCTGCATTGTCTATGTCCTGGTTGCTTTCAAAACAAACTTTAAATTTTCTTCCCATATTCTGACAAATAGGGTTTCTGAGCATAAACTCTTTGAATGCTTCGGCATAAGGGGTAACATCAAATGTTTCAGTAGGAGAAGCACCTGTTATTGGGGATGCGGTTACATTTCTTACAGTATTTCCGCATGCTTCCCGTGTTGTAATTCCAGAAGCAGCAAGTTCCCTCATCATATCAGGAACAGTTTCAAGCTTGATATAGTATAGCTGTGCATCCTGGCGGGTCGTTAAATGTATAAAACCGCTTGCATATTTATCTGACACATTAGCAAGAGTCCTTAATTGATCAGATGTCATTTCACCATATGGGATCTTGATCCTTTGCATCTGAACTCCATCCTGTCGCTGAGCATAAACTCCAAGTTGAAGCCTGATTTTTTGAAATTTCACATCTCCAATCTTGTTTGATCTGAATTCTTTTATCTGACCTTCGAATTCATCAAGTTCATCATTCACAAGCTTGGGAAGTGCCTTTTTAATTTCTTCCGTGCTATTAGAGCTATCCATTTTTATTCCTCATTAAGAATTAAATTGAACATTATATTCTACCACATTACAAAACAAAATTTTAATAAAAAAGGATATTATATACAATATTTAAATTGATTTTAAACAGCTCTCTAAATATTCACGTGTTTCCGAAACAACTACTTTCGAAAGTCCGATCAAAGCAATTAAATTTGGAAATGCCATCAAACCATTCATAATATCTGAAAATGTCCAGACCAAATCAAGTTTGACAACTGCTCCAATAAAAACAAAAGCTGTAAAAATTGTCCTGTAAATACTTATTGCGCCTTCTTTAAATAAGAACTGAAATGCTTTTTCCCCGTAATATGACCACCCCAGAATTGTTGAATAAGCAAAGAATGCAAGACTGATCGCTATAATCTTGGAACCAAAGTTATTTGTAAAAACCGTATCAAAAGCCGTAGCTGAAAGCGAAGCCCCGGTTATTCCGCTTGACCATACACCGCTTGAAATTATTACAACACCGGTAAATGTACATACAACAATTGTATCAATAAATGTTTGAGTCATTGACACAAGTGCCTGTGCCACGGAATTAGGAGTTTTTGCTGCCGCTGCTGCAATAGGTGAACTTCCAAGTCCTGATTCATTTGAAAATATACCTCTTGCAACACCAATTCTTAAGGTTTGGGCAATAGTTGAACCCAAAAAGCCCCCTGTAGCAGATATCGGGTTAAATGCATATGTAAAAATCATACTGAATGCCTGAGGAATGCGCTCATAGTTTGTCACTAGAACTACAATAGCTCCAAGTACATAAAAAATTATCATAAATGGTACTATTGCACTCGTTGTTCTGGCAACCGATCTTATACCCCCAATAATTACAACACCTGTCCCCACACACAAAACTAATCCGGTCATCCAATTAGGAATATTAAATGCCGTTGTTAAAACATCCGCAACAGAATTTGACTGAACCATATTACCAATTCCGAATGCAGCAATCGATGCAAAAATTGAAAATAAAATTGCAAGCCAACGAAGACCCAGACCTTTTGAAAGATAGTACATTGGCCCGCCTATCATCATCCCGTTCGAATCAACTTCCCTGTATTTAACCGCTAAAACTGCTTCCGAATACTTTGTGGCCATACCTAAAAGACCGGTAATCCACATCCAGAATACCGCTCCTGGACCACCTATGGCAATTGCTGTTGCCACTCCTGCAATATTCCCTACACCAACAGTAGCAGATAGGGCGGTCATTAGTGCCTGAAAATGCGAGATATCCCCTTTTGATGCATCGTCTCTTCCTCTGTTTGTAAATGCCAAGCGAAGAGAAGGAATTAGGACTCGAAACTGAATTCCCCTAAGTAAGATAGTTAAATATATACCTGTACCCAATAATAGAATAATTAATGGAATACCCCAAACATAACCACTTATTAATGATAAAACTTCCAGAACAGATTCCTGCATATAAAGCTCCTACTTTGTAACTAGTTGAAACATATTAAAAAGATTTCTATACTATTTCAACTTTAATCTTATCAATAGGAGTGATTCTATGCTAATTTTACATGCAAAATTCAGAACAAAACCAGAAAGAAGAAAAGAGATGATTGAACTGGCAAATGGAATGTTGTCACCATCAAACAATGAGCAAGGATGTATTAGTTATGAATTTTTTCAGAATCCATTTGATCATGATTCATTTATTTTTGTTGAAAAATGGAAATCGAGGAAAGATTTGGACAACCACTTCGAATTGTCTCATTTTAAAGACTTTGACTCCAAAGTGGGAGATTTGATCGAGGAAAAACCTGATGTAATTGCATATGAAATCTCTGATGAAGATATTATCTCTTGATAAATATTAAAGGAAGAAATTTAAATCAAATCTTCGTACTCATCCAGTTGGATTCTTAGCCAACACTCTATGACTGATAATACATAATCAATTTCCAGATCAGTCAACTTTTTACCTTTTGATATTTTGTGCCACTTATTTAAACATCCCCTGCAACAAGTGGCAGTTGCGTGTTGAGCTACAAAAACAGGATGATTACCCCAAGGCGTTTGTTTACCATCATTCTTTGGGAAAGCAGGTGCTAATCTTTCTAAAACAAAATCCCTGCCATGTTTCATAATGACAGGGAATCCTTTTTGTTTCAGATATATTAATTCTTTTGATTTGAGCTTGAATTTTTTTCTAAATCTGGATCTTTGAAGACTTTTGAAAAGATCTTCTATTTCTCGCATTTAGAAAATTTACTTTGAAGCTAAAAGTTTATCAATTTCAGCTTTATAGAATTCAAAAGGTCTAAAACCTCTTAGGTATAACCCGGTAAATTCTTTTCCTTTACCAGACTTTCCTAAGAAGATGCTAGGTGTTCCTCTCACACCATAGCTCTTTCCATCTGAAAGATCCTTGTTGATTTCTTTTTCATGATTATTGTCTTTAAGACAAGCTTCGAATTTATTGTAATCCAAATCAAGACTCTTGGCAGCTTCCAGCACACTTTCATTATCAAGCTTTGAAGGATTATCAAAAAGAAAATCGTTAAGTACCCAATACTTACCCTGTTCACCGGCACAATTAGCTGCAACTGATGCAGGGATAGCCAGCTTGTGAAATCCTAGGGGAAAATCTCTGAAAATATATCTTACCTTTCCGGTATTAATATATTCTTCTTCTATTTTGGGTAAAACCTGAGTATGAAACTTCCGGCAATAAGGACATTGATAATCACTAAATTCAACAATGGTAATAGGTGCATTTTTATCGCCTTTAACAGGATCATCATCAATACTGACTTTAACCTCTGTAGGTGCAGCAGGTTTTGATCTGGCTTTTTTTGATCCTGACAGATCTTTTGTCATTGCAGTTAAAGTTTTAGATTGCTTCTCAATCATATCACTTAACTTTGACACTTTTGAAAGGGTCCAGGCATTAAGACCCAAGCTTACAACTAATAAAACTATTAAAATTATTAATGTTTCTCTCATAGTAAGACGAAATTTTAACCAAGACTATTTTGGTAATCAAGTAATTTTTTCACTTTAGAAATATTGATAATTCCTTAAGGATATTTTTTGAAAAATCTTTGTATACTCTACATTCAGGTAACGACTCTAGAAATAGTTTCCCATATGATTTAGAAACAATTCGTTTATCAAGAACCATTACAACACCTTTGTCGGTTTTAGTCCTAATAAGTCTTCCGAATCCCTGTTTAAATTTTAAAATTGCCAATGGAACAGTATATTCAAAGAACGAATTTATACCCTTTTTTTCAAGATGTTCTATCCTGGCCTCATTTACCGGATCGGTGGGAACTTTAAAAGGCAATCGGCAAATAACAACTAACTTCAAAGATTCACCAGGCACATCAATTCCCTCCCAAAAACTATCCGTAGCAAATAAAACAGAGTTGTTAATTAATTTAAATTTCTCAAGCAGCTTTGCCCTGGGTAGATCTCCTTGCTTTAATAACTCTAATTTATTAGAAAGATCCTCTTTAATTCTCTTCTCAACATTTTCAAAAACTCTGTTTAGAGAAGCATAAGAAGTAAACAAAACAAGAGCATTCCCTTTGCTGATTTTTATTGAATCCACTATTAAATCTTCAATATAGTCTTCATATGCTGGATGGTTAGGCTCGGGGATATCATTTGGAATTAATAGTAGCGCCTGTTCCCTAAAGTTGAATGGGGATTTCACTATGAGTTCATTTATTCTTTCGTTATCCATTAATCCGAGATGATATTTTTGAAAATCAAAATTCTTGTTTACAGAAAGAGTGGCTGAAGTCATAACAATTGTTTTAGCCTTGGAATAGAGTTTTTCTTTTAATTCTGCGGATACGTCAAGGGGGGAAAGACCAATTCCACATAAAATTCCTGATCTCCCTACTCTACCCTCAAACCATCTAACATAACTATCGTCGGTTTTATCAAGAAATGTGTCTATAACATTTGAAAAATAATAAATTTTATTATTTACCCCGTTAAACTCAGCAACTAATTTCAGAAAACTATTTCCATTTTCATTCATTTCTATTAATTCGATAAAGTATCTTATTTCTTCGTAAAGTCTGATTAGTGAATTTCTAAGCTTTATAAATTTTTCATATATATCTTCCCATCCCTCATCTTCAAATACTCTATGTGTAACCCTGATGTTTATTTCATTTTTATTATGTAAAGGTTCGTTAAAAATAAATAATCCAAAGTTATATAAAGAATCGAATGCATCTTCATTTTCAATTTCGATTTGTTCCAAGATTGGAAGGAAAACTTTTTCTGATCTTTCCAGAATTTCTTTGATCAGATTATCTTTAGCTTTTTCAGCAAGAGAAGATGAATAGAAAATCAACCCTTTAAGTTTTTTGTTTTTACTTTTTGATCTTAACCTCCTCAATACTCGCACCAATCCGAATTTAGTAAGTCTCATACTAAAATGAGAAGTTGCTGAATCAACGATATTATGGGCCTCATCAAATACAACTCTTTTATAGGGAGGAATTATTCCAATCTCGGTTTCAGAACCGACTTCTTTAATTGCCAGATCAGAAAATAGAAGATGATGATTTGTAACCAGGATTTGCGAATCAGATATTTCTCTTCGGGAATTATAAAAGAAGCAATCTGAATAATGAGGGCATCTTGCCCGTAGACAGCTTTCACTTTCTGCAGATACTTTCTCCCATACATCATCTGAAGGAGTAAAACTCAAATCAGAAAGTGAACCATCAGTTGTAATTTTGGACCATTCTATTATCGATTTTATTGACTCGTGTTCCGAGTCTTCAATAAAATCAAATAGACCTTCATTTAATGTTTCGGTTCTTAAAACACAAAGATAATTTCTCATCCCCTTAATAAGCGAATATTTAAAATCTAAGCCTAAGGCATCCTTTAGCAGGGGGATGTCTTTATTGATAAGTTGTTCCTGGAGATTAATCGTGTTGGTTGATATCAATATTCTCTCTTCATTATTAATTGCCCAGTTTACAGACGGAATTAAGTATGAAAGAGTCTTTCCTGTACCAGTTCCGGCTTCTATTATTGAAATATTTTGATCGTTAAAAGCTTCTACAACCGTTTCGAGGACTTTTACCTGTTCATCCCTGTACTCATATTTTTCCTTCAGCTGTTTTGAGATTTTGCCTTCCGGAAGAAGTAAGGCTTTAGCTTCTTTTTTATCAAGAAGAACCTCTTCTTTTCTAATATGAGGTTCAACAACTACATAAGTATCGCTTGCTTTGTTATTTATAATATAAAAACCGACCCCTTTGTTGCCAAAAACAGAGGCAATTCCAATATCCTGATCGGATGGTGTTAAGTCTCCAGAGGGATGGTTATGTATTACTACCTGGCCACTATAGGCAGCATCAATAATTGCGGGGACAGAAAATTGATTTCCCCTTGCCAGCACATTTACTTCGTTAATCAATTTGTCTTCATTTAGAGTGCCAACAAAAAAAACCTCATTGTATGATGCACCTTCAATTGAATCCTTTATAAAAATCGTTGCATCTCTGGTAAAATAAACTTTCTCCACAGGGCTTAATATTACACAGATAATTATAGACTTTAAGTGTTAGATTATTTTTGTTAGGTAAAGTTAATAAGCATGGAGGGATGTCCGAGTGGTTGAAGGTGCCGGTCTCGAAAATCGGTGGGGCCTGTAAAGGCTCTCGTGGGTTCGAATCCCACTCCCTCCGAATAAAAAAAAGAGCTATTAAACTTACAAGTTCCATAGCTCTTTTTTATTTTTAATTTAACTTTAATTGTTTTTTAATCGTCGTCGCTATACCACCAAAGGTCTAATGCTCCAGTGCCATTGTTATTGTTTATTCCGATCCAGCCTACAAATACATCAGCGGGACTAGCATCCGAGTCTGTTCCATCAAAATCCAGGTTTGCACCATTTTCAAAACTTACAAAACCACCCTGTGGATCAGCAAGTTGTGCCCCGGGGCAAAGAAGATCATCCCCCCTGCTTGGCCTGTAATCCTCGTTAATGCCATAATTCATCACATTGCCGCATGCAAAGTTTCTTTGATCGCATGAAAGAGGCTCTTCGTCCATATCAAAAGTATAGATATCAAAAGTGAATCCTTCTTCTATATTTGTTACTGTTGGCTCTTCAACACCTTCATATGCATAACCAATAACGTCAGCATACATCGCCCCGGCAATTGTGTTAAAG
>JABAOE010007730.1_pt2 | contig 27221 bp, 28 predicted proteins | sample 7062141 | NCBI WGS metagenome assembly JABAOE01 (sample SAMN14538627, study PRJNA623070) | marine sediment metagenome | biome: marine biome [ENVO:00000428]; feature: marine pelagic biome [ENVO:01000023]; material: deep marine sediment [ENVO:00002113] | place: India: Gulf of Khambhat ...
CATCTCCTCGACGACGAGCACGGCGGTATCCTGATCGATGACCTGATTGATCGTCACCATCATGCCCATCTTCATCAAGGCCTTGATGACCTCGCTAGACTTAATCGCCATACGCTGGGCGAGATCGCCCACGGTGATGGTTTCAGGAATATCTACCTCGCGTATGACGGGCGCCGTCGGCCGCTCGAAGCCATGCTGACTATCGACTGTGACCTGCACGGGTCGGCGCCGGACTCGCTTCTTCCGGCGGCGAGCGCTCGCGCCCTCGGCAACGTGCAACGTGTGATCGCCCTTAGCGCCTTGAGCCGGGCGATGGTCGGCCTTCGCACGCTCCCTCGCGGCCTGCTCCTCTGCGATTCGGGCCTTCTCGGCTTCTTCGGCTTGCCGGCGCGCCTCCTCGGCTGCTCGCCGCGCTTCCTCGTCCGCTTCACGCTGCTGCGCTTCCTCTTGCGCGACTCGCTCTTGCTCTGCGGCGGCGTCCTTCTCCGCAGCGGCTTGCCGGCGCCGCTCTTCCTCGGCTTGCTTTTCTTCCTCTTGCCGACGCAGCTCAGCCTCGCGCTCCTCTTCCTCGCGACGCTTCGCGTCGAGCTCCTCCTGCTGCTTACGCGCCTGCTCCTCGAGCACGTCGCGCTTGACGTACGTGCGCTTGCGCCGCACTTCGACCGAAACAGTTCGCGACCGACCCTGCCCGCTCGACAGCCGGAGCTCGCTCTGTGATTTACGCTTCAGCGTAATCTTTCGTGGCGCTGCTGCGCCAGGGTCTTTACGGCCGTGCGATCTACGCAGATGCGTGAGCAGCTCGAGCTTCGCATCCTCGCTGATCGTATCTTCGGCGCCCGACACTTTGATCCCTGCCTCATCGAGCTGGGTAAGAAGACGCTCGACGGGGACCTTCAGGACCTGCGCGAACTCTGTGACCGTTACATCCGCCATTGCGCTCTCCGATCTAGCCTTCCTGCTGCTCAGCCTCAAACCAATGCGCCCGTGCCGCCATGATCAATCCTGCGGCCCGTTCCGGTTCGAGCATCTCAATTTCCTCGAGGTCGTCGACCGCCTGCTCGGCCAGATCCTCGCGCGTGACGATGCCTCGGCTAGCGAGCTCGAAAGCAAGCTCCTTGTCCATGCCCTCGAGGCTCAACAGATCGTCGGCGGGTTCTGCTTGGTCGATAACCTCCTCGGTCACGATGGCCTGCGTAATGAGAACATCGCGCGCTCGGGCCCGAAGCTCATTGACGATCTCTTCGTTGAACTCTTCAATGCCCATGAGCTCTCCGGCCGGCACGTATGCGACCTCTTCGAGCGAGGAAAATCCTTCCTGAACGAGAATCGTCGCAACATCTTCGTCGACGTCGAGATCCTCCATGAGTTTCTCGACGAGCTCGCGCGCTTCCTGCTCGCTCTTCTCCTCAGCGTCGGTCTCAGTCATGACGTTGAGCTCCCAGCCGGACAGCTCGCTGGCAAGACGGATGTTTTGTCCGCCTCGACCGATCGCCTGCGAAAGTTTTTCCTCCTCAACGGCGATATCCATACTGTGGGCTTCTTCGTCCATGACGATCGACAGCACATCTGCGGGAGACATCGCGTTGATGACGAATTGCGCGGGATTGTCATCATGCAGAATAATGTCGACGCGCTCGCCAGCCAGCTCATTGGAGACAGCTTGCACGCGCGAGCCGCGCATGCCGACGCACGCCCCAACGGGGTCGATACGAGCGTCGTTGCTCTTCACAGCGATCTTTGCGCGCAAGCCCGGATCACGCGCCGCACCGAGAATCTCGATGAGGCCTTGACCTACTTCGGGCACCTCGAGCTGAAATAGGTTTATCAGAAACTCCGGCGACGTCCGCGTGAGGAACAGCTGCGGTCCGCGCGGCTCGGCGCGAACCTCTCGTAAGATCCCTTTGACGCGATCTTGAGGCTTGATTGGCTCACGCGGAATTAGGTCTTCCCGCGGAATGAAGCCTTCGGCGTTACCACCCAAGTCAACGTATGNNGCGCTTGACGATTCCACCGATGAGCTCGCCCTCGCGGCCCTCGAACTCCTCGATGACCTGCTTGCGCTCCGCTTCGCGGACTTTCTGCACGATGACTTGTTTCGCCGTTTGCGCAGCGATCCGGCCGAACTCGACCGATTCCATCGGGACCTCGACGTACTCGCCGGGTTGCGCCTGCGCATTGATCTCAAGCGCGTCCTCGAGCCTGAGCTCGTGAGCCGGTTCCTCGAGCTCGGTCGAGTCGTCCGCAAACACCATCCAACGCCGAAACGTGTCGTACTCGCCGCTCTCGCGATCGATCGCGACCCGAACGTCGATGTCGTCGCCGTGACGTCTCTTCGTCGCGGAGGCTAGCGCCGCCTCGATTGCCTCGAAGATGACGTCTTTCTCGACACCCTTTTCGTTCGAAACAGCGTCAACGACCATCAAGATTTCTTTGCTCATAATTCCTTAGCAACTCACAGCCAAATTCAAAACTCAGGCACGAGATGTGCGCTTGCGACATCTGCTAGCGCTAAACGCCATGTCTGTCCATCCACGGCAATAACGATTTCCGATTCTTCGACACCGCAAAGCGTGCCCTTGAAATTTCGTCTACCCTCCTGCGCAACCGCAAGCCGAATCTTTGCCTCGTGACCAGCGAAGCGCTCGAAGTGCTCCGCCGTTCGCAACGGCCGATCGAGGCCCGGCGACGAAACCTCCAATGTATAGCTCCCCGGGAGCGGCTCCTCGACATCGAGAAACGCACTGAGTTGGCGGCTTACACGCTCGCAATCATCGAGGTCGACACCATCGGCCTGATCGATATACACGCGTAACAGGCCGTTGCCCCCAATGCGGGCCTCCAGATCGACGAGCTCGTACCCCAATGCCTGCACCGGCGGCTCCAACAACGCCAACAACCTTTCCTTTCGCACCGCCTGCACGCGCCAGACTCCACAACCCGCGGGAACAAAAAATGGGCCCAAGGCCCATTCCGCAATCCCTCCTCCTCTTTCATTCACCCGCTATCGGCGGGTGGGGCGAATACAAAAAAGCCCCACACGGGGCCCTTAATCTCAACTCAACCCTTAAAAGCCACCGGCAACCAACTGATATATAACGCAATTGGTCGATACCGACGTCGGCATTTCAGCCGTAACCGGGGCGCATTCTAACGAAAAATTGCCCGCTGCGATAGCCGCATGGCGCAGCCTCTGTAGCCCGAAGCCAGCTAGGGCGCGGGCTCAGCCGGATCCATAGCGTATTGAATGGACTGCAGGAAGTTGACGAGGCGATCGATCATGATCCGCGCCTCCTCCTCGGCGACGACATCGGCGCCCTCCTCGACCCAAAACTCATAGCCCCACACGGGCATATAGCGGGTACCGTGCGCGATCACGACGGACCGACCATCGATGACCTCACGAATCTCGGCGGCCGGAAACGTGTTCCCCCGTCGTTGGTAAAGGCGCGTGAGGTCGGGGACCAATACGGCCAAGGAACTCGCCACGGGCCCGTCGCCGCGACCCTCAGCGCCGTGGCAGGCAGCGCAGAAACGTTGATAGAGCTCCTCGCCGCTGTATGCGGCGAATCCCTGCGCAAATGCAGCCGGAACAACAAGATTTAGACCAGCAAGCACCAGGCCAAAAACAATTTTTCTCATCGCAGCTTCTTAGCTCCCACGAAACTTGAATAGAGCATCACAGGCACCGCATGGAGCGCCTATACGTAATGGCCGAAAGCCACGAGGGGCTAATCGTCGGGTAGCGCAAACGCAACGAGCGCATCACCTTCAGTTGTATACGTTCTGCGATTGCCGCCGGCGGCGATGACAACATACTGCTTACCGTCGGCCATATAACTCATCGGGACGGCCATGCCCGCATACGGTAGACGAGCGCTCCAGAGCTCTTCACCCGTGCGTATGTCCAAGGCCCTCATACGCTTGTCCATCGAACCGGCCATGAAGACGAGACCACCAGCCGTTGTGATTGGGCCACCGATGATCGACGTACCCCACTCGAGAAACCGCGGAAACGTGATGCCGAAGCGTCGGACTTTGCCCCACGGGATCTGCCACTGAATTGCACCGGAGTCCATATCGATCGCCGTTAGTGTGCCCCACGGTGGAGGCGTGCAAGGAACACCAAGCGGCGACATGAAATTCTCTCGCGCCGAGTAATACGGCGTACCGGGCATGGGATCGCCTATCCCTGACCGGAAGCTGCTGCCCGGAACAGTGCCGTCGTCCTCGGGCATCGGCGTGAGCCCGCCATCTGGATTCGGTATCAGATGATGAACAGTCGCGATCGTCAGGGATTTGATGATGACCTGGTTCGTCACGGGGTCGAACGCTGCGCCACCCCAATTGCCGCCGCCGGAGTGCCCGGGGAAATGTAACGTGCCCCCGATGCTCTGCGGCGTGAACTCGCCTTCGTATCGAAGCTCATCGAAGCGCCGGCGGCACCAGGCTCGATCGATCGGCGTCAAGCCGTATAGGTCATCGCGCGTCAGCTCCGTGAGTGTGAACGGCTCCGGCCCCGTCGGAAATGGCTGCGTGGGTGAGGTTTGCTCGCCCGGAATGTCCGATTGCGGAACGGGCCGCTCTTCGATCGGCCAAACCGGCTCACCGGTGTCGACGTCAAACACGAAGAGGTATCCCGCCTTCGTCTGTTGAATTGCAACGTCTCGCTCCCGACCGTCCTTGCGAATCGTTGCGATGAGTGGATGGCCGGGCAGATCGAAGTCGAAGATATCGTGATGAACAGTTTGGAAATGCCAGGCGACCTCGCCTGTTCCAGCATCGAGCGCGACGGTTGCCGTGCCATACGGAATCGGAAACTTTCGCGGCCCACCGTAGAAGTCCGATGACGGGCTCGTGGTCGGCAGAAATACGAGACCACGCTCGATATCCGCGCTCAACGTAGACCAGACGTTCGCCGCTCCAGTCTCGTGAATGCGCTCAGGGGGAATCGGGTTGAACTCCCAGATGAGCTCTCCCGTTCGGACGTCGAAGCCGCGCACGAAGCCGTCGCTGGCATCCACGGGACTGTCCTCGACACCGACAGCGGAAATCACGACGTCACCGACGACGATCGGCCCAGACGTCGTATGCCGCGGACCGACACCGTTGCCCTCGTAATCCCAATGCGTCACATAGCCGGGATGTCCGTCTGCAGCCCCGAAATCCGAGCAGGAAGCACCCGTATCGCCGTCGATTGCATAAAGATTGCCGTGAATATCGCCTTTGAACACGCGTTTCTCGCAAAGCGCACCCGAGCGCGGGTTCGCCGCCTCCCAATAGGCGACGCTTCGGCAGCGTACGATTCTGCGTTCTGCATCGGTGACTCCGAGACCGCCCTCGTCGGCATGCGGATCGTAGCGCCAAATTTCCTCACCGGTCGCTGGCTCCAGCGCGACGACTCGATTCATCGGCGTGCAGTAATAGAGCATGTTGTTCGCGTGGATCGGCGTAACTTCTAACCACGCTTCGTCGCCGGAGTTGTGTACCCACGCGACCTCGAGCTCGTCGACATTGTCGACACTGATCTGGTCGAGCGGCGAGTGCTGAGCGCCGCCTGGCGCGCCGCCGAACGTTGGCCAGTCTGAGCTCGTTTGCGCATGTGCCAACGAGACATAGCACGCGAGCGTCATGGGGATCAGCAGCACGCGGCTCGCTAGCATTGCCATACTCCCAATCGCCCTTCGCAGCTCTAGTGGTCGGCCTATTGGATCTCGAGCGGCTCGCATTCGTAGGGTCTGACCTCTTCGCCCGGTCGCCATATCCATTGCTTATCGAGATGCACGGGTTCGGTGAACGTGGCAGGGTCGGTAACCGTGAGCTCGTATTCGAGCTCGCTACCGTTCTCGTTGACTCGAAAGATTTCTTCTAACTCGACTGCACTGCTCTGCGGGATCCCCGTCGCACTGAAATACGGCCAATCGATACCGCGCGTTGACACGTGCAGCTCCTCGCCTACCCAGCGCCCGACAGAATTGCCGAGCCGGCTCGGCGGATTGGCAAGAACCGACTCGTCATCGAGATAGAACGTGCGTATCGTGTCGTACTCCTCGATATGCATTACGACGCGGTCATCTTCCTCAATGAACTCGATTGGATAGGGCTGGGACATGATCCAGGGCATGCCCTTTGGGGCACAATCGGCGATAAGCGTATCCGTCACTGGGTCGAAGGCAGCTTCTGCGGCGCGGGCAGACTCCGTCAGCGGATAGCTATCAGCCCAGAGACTACGGCTCTCGCCCGTGAAATGCGTGCTCCAGACTCGAAACAAGCTGCGTTCAGCAGCCGTCCCCTCGGCCAACCAAACTTCCGATGAGCCCAGCGTCGAATCCGTGAAGTACGGATCGACACCTGGCCGCAGCACGATCTCGCGCCCGTCAGCCAACAGAGCGTTATTGGAGAACATCGCATAGCTGCCGTTCTTCGCGGCCCCGCCCGCGAGCCGCACGCGATCACCCACGCCGAAGAAGTCCGGCGTAATGTCCATGCGCCGCAGGATGCTGACCGAGTTGGTCTCGATCCACCATTCGTTACCTTCATCGGTGCGTACCGAGAAGCGAACGTGAGGATTGCGCCAAGACATTTCAGTGACGACACCTTCAATCTCGGTCATCGTAGACATGTCGAAAAAGCCGCCGAAAGCATGGTGAGCCTGCGAGAGCGTTGGCACGGCGGCGACCAGAGCGCAGCCAGCCACGACCAGGACATTGCGTTGACGCACGATTCTCTCCTCGACTGTCGGAATCACTAGCCGTCAATCATTGGACGCACGCTGGCGCGTGTCAACCATCGTGCGACATAGGGTTTCGGCAGATTGGTGTGGGAGGGGAATATCGAACGTAGGGAAGGCTTGGATGTCACCGGGCACCAGGGACTCGCAATCAGTTCTGGGGGAGCTTTCCTACGTGTGCCACAAGCGCCCGGCGACACGTAACGATGTCTCGGGAGCACTCCGACAGCAATACGTATTTCCCCCGATTTTCCGATGCCCAACGATGTGGCGCGCGCTGGGAAACTAGCAACTTTTGCCTAAGCTATTCCTCATCGGCGTAGGCGAAGCACTCGTATTCGAGAACGCGCATGTTCTCGTCTACGCGCCGATACAGCGGCATGCGCATCTGCCACGGCTCTGAAAATACCCCGGGATCATCGATCGTGACCTCGTAGAGCATGTGATCCGGGCCGGTCCGCGTATAGCGCTCGACGACGTGGAGTTCTTCGCTATGAAAGTTGCCGGATCGATCAAGCCATGTTTGATCCGTGAAATGAACAACGTCCACGACGAGCGTGTCACCCTCCCAATGCCCGCGAGAATCCCCCATCCACCATTGAATTGGACCAGGGGGATGTTCACCGGTCATGTAGATGTTGCGGATCGAATGCACGTACTCATACGTCATGACGATCTGATCCGGTGTCTGCAAGATTTGGAACGGATACGGCATGTATGTAATGCGCGGAACACCGACCATCCGGCAGGCTGCCTCTGGATCCTGCGTGTGGCGGTTCTCGTAGTTCAAACGGCGCTGCTCCAACGCCGCAGGCCGATACGGGATCTCGTTGCCGACCACGACTCCTTGGCCAGCAGGAACGCCCAAGGTAGCGGCATGGTCCTGAATGTCCCAAACGGCCGTATTGACAGCCTGCCATATGCCCGAGAGGTCGGGCTGACCGAACGCGTTTCGCGGCACCGAGTACTCCTGTGCGGCGCCCAACGCCGGCAGCATCTGTAGCAGGGCCGCCATAAAGCCGGGACCCGCGAATACTCTGAGCATCTTGCTAGTCACGTGCGATCTCTCTACCGAAGCACACCTATTTAACTAAGCGTAACGAGCAAGATTACTGCGGGTTGCTGCCCGTAAAGAGCTCTCGTCCATCGTCGAGAATCACTTCCTCACCAGCAATCGTATTGGAGCCGTCGCGAGCAGGCAGGCCGTGGACCGTCACGTGGGCGCCAACCGGCAGGTCGGCGGGCCGCCAACCGCGGCGCGTCAGTGAATTGCCGCTGCCGAACTCGACACGCCAGACCTCCATCTCGCCGGCCTCGTTTTCGACTTCCACCGTCAGCCAGGCATGTGGATTGCGCCACTCGAGCTCCATGATCGTGCCCTCGATTTCTACCTCTTGCGACATATCGAACTGCAATGCGACCGAATGGTGTGCACTCACGAGCGGCGATGCGAGTACTGCAAGAGCGCCAGTAGCAAGCGCAAGCAAAGCCTTGTATGTCTTACGTTCGATCATCTTTCCAACTCCTCTAGTTCCGCCTGCTCAAGGTCCCAGGCCACACTGAGCCGCCGAGCTTCCTCGCCCGTTATGCCTGGATAAATCTCGTAGCCGACGTTCAAAAACTGCTGCTTGGCGAAGTCGTTGTTCTCATGGCAGGCCTCTTCCCAGACCTCGAAATTCTCGATCGTGCTGCGCCGGTATGCCGTAGCGATCGTGAACGGTCGTGTGAAAACGTTTGGATCCTCGATAGTCGCCTGGTAGTGAATCGTATTGTCATCGATCATCGTGAATCGTTCGGTCACGAAAGCCTCATCAGAGAAGAAACGACCGCGTTGATCCAGCCAGCTCTTGGCCGCCTGATTTCGCGTTTCGACGACGAGCGAGCTGCCTTCCCAGCGTCCGAGCGAGTCGCCGTTCCAGAGCTTGATGTTCTCACCAATATGCTTGCGACCGTCGAGCGGAATTGTCCGGGAGGCATGCGACTCCTCCCCCTGAATGAAAAAGGTGCCGGGAACCTGCAGGAACTGATAGGTCCCGGTCATGTACATCGTGACGGGCACGCCGCTCAGGCGACAAATCGCATTGTGGTGAACGTAGGCCGGTCGGTTGTAGCGACGCTTCGCCTCGGCCCAGTCCCGGATTGGCACAAAGCCGTCCGCCGGGTCGACCACGCCGCTGGTGCCCCCGGCATCGTCTATCGTCGGCGGGTGCGCTTGGAGGCTCTCGTGCATCGCGCCTCGTCGGCGCCAGATGCCCTGCATGTCTGGAACGCCATCGACGGTCCGTGGAGGATCGTAGTCTCTGGCTGCCCGCAGTGCGCACCGATGAAATGCGAGGTGTGCGTCGTCGGGACAAACCGAGTCAGTCACCCAGCTCTGAGCGATCGCCGGCGCAGAGCCCAGCGCACTAAACAAAAGTACCGCAGCGAGCGCGCCAGGTCGTTTGAATAATCGGCTACACACCTCGAACCTCCTAATCACACATCCGCCGACCGGCAGGTCTATCGGCCCTCGCTCATGTCCTATAGATGCGCGGCGGCCACTTCGAGTTCCCGCCCGGGCGCGGGCACTCAAGCGCGCCGCGAGTCATAGGGTGCCGGAACGCTAGCCCAGAGCCCCGAGTGGGTCAAGCTGACGTCGATCGTAGCGATAGTTAACGAAACCTCGTTCAGCTTCGATTAAGCATATCCCCCGTACGCTTTCGATCAGACGGTTCGTGTAAGCCCGAAGCCCTTTGTTATCGGAAGCTCCCCATTCGGCCGCAGAGTCAAGGACCTCGTCCCCCGAGCCTCGATCTGCGGCCGTTTCTTATCTCAAGCCTCAGCAGCGCGCTAAGGTAGGTCTAGTGATGTCTATATTTTACCTTAAATAATACTATTAAATTGTTGTTTTTCCACGTTTTTTAATACTTTTGACTACGGCTTGTCCGCCGCCGACAGTTAGGTACAAGTACGAATGTCGGTCTCGACGGCTCAACTGCGAAAATATTCACGGTGCTGCGACGTTAGTCCTAACTTGGAGTAAACAGCATGGTCGACATCGTACTGACAATGGGCATGATCGTAGGTCTGGCCGCAACCACCGCAATCACGCTGACGCTGCTCGCGATTGCGATGAACTGGCTCGGACGCTAGAGCCCTAAACAGCGGGCAACCGCCGTACAAGCTATTGTTAGAGTGGCCGCGCATAGGTTTGCCGGCCCGCTCACTGTCGGTCAATCTAATCCCAGGGCGGACGTCCTGTCAGCCCTATGAGATCTGACATGCGCTGGCGCGTCGCCTCGTCAGGCATGCGCCCATACGCGGCACCCATGTTGTCGACGAGGTGACCGACATCCGTCGTTGCTTGAATCACGGCCGTCACGGCCGGATGCGCGAGCACATATTTCAGAAAGAACTGTGCCCAACTTTGGCAATCGAACTCCGCCGCCCAGTCCGGAAGCGGTCGATCGACGACGTACGGAAACAAGGCTCCCGCGACGAACGGCCGATTAATCAATACTGCCATCGAGCGCTCCAAAGCGAGCGGCAAGATGGTCTCCTCAGACGCACGCTCGGCAACACTGTAGTTGATCTGAATAAAATCGAGCGGCTCATTGCGCATGATCGCAATGAAATCCTCGTAGAGCACCTCGCGGGATGCACTGATACCGATATACCGGGTGTGCCCCTGCGCCTTCCAGGCATGCAGCGTCGGTAGATGCGTGCGCCAATCGCGAAGGCTGTGAATTTGCATGAGGTCAATCGAATCGACACCCATTTTCTCCGGCGACTCCTCCATCTGCCGAATACCTGCCTCACGACCCTCTGTGGCAACCTTAGTCGCAACGAACATGTCCTGCGGAACGTCGGAGATTCGTCCTAGCACGTCACCAAACACGGCTTCAGAGGGTCCGTATTGCGGAGAAGAATCGATAACCCGACCGCCGAGCTCGAAAAAACGTTGCGTCACGGCTCGAAGGGGCTCGAGTTCCGCCGACGACCTGCCGACGTTGAACGTCCGGTAAGTGCCGAGGGCGACAACTGGAAGCTGCTCACCGGTTTTGGGAATGGCGCGACGCGGTAGAGCAGTCTGGGCTTCTCCTAGGCGCGCGTACGTGCCCGCCGCAATACCCAACCCGACGGAATTTCTAATAAACCGACGCCGCGTCAGCATCACGGGAGCCGAGAGAGGTGTAGCAGCATCTGCCCGCGCAGAACCAGTAGCACTACGGCCGAAGTTGGCACCGTTCAGCCTTAGCTACAACGGTCGAATGCGGACGTCGCGAAACTTGATCGGACCGCCGTTCGACTGGAGCCCGATGTAGCCGGAGCCATGGGTGTCGTCATCGAGCTCCGCCGTGACCGTACCGTTCAATTGGACCGTAAGCTGCGTACCCTCAGCGATGATGTCGTACGTGTTCCATGCGTCCCCGGCGTTGACCTCTACCGTCGGCGGTGCGTGAGCAACGATAGAGCCTGTCCGGTTATCGGGGTTTTCGTTCTGGTCGAAGACGTTAATCTCGTAGCAAGTCTCCGCGCTCACCCCGGTCGGATCTTCGCAGCGTACGAATATTCCGCTATTGCTCTCAGTGCTCGCCTGAAATTCCACGCGAAGATGGAAATCCGTGAACGCTGCCTTCGTCACAAGCCAACCGGGCTCGCCCCTGTCATCCGCGCCAACGACGCCATCAACAAGCTCCCAGTTTGCGCCGCCAAGCTGATCGAAGGTCATCAAATCGTGCCCGGAAAACAAGATAGCCCACGTCGGCTCCGACAGGAGCGACGCATCGTTGGTCGTCAAAACTTGCTCCTCAGCTGCGGGTTCCGGTGCCGCCGTCATTGGCGCAGCTTGCGGTGCTGCTGCCGGCTCTGGAGCTGCCATGTCCCCGCCTCCACCGCATGCGCTCAGCAAGGCGCTGAGCGATATCGTCGTGGCCGTTCTTATAAATCTCATGTCCATCTCCTGATTGCCCGATCCGCGCAGCTACTCTACGACGGAAAAGTGTTCAACCCGATTGCAAACTGGCGAAGTGTTTCAAACCCTACTGTCGGCGACGCTTAGTCCGACAGGTGCTCCCGGAAGAATTCCACAGTACGCTCCCAAGCTAACGCAGCTGCCTCGGGGTTGTATCTCGGCGTCGAATTGTTGTGAAAACCATGCAGCGTATCGGGATACATGTGCATTTCGTAGGTTGCGTTATTGGCCCTCAGCGCCGCCTCGAAATCTGGCCAGCCCGCGTTGATTCTTGGATCGTTTTCCGCATATTGAATCAGCAACGGTGCACTGATGCGAGAGACGTCCTCACTGGCAGGCTGTCCACCATAGAACGGCACGGCAGCACGAACGAGGTCACCGAGCTCGACTGCGAGCGTACCAGTCATGCCACCACCCCAGCAGAAACCCGTTACACCAAGAGCGCCCGTGCAGTCGGAGTGGCTCGCCAAGAACTGCGCACTCGCAATCATGTCTTGCTTGAGCTGCTCCGGATCGATCTGCCGTTGCAGCGCACGACCGGCATCATCATTACCAGGATAACCACCGACCGGCGTTAAGCCATCGGGCGCAAGCGCGAGGAAGCCCTCAACCGCCGCGCGTCTTGCGACGTCCTCGATATGCGGATTCAAACCGCGATTCTCGTGAATGACGAGCACCCCAGGCGCCGGGCGTGCGTTCTCACCCATCGGCCTGACCAGATAGCCGCGCATCGTCCCCGAACCGCGTGGAGACGGATACGTAACGTACTCCCCGCGAATTCGCTCATCAGTGAATGAAATCATTTGTGCGCTCGCATAGTCTGGCATCAGACTTTCTATCAACGCCGATGCCGATGTCACGCCCACCGCGATCGCCATAGCCTTCTGCAGGAACTCTCGACGCTCTATATAACCGTGGCAGTACTTGTCGTAGAGCTCGAAAAGCCGAGGATCGATTCTCTTATCGCTCATGTCGTTTCCCCCTGCGTTCTCGCTTCTGGCGGCGCGAATCGAGGCGCACAATACTAACGGAAAAGTCAGGAATCACGCCAGCTTCAGGCCAGCGGGCCACGACACAGCTATCCGCGGCGCTCGCCTGGCAATTCAGTGCCTGCGCCCGGGCAACATGCGCCTCAAGGTGCCGTCTTTCCAATAAAAGTGATGCAGCAAGGCGGCAGCGATATGAATGACGAGGAGTATCCAGATCAGCTTGAAGCCGAGAACGCTTCGGTGGACGAAATCCATCGGCGCCTCCCAAGCCTCCCAGGTCGTATCGAATGTTCTGGCAATCCAAGCAAACAGCGCTGTGTCACCGAAATTCGTCACGCCCAAGTAATCTGCGTCACGGAAAGTGCCGAGATACCCAGTAATCGGCTGAATGATCATGCACGCGTAGAGCGCCCCATGACTGACACGCGCAGCGCGCTGGAGATTATCGTTGCTCGTCAGAAAGCCGGGTCGAATACCGGTCAGTCGCCAGTACACTCTGACCGCCACAAGCACGGCAACGACGATACCCGTAGTGATATGAATCTGTACCGCGATATCGTTGGCGACTTGGCCGTCGACCGTATAGGCGATCGCGTAGTATACGGAGGTATAAGAGATGACGAAACAAATGGCGATCGCCCAATGCAACGCTTTCGCAACGCTGCCGAAAGTCTCACTCGTATTTCGATACGCCACTTGCCTAACCTCCCCCGAGTCGGCAAAAGCCAGCCTATTACTGTCGGACTTCCCGGATGATGTAACCACCCGAGCGCTCATCCAGCTGCAGGTCGAGTAACCCTCTCGCCTGCGCTTCCTCGAGCAGGCTACTGAACGAATCAAATCCATAGTAACGCTCGTTGAACCCCGGGCGGCGTCGCTTGAGCGCCTGCTTGACCATCGAGCCCCAGAGCGTCTCCTGATCGCCACGCTCGGTGTTTAGTGCAGCAGCGGTCTCCAGCGCGAGATCGATACCTTCCTGCATGGGGTCGCTTTCCTTGGCTGCGGGCTTGGGCTTTTTCTTGCGGCCTTTTGCGGGCTTGCGTTTGCGTCTTTGCTCGTCCTCACGAACGAGATCGTCATAGTAAATGAACTCGTCGCAACCACTTACGAGCAGATCGGATGTCGAGTTCTTCACGCCGACAGCAATAACGGTCTTTGCGTTCTCCCGAAGCTTGCTGACGAGCGGTGAGAAATCTGAATCACCGCTAATGATGACGAACGTGTCGACGTGCGACTTCGTGTAGCACAGGTCGAGCGCGTCGACGACCATACGAATATCCGCAGAGTTTTTCCCGGACTGGCGTACGTGCGGAATATCGATGAGCTCGAATGCAGCTTCATGCATCGTCGCCTTAAAGTCCTTATAGCGACCCCAGTCGCAGTAGGCTTTCTTGACGACGATACTGCCCTTGACGAGCAGGCGCTCGAGGATCCGATTGATATCGAACTTGGCGTACTTCGCGTCCCGGACACCGAGCGCGATGTTCTCGAAGTCACAGAATAGCGCGAGGTTATTGTTCTCTGGCGTCGCCACGGCGTGATTATCCCGCACTAGGACCGCTCTTCGATGCCGTCGCCCGGCGTTGACCTGCCGGGCGTCTCGCGTCTACGCCACCGGACCCGCCGCCGCGTGGAGTGGACCTACCAGCGTCCGCCCCCACCGCCACCACGATTCTGCTGCGGCCGGGCTTCGTTGACCTTGACTGGACGGCCGTCGTAATCAGTACCGTCAAGTGCATCGATTGCCGCTTTCGCTTCTGCGTCGGTACTCATCTCAACGAAACCGAAGCCTTTGCTTCGTCCCGTGTCTCGATCGGTAATGAGTTTCGTCGACTCGACCTGACCGAACTGCGAAAACTTGTCCGTCAGACCTTCCTCGGTCACCGCGTACGGCAGATTGCCTACATATAGTCGTTTTCCCATGATGCCTCCTGTTGGCTCGGAACCGTTAAGGAGGAACTCAAGCAGCATGCTCGTAGACTCGATGAACGGTGTCGCTGACCGTGCAATGCTACCTGAAGCGAAGCAATAAATCTTGGGAAATTTGCGGCTGGCGCCGCGAGCGCGGGCCGACGCAAGAACGACAAATTTTCGGTTACCATCGCCCGATGCCGCTCAGCAACCGCGCAACCCGCATCCACGACTCGCGGCGCGAATACCACTGGGAAACGCTCGACGACACACGCCTAAAAACGCTAAAGCTCAGTGCCCTACGTTTACACCTGCGCGATAGTCTGGTTTGGCCCGAAGTGGAGCGTCTATACGCCGATCTTGACCGTCGAGGTTTGCGCTTTCGCCCGCACTGCTGGCTCTCGAACGAATGGTTCTCTCCAGACGGCGTGCCCGGCATCGCCATTCCTTTCTTCGTCGCCCATCCGAGACTCAGGCAGCTCGAACGCCAAATGATGGGTGAGGTCGAAGGCGGAAACAGCAAATGGCGGTTGCGTATCCTACGTCACGAGGCTGGTCATGCGATCGACACGGCCTATGGACTGAGGCGTCGCGCCGACTGGCGAGAGCAGTTCGGTTACGCGTCAATGCCGTACCCACAAACCTATGTCGTTCGACCCGCAAGTCGCCGTTACGTACAGCACCTGGATTACTGGTACGCACAAAGCCATCCGACCGAAGACTTTGCTGAGACTTTTGCCGTCTGGCTACAACCGCGAGCGCGTTGGCGCCGCGAGTACGCCGGCTGGGCGGCCTTGAAGAAACTGGAATACGTCGATGCGCTCATGACCGAGATTGCCGAACGAGCGCCGCGCGTGCGTTCCCGAGCGAGGGTCGCACCGCTGACCGACTTGCGGCAGACGCTGTCTGAGCACTATCAACGTAAGCAGAATGCCTTCACATCGTCCGATCAACGATACGACGATTGGCTCATGCACCTATTCACTAAGCGAACCGGACAAGCCAAGTACACATCCGCTTCACGCTTCCTTCGTGAGATGGCGCCCAAGCTTCGGCTGTCACTTCTTACTAACGAGCCCATCAACGCCTATTTTGCCGATCATGTCGTCAAAAGACTCTGTGAACGGGCCAACGACCTCGATCTTATTCTGCGTCGATCGCGCCGAGAGAGCCTCCGAGACGCGTTGACACTGCACGAACGCGTCACGATCGACATGCTGCGACGTAACCGGGAAACCTATCACCTATGAGGCGGAGCAAGATTCTGCTCATGGTGCACGAGTCGCTCGTGCCACCGCAGGATGCCGCTGATAAGACCGAGGACGAGCGATACGACTGGAGGACTGAGTACGATGTCCTCTCGACGCTGCAAGATCTCGGACACAACGTCCAAGTCATCGGTATCGGCGATCGACTCACCGAACTGCGCGAGGTGATTCGCGAGTGGCGCCCACGCATCGTGTTCAATCTTCTCGAGCAGTTTTCCGGGATCGTCTCGTACGATCATCATGTCGTCGCCTATCTGGAACTCTTGCGTCAACCCTACACGGGCTGTAATCCGCGCGGCATGATGCTCTCCAGAGACAAGGTGCTGGCTAAACAGGTACTCGCTTGGCATCGAATCGCGACACCCGCGTTCCGCTTATTTCCATTCGGTAAGCGGTTTCGGGAGCCTCGACGTTTGAACTTCCCGCTGTTCGTCAAGTCCGCGACCGAGGACGCCTCCCTGGGTATCTCGCAGGCATCGATCGTCGACGATATGCAGAGCCTCAAGGAACGCGTGGATTTCATACACGAGCACATACAGACAGATGCGCTTGTGGAGGAGTACATCGACGGTCGAGAGCTTTACCTAGGCGTGCTCGGCAATAGGCGCCTGACGACCTTCCCCGTTTGGGAAATGGACTTCGGCACGCTGCCTCAGGCCCAAGCCGGCATCGCGACGCGAAGAGTCAAATGGGATCAGAAATACCAGGAGAAGCATGGTATCGAGACTGGTCAGGCCAGATCGCTGACGGCCGATCAAGCTCAAGGGCTTGCCAAGCTTGCGAAACGTATCTATCGGGCCCTGCATATGACGGGATTTGCGCGTCTCGATTTTCGCATGCGAGATGACGGCAGGGTGTTTCTACTCGAAGCCAATGCGAATCCGGACCTGTCGTGCGCAGAAGATTTTGCCGAGTCCGCAGCGAGCACGGGCCTAAAGTACCCAGCGCTCATCACGAAGATTGTGAATCTCGGCCTGTCGTACAGGCCGGAGTGGCGCGAGCTCGAGGTTTAGATCGGACGCTGGGTCATTGCGGTTACGTCTCGGGGCTGGTACTAGCCCGCCATCGTTGAAACTCGTAGACTAAGCGACTGGTTGGCAATCGCAACTGCGGACTACCGCCGGTCTTTTACATCTACGCAACATTGGGGAGCAATCATCGGCATGAATAAAAGCAATCTGTGTAGGCGCGGCCTACTGGTTTCGTTGTGTGCATTTCTGAGCACGGCGGTTCTAGCGGAGCCAATCACCTTCGACATCGACTCCAGACACACGTACCCGTCCTTCGCCGCAGACCATCAGAGCGGATTCTCGATCTGGCGCGGAAAGATCCGGGAGACTTCGGGAACGATAGTACTCGACAGGGAAGCCGAAACTGGAACAGTGAACGTAACCATGAATATGGATACGATCGATTTCGGTATCGAGGCGATGAACGACCATGCAAGAGCCCCGGATATTCTCGACGCCGCGCAGTTCCCAACAGCGACCTACACGGGAACGCTGACGGGTTTCAAGGACGGTAACCCTACAACTGTCACGGGCAATCTGACGATGCATGGCGTGACCCAACCGCTGAACCTGGAAATCGCGCATCTGCAGTGCAGAGAGAGAGAAATGCGAGAGGCCTGTGGCGCCGAGATATTAGGCTCGCTCGACCGCTCCGACTACGGTGTCGATTTCGGCCTTGGCCGCCACTTGATGTGGGTGGAGCTGCAAATTCAACTCGAGGCCATAGAACGCGAGTAAGCCTGCTGAAAGTTTTAGGGTCGCCCGCGATCGGCGGGCGTTGCTGCAAGATGCTCTGCCGGACGCCGCGTGCGAACGCGGGTCCGGCAGTTGCTTAGTCGTGCTCTTTCAGCCGATCTCGCAGCTCCGAGCCGACGAATAAGCGTTTCGACAGGTCATCGCGCTGTAGCTCCGCCCAGATACGCTCCAACCGGTCTAATGGGTTGACGAATCCGTCCTCGCAGCGCCTGGGAAAGAGAATACCGTAGCCCCCGGCGCGCCGGGAACGGATCTCGCCGTGGAGCGTCGCGGCGTCGCCGTCGAAGGTAATCTCGACAATCACGGGAGTGCCGATCTCCAAGCTAACGGGCGCTTCCGGCTCGAGGCGAACGAACATGCCTTCGGCGCTGACATTGCCTGCCTTGGCTTGCCAAGTTCGGTCTGCGAGACATACGGTCGTCGTAAGCCCACTCGTCGGCTTGACCAAGACTCGATACGTCGTCCGTCTTTCGTCCATTCCAACCTGCTCTTACCACGGCCACCTTTACTCTGTTTCGGTCTGAGCTCAAAAATCTTGAGGTAATATCGCAGCGAAGCTGCCCTTGCGTTGCGGGTGCGGGCCCGACTGCCCTGGACGATCGGCGGGGCCTCCTCGGCGCCGGTCATGCGAAGAGATCGACAGCCCCGCTTCGACTGCCGATCAGGTTATCGAGCGACCGGACGGCCTGATCGACCGTATTGAGCAGGGAGCCAACCAGCCCTGCTGACGTGCCCTGATTCTCGCCGATCAATAACGCCCGCGCGGCGCGTTCGTTGAACTGCAGAGCCCGGCTCAGGCCACGCGCATCGACGCTAAATCGGCTCGCATCGCTGCGGCCGAGCCTCAATCCGTGGCTGGGGTCGGCGGTCAGAGCCGCACTCAACACGCCATCGAGCTTTCCGGCAAAGCTGTTGATCAGCGCGTTCGACCGGTCGCGCGCGAGAAACTCGTTGAACCATCTGCTAACGTCCTGTACCGCTTCGGTGACGGCGGCCGCTCGTCGCGGGTTCCCTGTCTCGTCAGCGCGGTACTGTCCACTCGCGATCCCGAGGGCCGCAAATAATCCCGTGCCGCCATCGTCGACGCTCAAGTCTATTCCAGCATCCACAGTCGCAAGGACGACCCGCTCTGGACTGCTCGTATAGGTCGCCGTCGCATCTTGCTGGCTCTGGTTGATCCGGTCGAGGACTTCCTGGAGGGAATCCGTCTGCACATCGATTGCGACATCCACGCCGTTGATGCGCACCGTTCCACTCTGGACGCTCTGGAACTGAGCGAGATTCGCAAGCGGCTGATCCAAGTCCCGGTCCCGGCCCGGAACGGCAACGGCAGCCGAGAGCTTCAATGCGTCAATCAGCCCAGAATCGTCGTTGGACACGAGCACCGGCGGCGCAGCACCGGGCGTGTTCTGAGTCAACACGACTCGCTCGCGTACGGCATCGAAGCTAGCGGTTACCCCAGCTGCGGATTGATTGATCTGAGTAGTTATCGAATCGATGCTGTCGTCCGCAGCGACGTCGATCTGCACGCCGTTGAGAAGGAAGCTGCCTGCAGTAACGCCGAGCCCCGGGTCGAAATTCGGTATTGAGTTTCGTGTGCCGTCAAACGGGTTTGACGTGTCGACAACGCTGCCCACGGAATCGTAGACATCGACCGTGAACGCATCGTTACGGACGATGCTGCCGGCGCCCAGTGAGAAGAACAGCCCGTTACCCAGCGCGTACTGCTGATCGATCGGGTCGTTAACCTCGACGAAAATGTTCTGCAGCACGGAGCCGCCAACGTCGCGAACCCTGATTCGCAAGCGATCCTGACCGTGTACGCCCGTCGTCCGAGCATCGAACGTCAGCGTCCCCGTGCCGCTCGAGCCGTCGTAAACGCCACTGATCGTGGGAAGCGCTGTCGAGCTGCCGGTCCATGCCGGACCGAAAGGACCAAACGACGTCGGCACGGTGTTGATCTCCTCGACGGACTCGAGCACGGTCGGCGTTGTCGTGTTATCCAGACCGAGCGGCGACGAGCCCGAAAGCTTCACGGCACTACCGAGACTCGTTCGCTTGAGACCGAGTAGGTCACCAAGCTCATTCAGGGCCGACTGCAGAGCGAGCAGATCGACTCGCGCGAGCCCTNNCCTAGCGGGATCAGATCGTCCCGTGCAGGCGCGTTTGTCGCCCGCGTTTGCTGCAGCGGCACGTCCGGCGCCGTGACACGCGTAAACTGCGCTAGATTGAGATAGCTGATCTGCACCAACTGACGGTCACAGAACGCGGATCGAGCGTCAAAGCGTTCGTTACATAAGCTGAGGCGCAGCCTCGAGACTGAGAGCCTCCTCACGCCCAGAACGAGAGCTAGTCGAAGTCGTCGGTCGCCGGCCGCAACTCCAGGAGCATCACTTTGGAGCTGGCGATCTGCCCCGGATATGCAATATGCTCGAGCGTAATACTCACACCCAGGAGTCTGGCATTAAGGATCTCTGCTGCGAGATGTCAATTTGATCGGAACGACTGGATCTCCGGGTAAGATGCCGAGAGAATAACTAGAGACACTATTCGGGGGCTTATCAAATGCTACTTGCCAGCAAGTTCAGGCTCGGCCTTACGGCCGCCACAGGAATTCTCGTTCTTCCCATCGTAGCCTCTGGGCATCACTCACGAGCTGAGTTCGCCGAGGAGATTCTCGACGTCCCAGCAGAGATCGTCGAAGTCGCTTGGCGAAATCCCCACCCAGCCATCACGGTTCGCGTCACGAACGATTCCGGAGAGGAAGAACTCTGGCGCGTCGAGGGTTGGAGCTCAGCGAACACGCTCGACCGTCGCGGCGTGACCGGCGATACGTTCGAGGTCGGCGACCAGGTTCGCGTGGCGGTCCAGGCATCGACGCGCCGCCCCGGAGCCTACCTTGGACGCACCGTGCTTTTGGAAGATGGAACAGAGGCGTCGCTGGGTGGACCGGCGTTCTGGGAGAACGCCGCCATGGTGACAGCATCCGATCAAGGTAGTGCCGCTACGGCGACCAGCGCGCAAGGCATCTTCCGCGTTTGGACGTTCGTCGACCGCGAAGGTGGTGGCGGCCCGAATCTGCCACTGACCGCCAGCGCACGTGCGCAACTCGAGGGCTTTGACGAGGGACGCGATCATCCGCTGTATCGCTGCGAACCTGTTGGCATGCCGATCGCCATGGACTCAACGCTGCCAATCCAGTTCATCCAAGACGGCGAAAACATCATCATGCGCAGCGAGACGAACGACGTTCGCAGAACGATCCACATGAACGCCGGCGCAAGCGCCGAAGGGCAAGCGCCTACGCCGTTGGGTTACTCGGTCGGCCGTTGGGAGGGCAATTCGCTCATCATCTCGACGAGCCGCATCGATTATCCGTACTTCAATGATGACGGTGTGCCGATGAGCGGCGACGTCGAAATCCTAGAGCGTTTCACCGTCGGCGCTGACGAACAAACGCTCGAGTGGCATGCGACGGTAACCGACCCTGCAAACTTCACCACACCCGTTGAGATGACCGCACAATGGCGGTGGGTGCCGGGTGAGACGATCAAGCCTTGGGAGTGCACGCTCTGGCCGGAAGTGCGCTAGAAAGCCGCACGCTCGGAACGCAAGGTCGGACGGTCGAACGGAAATGACTCGTCGCGAACGCGTGGGTCCGTAAGCCCGTCGCGTAAAAATTCGAGTATGCCAGCCTCACTCAACGGTGTGAGGCTGAAAAAATACTCACCGACGCCGGGAATGTCGTCCCGGTCGGTACCACCGACGTTCTCGGCACGGCCCGCCTCGTAGAAGTGAATCGCGGCTAGTAGCGATTCGAACTGCCCTGTATGCATGAAGCGCGGACGCAAAGCCACGTTTCGTAACGAGGGCACCTTCATCTCACCGGCATCTTCGGGATCAGCGGTCACGTTGCGCCGACCCTGGTCGAGCGCGGTCTGCCTTACACCGATGTTCAAGAAGTCGTTGTTCGTAAATAGCGGGGGCGTATGACAGCCTGTGCAATGCAAACGGTCCATGGCCGCTAGTCCGCGCTGCGCGGATTGGCTCAGTGCGCTCTCATCACCCGCCGCGTAACTGTCCCAAGCAGTCTGATCGGCGACGAGTGTTCTCTGATAGCTCGCGAGCGCGAAAGCGATTCTGACTGGCGTGATCTCCGCGTCGCCGAAGGCGGCTCCAAACAGCTCAGGGTAGGATGCATACGAGGCAAGCGCCGCCGTAACGTCATCGGGAAAATTCGATGCAAGCGCAAGTGGCTCGACGTGTGCGAGCTTATCCGTGACCTCATGCCACTGGCGTTCCGACTTCGCCATCTCGGCGCTGTTGAGCAGAGGTTCCAGCGCTTGAATCTCGAGCGCGCCGCCCTCGGCAATCACGACTTCTCCCGTGAGTGGATCTCGGAATGTGCCTTCCGCGCGACCGTCCCAGAAAAGCGCCGGCGCCCATAACGCCGCGAAGTTCGATGGGGTCAAGCGGTCTGTGACCTGCGGTTCGTCGCCGAAAACCGGATGAGGCGTCGGTCGCCCGTCCGGATCGAGGCTGACAATGCCTGGTGAGCCGAGCACGTCGTCGATGGTTCCCGGGTCCGTGCCCGGATGCCTACCGATACGAGGATCCGCCCCACCATGGCCAGGCAGGTGACAGGTTCCGCAGGCAAGCGTGTCGTTGCTCGAGAGCTGCTCATCCCAAAAGAGGATTTTTCCGAGCACGCGCTTTGTCTCGGTAATTGGGTTCTCACGCGGAACAGGTACGGGCGGGACCTCAGCCAGGGCTGCGCCGGTGACAACGCATAGCATGCAGAGCAGACTGACTCTGTGTCCGATAATGCGCTCCGAGTACACGCCCCTTTCTCCTTTAAATTACCTGTCTAAGCTCGTGGCCGAAGCAGCCTCGCGCGTCCAGTGCTCCCGCAATCACGGGCCCGGCGATATACTAACGTCTGCTATCAATCTGGTCAGCGGGACGCCGTTAATCGAGTCAGGGGAGTAAGACGCTTGCGATACCTCACGATCATGGCCGCGGCGCTCGCAGCCGCATCTCCGGCAGCTGGGCATCACAGCGACGCCGGTCTCGATATGACCACGCTGACGACGATCGAAGGCGTCGTGAAAGAGTTCGGGTGGCGAAACCCGCATATCTATATCACGCTCGATGTTGTCGACGAGAGCGGCGAGACCGTCGAGTGGAACATACAGTCCGGTTCTACGATTACAGTCGGGCGCATGGGCTGGGACCGCAACTCCTTGGCAGCCGGCGACCGCGTCACGATCCAGACGAATGCCGCCACCAACGGTCGTCCTTACGGCTTATTGAAGACCATCGTCAAGGGAGACGGCACGCGTCTACCGACAGCGTTTGATCGCGGCTCGGACGAGCCGCTGCTCACGGTGCCGGAACCCGAAACCGGCGCATCGTCGTTGGCGGGACGCTGGATGGCGGATCCCGCAAAGCTCGTGAGCTACCCAGGCGGCATCGACGGGCTGTTCCGGGCTCACCTCGAGCCGACGAATGCAGGTCTGACCGCGCAAGCTGCGCTCGATGAGCTGACTGACGAGAACCCGGAAGCAACGTGTATCGGCCGACCAACACCGGGGATGATCGTCTCGACGAATTTGTTCCCGATCGAAATCGAGTTCATCGGCGAAACCATCGTTAAGCTTCGAAGCGAGTACTTCGATGACGAGCGTACCGTGTACATGGATGGGCGCGGGCACCCGCGCGCCGATCAGCGGACGATCGACGGACACTCGATCGGATACTGGGACGGCGACGTGCTCGTCGTCGAAACAACGAACTTTGCCGATCACCGTTCACCATATCAGATGGGCGTTCCCTCGGGCGCGCAAAAGCGAGTTGTCGAACGTTACCGTCTACTCGAAGGCGGCAAGCGAATGATCGTGGAATTCACGCTCGAGGACCCGGAGTATATCGTCGGCTCGATGGTCCACAGCCGCGAGCTCGTCTACGTGCCGCATATGCCAATGACGAGTTTCAACTGCGACCCGGAGGTCACACGACGCTTCGTACCAGAGTAGTCCTAGAGCTGCGCGCTACAAATCGCTAGTGCGACAGTTGCGGGAGTCCTCGATGCATTCCATCGCCTCGATGTCCGTGAGTCTCGAGTTGGGTTCCCGATACCTGTAGAGATAGTCCCACATCGTGACGATGTTCGGNNATCGACGCCTCGGTCAGCGTCTTGATCTCCTGCAGCGTGAGCCCGTCGGCCATGTGCTGCAGAACCGTATCCTTCAGCACCTGCAGATAACGACGATGATCGACGAACGCATCCTGGGTCGTTACCGGCCCGTGGCCCGGCAGCACGACGCCGACGTCTTCGAGATTAGCCAGCGTCCCCATGACCCTGATTTGATTGTTGACGTCCATATCTCGGAAATCGGGGAACAGATTTCTACCTTTCGCCGAGTCGATGGCGATCAGAACCTCCTCCCGTGGGATATGGACTTGAATGAGATTGTCGCTATGCGTGGGACCCAGGTAGAGCAGCCTGATCAATACGCCACCAACCGTGAGCTCCATCTCATCCTCGAACGTAATTGCGGGAATGATGGATTTGCGCTGCTCGAACGTTAAGTGAGGAACGATGTTCCGATGGCCAACACCGACCGCCGTGTCGCTGAAGAGGTCCGTATGACAGTTATGGTCCTGGTGATCGTGGCTCAAGATGACGTATCGCACCGGGACGTCGTAGCGTCTGTCGAGCTCGTCTTTGAGCCACTGGACCGTCCCGGATCCACAGTAATGCCCATCGACGAGGACGATCCCCTCAGTCGTGAGTATGTAAGCCCCAAACTGGCCGTCCGAGCCCCAGCGGAACACGTGCTCGGAGATCTGCTCGATCGTTCGGTCACCGGCCCAGACACGCTCCTGGGCCTTTATTCCCGGCGCGCCGAGCAGGAAAGCTGCAATCGTCCAGCTGAATGCAAACGTTACTCTTTTCATGTTCGATCGAATCCTCAATAGCTCAGCGGGTTACCCAGCGCCGGGCTGACGCCGTTGTGAAAATTACCTTGATCCCGGACCACACGCCCAACGCCGTTCTCGTCATAGTGGACCCAGACGAGGCCGTGCGCATCACCGTTACCGGGCATGTCGATGCTCTTGATGAGCTCCTTGCTCTCGGCGTCGTAGACGAGAATTCGGCCTTCGCCGTTACTCGTTGCCCACATCTCCCGACCGTTCGGTGCGAGCAATACATGATCGGTCTTGTAGGCGCCGAACAACGTGGCCTTACCCACGCCGGTCTCAGCGTCCATAACCGTAATCGTTCGACCCAGATGATGCGTACCCTCACCCTTGTCGGCAACCCAGAACTCGGTCTCGTCTGCGTTTAGCGAACCGCCGTACGGGCCGATTCCCGTGCCGTGGGTCCAAACGACCTGACCCGTCTCGATATTAATCTTCGATGCGTTGCCCATCGTGTTGACGATATAAAAATGCTCTTTGGCCGAATCGACGACGAGCCAATTCGGCCGATATCCCGGCACCGGATATTCTTTAACGACCGTCCACGTCTCCGGGTCGATTTTCGCGATCCAGAACGGGCGCATAGCCATGAGTTGGCCGCGATACATCATCTGCGTGGCCGCATAGCCTGAGCGATAGTTACCGACGGGCTCGACGGTCGCATAGATGAACTCGTAGTCCTTGTCCGTCCAGACCGTATACGCGCGTCCACCGAGGTCTTCATCGGTAATTCCACCGAGGATCTCGTCCGTCTCAGGATCGAGAAGCTGAATGGCCAGTCCGTTCGGGGCGCGCCCGAACATATCGAGCAGCAGAACGTCACCGAACACCTGCCCATGATGAATACGCCCACCGATATCGATCGCCTTGATGGGTTGCAGCGTGAGCGCATCAAGCTTTATGAGCGTCGCCGCAGCCGTGTAGTTTTCGCGGCCGTCTTCCTGCCCAAGTCGTGGGCCCACGATGTAGGCGTAGCGTCCATCTGGCGACAGCATGGACGTATGCACGGTGGCACGGAGCTCCTCGGGCAGCAGATAACTGGCGATGATTTCTTTGGTCTCGGCGTCACCTACGACGAGTCTGTTACTCGTCGGAGGTTTGTATCCCTCGAACAACACCGACGGCGAGCTCGTCGTGCCGACGTTCTCGTACCAATAGGTTCTGCCGGACTCAGGCGTGAACTTCGGCTCGCCCGGATCCCATTCCGCGAGCACTTGCGATTCGTAATGGCTTGCGAGACTCCCTTCACGTGCTTTTCGCGTCCAGTTCGCTTGCAGCGTCGCATAGCGTTCGATTCCCTCGACCGCCAAATCCCACTCCGAGGATGGGAAGTTCGAGGGTTGGGGTCTGTTGGCCTTTGCCGAGGCAAGCGCCGCGAGCCATCCTTCAGTAAAGTCGTCCGTTAGCGGCAGGCCTGCAAGCGTGCGTATGTACATTGACAGCGCAACGAGATCGTCATCGCTCGGATTCATCTCCTCGACGATGACGCCCATGACAGGATTGGATTCGAGTTGATCGAAGATATCGACGGGCGTCGGCCCGAAGTGCAGGCTCGGTCCGACTAGGCCTTCACCAGTCTGCGCGTGACAAACGGCACAACCTATATCGGCGTGAAACAGCTCTTCGCCGCGCGCAACGAGCTCGTCAGTGCTCTGGGCGAGCGCCGACCCATAACAAACCGCCAAGGCCGCCGTGGCCATACCGCGCCAAGTTACCACCATCACACTACTCCCGGTGCCAGGTGACGAATTGGCCTCAGTATAGTGGTATCCAGGGAGCCCGGGCACTCCCAATCCCACTGCACCAGCGCATGAGAGCCGAGTTGGTCCGGGCTAGCCTGGCTACTGGGTGCCCAAGAAGAAGTTTCTGCCGTCCGGGGTGGTCACACTGCGCCCATTGACGACGGGCTCGCCGTTGCGCGCGAGATAGCCGCTCACGACCACTTCCATACCCGGCGGGAAATCCGTTTTTCTAAGACCGCGACGCAACAGCTGCGTGGCTCCGCCGGCTTCGATTGCCCAGTTGGTCACTGTACCGTCCGAGTTCTCGACGTCGATATACAGCCATCCGTGCGGATTGACCCAATCCATCGCCGTAAGCGTCCCGCGCAATTCGATTGGTTTCTCGATGTCGAACTCCGCAGCAAACGAATGGTGCGCCGCGGCGGAGACCGCCATTAGCAGCAAACCGATAACACTCAGTGAGCCAAGAATCTGTTTTTTCACGTCACTTGCTCCCAAAAGAATCAATGCAGCTTCTGCGTCCAGTCGAATGGATCGCGCTTACTGCTCCGGCGGTGTTACACCCCTGTACCACTGGTAACCGAGCGCCCGCAGAGCCGCTCGACCTTCCGCGTTACCCTCGTAGCATGCCTCTTCCCAGACCTCGTTTTCATACGGATCTTCCACAGATGGCGCGTCAATCGCGACCGCCGAAGGCAGACGAGACTGTCGCAAGTTTGGGCCCGTGCCTGGGCGCCGACGCGGGAAGGTCATGGTCCACGGTCTGGTGTAGATGGTGGGGTCCTCAATCGTAATTTCGTAGTCGATCGTATCCGCATCGACCAACGTGAAGCGCTCGGTCATCCGGGTGTTCTCCGTATAGAACTGTCCCGTGCTGTCG
>JABAOE010000111.1_pt2 | contig 27216 bp, 22 predicted proteins | sample 7062141 | NCBI WGS metagenome assembly JABAOE01 (sample SAMN14538627, study PRJNA623070) | marine sediment metagenome | biome: marine biome [ENVO:00000428]; feature: marine pelagic biome [ENVO:01000023]; material: deep marine sediment [ENVO:00002113] | place: India: Gulf of Khambhat ...
GAGCCGGAACCGTCATCGATACCGACATCCGAATCGATGCCCATAATCTTCATCGAACCACTTCCGTCGTCGACATATAACGCAATGCCCTGCGGCAGCCTGACGTCGAGATCCACTGACGGTGAATCACCCCATCCCCAGGAACGATCTTCAAAATGCGCAATAAGCCGGGCTTCGTCACGCACCTTCTCGAGCGACAGCTCCAGGTGATCCGCGATCATCTTCAGCGCGTCTTCCTCTTCCTCATCGGGCACATTGATTGTCGCCGTAACCTCGATCTTGTCGAGATCTTCGACACCGGTAACGGCCAGGCTGCCGGCTCCCGAATCGATGTCGAGGCGCGAGACTCCATCGGAGTCCAGCTCGAGATTGCGGTCGTCGGTATAACCGTTCCATGCAGCATGCGCCAACGTGGCTGCAAACATGGTGATGACGATAAGGCTGCGCATGATCATTAACCTTTGTTGAGTCGCGGATTTGCCTGTTAGATGCCGGCAATAGCCGTTTGGTTGCACCGCGGCTCAGTCGTCCAGGCTCTCGAACCTGCTCAGGCGCTCGTGCAATTCCTGATAATCGAACCATTGGCCGCGAACCATGACCCCGTAAACACGCCGTGAGTGGCTTATGTCATCGAGTGGATTGGCGTCGAGCAGAACGAGATCAGCATCCTTGCCCGCGGCAACGTAGCCGCCGTTCGATCCGAAGAATTCAGCCACGGCCGCTGTCCCTGTCTCCAGTGCCTCGAATGGAGTAAGGCCCGCGGCGACGAGAAAGGCGAGTTCATGGTGTAGCGAGAAACCCGGGACGTTGAAGATTTGCGGCGCATCGGATCCCAGCAGCAACCCGGCGCCAGCCTCATGCAAGGCCCGAATGATCTGCCTGCGCAACTCGATAGCCTTCTGCCCGATTGCCGGGGAGAACCCGCGTTCGTTGAGCTGCCTCTCCTTCGCGCTTGCCCATTGCTGCACGGTCCTTCGCAGCATATACCGGTTTTCCGGCCGGCTGGCGAGGTCCGCCACGCTCTGATCATTAACAAGCTGCTCGATCAGTGACTGGGTCGGCACGTTCCAGGTTCCGGCCGCGACCGTCTGCGCCACTATGCCGGCAATCTTCTCTTCGTCGACCTGGTCGGCCAGCAGAACACCGAAAAATCCGCCATAACCGCCCGAGGGATCGACGTCTGCGGGCATAAGGGCCGCAACATACCCATCGAGATGATCGATCGTCGCCATCCCAGCGTTCAGCGCCCCCTCCACGCCCACTGCCGAAGTCACGTGGCCGGCAAACGGGATACCGAGTTCGTTGGCGACATCCGCAATCGCGTAAAACTCGCCGGACGTCAGTCCCGGGTGAATCTTGATGAAATCGTAACCCGCCGCATGCTGTGCGCGGACCTGGCGCTCGCCGTCCTCAGGCCCGTTGACCGAGTTACCATTCAGCGAAGGTCCCGAGGTAATCAAGGTCGGTCCGAACCGCTCGCCATCGAGTAACTGCTGGCGGAGCACCAGGTGGGACGGCCTGCCGAGCATGCCGCGCGCCGTCGTCACTCCGTTGGCGACGAACAACGTCAGCACTCGCTCGAGCTCCTGCGAGCCGATGTCCGGAACGTGGGCATGCATCTCGGTCAGGCCAGGCATCAGGTAACGGTCCGTGCCGTCGACCACGATTGCGCCCTCGGGCACCGGAATAGAGTCGACATCGCCGACAAGTGTTATACGACCGCCTTCGACGATGACCGTCTGTGCCTCGAGGACCGTCTCCTCGGTCATCGGGATGACATTGACGTTGAGAAATGCCGTCGGCGCGGCGGATGCCGCACCGACGGTCAGAAAAATCGTTGCCAGCAGGAGTGCTCGTCTCATGCAGGCAAGCGTAATGCGCTAGTGCTCGACAGGCAATCCGCTCGGAACGGACTTCGGCGCCACGGCGTCCAGGCGCCCGGCAAGCAGTCTGCGGATCAGATGACCGCGTCGAGTGTTGCCTGGGAAACGTTGCCGCCGCAAATGATGACCACGATTTTCCGTTTGACGATGGCCTGTTTTCGAGCCTCCAGGGCGGCGATTGCGACACCCGCTGCGCCCTCGATGCGGTCGGATTCCGCGGTCATATAGGCACGCATTGCGGCAGCGATCTGCTCCTCGCTGACGAGTACAAATTCGTCGACCAGTTCGCGGCAGAGCTCGAAAGTGATTGCGTCGGGTTCGACGCCGCCGGCGGTCCCGTCGGATAACGTGGCATCGCTGGGCAGGTCAAGAATGCGGCCGGCTTCAATCGACCTGGCCATGACAGCCGAAGCCGCCGGTTGGCAGCCGAACAGCCGGAGTCGCGGGTTGTGTCCTTTCAGCACGCTGCCGACGCCACTGATCAGGCCGCCACCACCCACTGCAATGAACGCGGTATCAATATCCGGCAGTTGCTCGACGATTTCGACGCCGCAGGTGCCCTGACCGGCGATTATGGTTGGATCGTTATACGGAGAAACGTAGTACATGCCGCGTTCGCTGGCATAAGCCCGCGCATGCTGCTCGGTATCGAGCCCATCGGTACCGAAGAATTGCACGTCGCCGCCGTATGACTTAATCGCGTCGATCTTGGCTTCTGATGTCTGCTCGGGCACGAATATGACACCCGTCATGCCGAGTTCGCGCATGGCATACGCCACAGCTGCGCCATGATTACCGCTCGAAGCGGCGACGCATCCGGTCGCGCGCTGCTCCGGCGCGAGACTCATCAGGCAATTTGTGGCGCCCCGCAATTTGAACGAACCGGTGTGCTGCGCATTCTCCAGCTTGAAGTACACATCGGCGCCTGTCGCGTCACTGAATACGCTCGAGCGTCGTAACGGCGTCTGAGTCACGATTCCTTTAATGCGTCGCGCTGCGTCGACGGCGGACTCTGCGATTTCCGAAGCTTTGTTTGTCACGGCGCCCCATACGATGCGTCACGAAAAGGTCATTGACAAGTCAGCGCAGGGTCAGGACCCGGGAGGGCGCCGCGGTCAGGCTTTCCTGTCGTGGTTCAGTGTCTCACTGACCACGGCATTCACCCCGGTCTTCGTGTTGCGAGTGCTGCACGCGCTGACCACGCTTGTGCTCGCCAGGATGTCGATTTGACAATAAGTTTTTCGGGTGACCGGCTTCGTTGACAGTCCCTTGCGCCCGTTGCACGATGGGGCCCTGAGGACAAAGGCACACTTGTCGAAAGACAGGGTCGCAAAGCCACCGGTCTACGGGAATTTCCTAGGACAGCGGGGTTGCCCACACGGCCCGTCCGTTGCCGGCCGGCGACGGAAATCTCGTCGATGTGTCTTTGCTGGAATTGACAGCCGGAGACATGGATGTACGCAACGAATCTCGCCCGAACCGGACAATACCGGGTCAAACGCATCGTCGAAGCCAAGCGGACAGGCCCTGTCACGGAAACCCCGACTGACCTCGACCAGTTACGCAGGATTATCGATCCGGCGACACGCACACCGGCCCCGATTCGGGTCCAGGGTTCTGGCAGTGCGTGCAATTACTGCAACACGACCGAGACCGGGACGACGATACGTATGACCGGGCTCGATCGCATCGTCCATGTCGATCCTGTCAACCACACGACCACGGTCCAGGCCGGGGTATTGCTTGGCGACCTCGTCAACGAACTGGCGGAGCACGGGCTCGAGCTTGCCGGAAGTTACGACCTCGCTGGACGCACCGTGGGCGGCGCCGTCGCCGCGCCCTGTTTTGGCCCGACGATCGGCAACGGCGGCACCTATTTTGCAAGCAACGTCATCAGCATGAAGCTGATCCGCGCAGACGGCCAGGTGATGAAGGTCGATTCGAGCCAGGCGAACCTGCTTGGTGCATTTCGCTCGAGTTTTGGCCTGCTCGGCATTATTCACGAGGTAACGCTGCGCGTTCGTCCTATTCGAACGTTTACGGCGAGCCACAGGCGGGTCACGATCGACAGGTTCGCATCGATCATCGACGCCCTGGCCAATGCCAACATCGGCTTCAAGTTCTATCTGATGCCGTGGCGTGACCGCGTATACCTGGACGTGCGTCGCTATGAGGCGGATCCCGGAAGTACATCCGCGACGTCGTGGAAGCTCAAGGACTGGGGCGAGAGCACGGTATTGCCGAACGTGTTCAAGTCGCTGAGCCGGGTCGTGCCGGTTCAGTCCCTGCGTTACAGGCTGGCTGACTCGCTGTCCGAGGCAACACAGGGTCTCGTTAACTCGAGGTATGTCACCACGGGATCGAACGCGGCGTCACAGACCAACGTCAAGGGCAAGCGCGGCGGTCGCCGTTGTTTCTATTCGACCTGGTGTTTTCCGGCTACCGACTTTTCGGTGGTCGCGCGCACATACCGTGACTTCTGCGAGGCGGGATACGCCGCATCGGGCTATCGCTGCGATTTACCCGCCGTGGGCTACCGTCTCGGCAAGGACTCAGCCGCTCTGCTGTCGCCGTCATTCGACGAGCCGATGATCGCGTTGACATCGGCGAGCACACAGCAGGCGGGGTGGGAAGACTTCGTCATCGACCTCGCCGAATTTGCGGAACGATGGGGCGGCACCCCGCTCGTCAGCCAGTCGCGCTCGCTGCGTGCCGAACACGTCATCCAGAGCTACAGCCGGCGACTGGACTTCTTCCGGCGCCTGCGACGCAAGGTGGATGCCGATAACCGCTTCCTCAGTCCGTTCCTGGCCCAATTCATGCAGTAACAAGACGCCTGGAAAGTGGCTGTTTAACGGTTACATCCTGTGACAAATATCTACTGGACTTTATATATCGAATTGATACAATGCATCAACTCGATATATGTGCAGCTACGGCTGCCGGACCAATCTGCGATGGATGTAAAGACTGTCTGCCTTGGCATGCTTACCGAAGGCGAAGCATCAGGTTACGACCTCAAAAAGGCGTTTGAATCCTCATTTGGCCACTGCTTCGCGGCGGGTTATGGCTCGATCTATCCTGCGCTCGCGTCGCTCGCCGAGAGCGGATGCGTGAGTTGTGAGGAAATTGCCCAGGACGGCAAGCCGGACCGAAAGGTGTACCGGATTACCGATAAAGGCTGGGAGATTTTGCTCGAGGAACTCGATAATCCGGCGCCAAGCCACAAGGTGCGCTCCGAGTTTCTCGCCCAGATGGCTTTCGCGCACCTGATGACGCCCGAGCAAGTGCAGGAAGTGCTCAACAGCCGCATCGAAGACGCGGACAGGAACCTGCGTTTTATCGACGAGTTCGAATCAAGCGGCGACTGTGAATGGCCGGTGGGCGTGCGATTCACGCTCGGCTTCGGCCGCGCCATGCTGCACGCAATGAAGGCATACGTTGAGGAAAACCGCCACATGTTTACAAGCAGCGACCGTCAGACCAGGAAGGCGGTGGCACGATGACTAAAAACGCATTCACAAGACATCGTTCCTGGTTTTACTCGGCTGGCATCGCCTTGCTGATAACACTGTGGCTGGTAACCGGCGTGTTCGAGGACGAGGATGCCACCCCGGCCGAGAACAACGTTGCTGCCATCGAGATTGTGCATAGCAAGGTGCGTGTGCGCACGCAAACAGCGGAAGAGATCGTTCGGACTATTTCGGTCAACGGCAAGACAGCCCCGGCACGCGTCGTCGAGTTGTCCGCGGAGACGGATGGGCGCGTCGAGTTCATCGGCGCGGAGCGCGGATCGAACGTCGAGCGCGGTGAGGTTATCGTCAGGCTTGACGAGCGGGATCGCAGCGCTCGACTCGCGCAGGCAAAAGCAACGGTCGCACAGCGCGAGGTCGAGTACGAAGGGCGGCTGAAGCTGCAATCGGAAAGCTATGTTTCCGAAGCCCAGTTGCAGGAAGCGGTCGCACAACTCGAAGCCGCGAAAGCGGAATTACGTCGCGCCGAACTCGATCTCGACTATATGGTCGTTCGTGCCCCATTTAATGGCGCCCTGCAATCCCGAATCGTCGAAATTGGCGACTTCGTCAAGAGTGGCGACCCGATCGCAACGTTCGTCGACAACCGCAAGATCATCGTCACCGCCAGCGTATCGGAATTCGATGCCGGGCACGTCACGGTAGGCAAACAGGCTGAAGCGCGGCTCGCTACCGGTGAGCTGGTTCACGGCACGATTCGCTATGTCTCGCCTGTGGCAGACGAGGCGACACGCACCTTCGCGGTCGAGCTCGAGGTCGACAACCAGGACGGCGCTATTCGTGCCGGAGGGACTGCCGAGTTGTTTATCCCGGCGGAAGCAGTCCTTGCCCACAGGGTATCGCCGTCACTGCTGACACTCGACGATGCCGGAAACGTCGGCATCAAGATCATCAATGAAGATGGCAAGGTCGAGTTTGTCGTTGCCGATATTGCGTTGTCGACGGCGAACGGCGTGTGGCTCGTCGGGCTACCGCAGACCGCAACGATTATTACCGTCGGCCAGGGCTTCGTGACAACAGGTTCCCTCGTCGACGCTATTCCCGAGAGCGATGTCGAAACGTCCCTGGCTATTAAAGCTACGGACTAGGAACAGGTTCCATGCAGGTCATCGATGCGGCAATGGCGCGCTACCGGACCGTGATCCTCGGCCTGGTCTCGGTGCTGATCGCGGGCATAATCGCTTACGTCACGATTCCGAAGGAAGCTGAGCCGGACATCGAGATTCCGATCATCTACGTCTACATAGAGCACGTCGGAATCTCCCCTGAGGACGCGGAGCGTTTGCTCGTGCGGCCGATGGAGCAGGAATTACGCTCGTTAGAAGGCATCAAGGAAATGATTGCCGAGGCGTTCGAGGGCGGCGCCAGCGTGCAGATCGAATTCGAAGCCGGCATCGATACCGACAAGGCCCTGCAGGACGTCCGCGAAAAGGTCGACATGGCCGAGGCAAAGTTGCCAGGCGAGTCCGAGGAACCGACCGTCAATGAAGTGAAGATGACCCGGTTCGACCCGATGCTCGTGCTAAACCTTGCCGGTGATGTTTCCGAGCGAACACTGACCACGATCGCCAAGAACCTCAAAGAGGAACTCGAAGGTATCGGGGGCGTACTGGAGGTCAATCTCGTCGGCGTACGCGAGGAGCTCATGGAAGTGGTTGTCGATCCGCTGGCCATGGAGAGTTACAGCCTGGACCAGGCACAGATCGTCAGCTTCGTGAATCGCAACAACAAGCTCGTGGCAGCAGGGTCATTGCAGTCGCGCGAGGGGCGTTTCCCGGTCAAAGTTCCGGGCGTATTCGAGAGCGCCGCCGATGTGCTCGACTTGCCGATCAAGGCAGATGGCGAACGTATCGTGCATTTCAAGGATATTGCCGATGTTCGCCGGACATACAAGGACGCACAAAGCTATGCGCGACTGAACGGCAAGCCGGCAATCGCGATCGAGGTCGTGCAACGTGGTGGCTCAAACCTGCTGCGGGCAATCGAGGATGTCATGGCCGTGGTTGCGGCCGAGCGCCGGTACTGGCCCGACGAAATGCACGTCAGCGTCTCCAAAGACAAGTCGAAAGACGTCAAGGACATGCTGACCGAGCTGCAAAACAGCGTTATTGCGGCGGTGCTGCTCGTCTTTATTGTCATCGTCGGCATACTCGGCATCCGGTCGGCGCTGCTCGTCGGCATCTCCATCCCGGGCAGCTTTCTGCTCGGCATCCTGCTGATCGGCTCATTCGGCGTCACGATCAACATGATGGTGCTGTTCGCGCTGATCATGGCTGTCGGTCTGCTCGTCGACGGCGCTATTGTCGTCACTGAAATGGCGGATCGCCGACTTGCCGAGGGCGAGTCGCGCCGGGATGCCTATTCCCGCGCCGCGATTCGCATGGCATGGCCGATCATCGCCTCGACCTGCACGACGCTGGCGGCATTTGTGCCGCTTGCGCTCTGGCCCGGAACGTCCGGCGAATTCATGAAGTACCTGCCCATTACCTTGATCGCCGTACTCTCGGCATCGCTGCTGATGGCGCTGCTCATCGTGCCGACACTTGGCTCGATATTCGGCAAGACCGGCGCTGTCTCCGCCGCGGCACGCCAGAATCTTGCCGCCGCCGAAACCGGCGATCTCGACTCGGTGTCGGGATTCACGGGCAAGTACGTACAGTTTCTAAAGCGCTCCATGAAGGCGCCCTGGCGCAATGTCGGCTTCGTATCTGCTCTACTCGTGACGATCTATACGGCATTCTTCGTATTCGGCAAAGGCACCGAATACTTCCCCGAGGTCGAGCAACCGTTCGCGATGGTCGAGATTCGCGCACGTGGCGATTTGTCGATCGACGAACAGGACTACCTTGTCAGGCAGGTCGAAGAGCGCCTGCTCGGCATGCCGGAAGTAGAATACCTGTACGTCAAGACCGGCGACGTTCGCGAAACACCTGACCAGATCGGGTCAATGACCCTCAATTTCATCGAGTGGGACCAGCGTCGCGGTTCCGACGAGATTCTCGCCGAAGTTCGTCAACGGACCGCCGATCTTGCCGGCATCTCGATCGAGACCCGCAAACCGGATCCGGGGCCGCCAATTGGCAAGCCCATCCTGATCGAGTTTTCGTCGCGCGACGCCGCTCTCGTCGAACGGACCATCGCCATGGTCAGGGCCGAACTCGAACGGCATCCTGCTGTCATCAATATCGAAGATAGTCGGCCTTTGCCCGGCATTGAGTGGCAAATCAAGGTTGACCGTGCCGAGGCTGCTCGCTTTGGCGCGGACATCACGCTCGTTGGCGCAATGGTGCAGCTCGTCACCAATGGCATCTTGATCGGCGAGTATCGTCCCGACGACAGCGACGACGAGATCGAGATCCGTGTGCGTTATCCCGCACAGGACCGGAGCCTGTCGCAGCTGGACGAGTTACGCATCCCGACGCAGAACGGCCTCGTCCCGATCAGCACATTCGTCGAGCGTGTACCGGCGCAAAAGGTCAGCACGATCACGCGAACGGACATGCGGCGAACGATGACAATCGAGGCGGACGTCGCCGAGGGTTACCTCGAAAACAGCGTCATTGCCGAGCTGCAACAACTCGTGCCCTCGCTCGCGATCGACCCGCAAGTCAGCGTCGCGTTCCGTGGCTCCATTGAGGACCAGAGAGAAGACGAGACGTTTCTGGGTCAGGCCATGCTGATGGCCATCGCAATGATGGCGATTATTCTCGTGACCCAATTCAATAGCGTTTACCAGGCATTGCTGATCCTGACCGCTGTCGTGTTCTCTACGGGCGGCGTATTACTCGGCCATCTGGTGGTTGGCATGCCCTTCGGCGTCATCATGAGCAGTATTGGCGTAATCACATTGGCTGGAATCGTCGTCAACAACAACATTGTGTTCATCGACACCTACAACGTGCTGCGGCGTCGCGGCACAGATGCTTTCGATGCAATTCTCAGGACCTGCGCAATCCGCCTGCGTCCCGTATTACTCACAACGGTAACAACGATTATCGGGCTCATGCCGATGGTGCTTGGCGTCAACATCAACCTGATCGCGCGCGAGGTCTCGATCGGGGCACCGAGTTCTCAATGGTGGACACAGCTTGCCTCATCGGTTGCGGGTGGCCTGGCGTTTGCCACCGTACTGACGCTGTTCCTGACGCCGAGCCTGCTGATGATCCAGGCGAGAATCTCGGCCCGACGCGCTGAGCAGCGCGCCGCGAAAGCCGGCCAGTCGGCCCCGGCTCCCTCCTGAGCCCCGTGGCTACGGGATCTAATCCAAAACGCCGATTCGTGCATCTAATGAGTAAGCGGCGGCGGTAATTTAGGACATATTCCGCTAACTTGCTGATTTTATTAGGCCCTGTTTGAGAAAAATTTTGCAGATAGGGGTTGCGTTATACCGAACTAGTGTTATACTTCACTATAACACTAAACAACACCGACTACTGAACCGACGATGAAACGAATCAATCCACAACTCGCCGTCCTGGCCCTGACCGGCATCGCAGTAATCCCCGGCTGCGGTACCGGCGAGGCCAGCGTTGCCAACGAAGCCGAAGTGCGGGCTGCCACGCCCGTGCCCGTCGAAATCGCCGCGCCAGTGCGCGCCGATATCTTTGCCACCTACCATGCGACCGCCACGATAGAGTCCGATGCAAATGCGCCGGTGCTCGCGCGTGTTGCCGGAGAGGTTGTGCAATTGCTCGTCGAGGAAGGTGATTACGTCGAAGCCGGCCAGGTGCTCGCCCGCCTCGATGGCGAGCGGCTGCGGCTCGAAATGCTTTCCACGAAAGCGGACCTGGAACGCGTTAGCGGCGAACTCGATCGCTATGAGGATCTTGCCGCGCGCGGCCTTGTCAGCGCCGCGATGTACGACGGCCTGAAATACGATGTTGACGCATTGCGCGCACGCTACGAACTGGCAAGACTCAACTACGGTTACTCCGAGATCCGCGCAACGATTTCCGGCGTCGTCTCGTCTCGCGACATAAAACTCGGTCAGAACATCGAAACCAACAGCATCGCGTTTCGCATCACCGATAACAGCGAGCTCGTTGCGTATTTGCATATCCCGCAGTCAGAACTGTCGAAATTCTCCTCCGGGCACAATGCGAGCCTGCAGGTGGACTCTATGCCGGAGATGAACTTCGCGGCGACGATCGCGCGCATCAGCCCGACGATCGACACGCGTAACGGGACATTCCGTGCGACCGCCGTTATCACCAATGACGACGGTGACCTTGTCCCGGGCATGTTCGCCAAATTTACGATTGCCTACGAGAAACATGAAGAGGCCCTGCTCGTTCCCCTCGTCGCGGTTGTCGAGGAAGATGACGAAATGTCGGTCTACGTTGTCCGTGACGGCTCTGTATCTCGCCGGATCGTGGAAGCGGGAATCAGGAACGACGGCCATGTCGAGATTCTGAGCGGCCTTTCCGAGGACGATGAGATCGTCGTCGTCGGCCACTCTGCGCTCCGCGACGGCAGCAAAGTGCTCGCAAGTAACAAGACACTGGACAGCTTTACGGGCTGACCATCCGCCACGGTGCCAGAGCGCACCGCCCCCTCTGCGGACACATCAAGGGAGGATCTGATGTCGCTGAAGCAACTGTTTCCGACAGTTCTGGCGTGGGCTGTCCTTTTGGGCGCCTGCGGCCAGGCACCCGAGGAAGCCACAACAACCGAGGCCGGGGAACAAGAAGAAGTCGTCGCGGTACCCGTGGAGGTCGGGCGACCGACCCGCGGTGATATCGTCGCCGTGTATTCCGGGACCGCGCCGATCGAGGCATATGCCGAGGCGGATGTTATCGCCAAGGTGAGTGGAGAAGTCCGTGAGATTCTCGTCGAGGAAGGAGACGAGGTGGAACAGGGACAGATACTTGCCCGGCTCGATGACGATCGCCTGCAGCTCGAGCTGAACCAGTCGGAAGCAAACCTGCGCAAGCTGCAACGTGACTTCGAACGCAATGTGGATCTCAAGGAAAAGGGGCTGATCTCGAGCGGCGATTTCGACAAGATTCGCTACGAGATGGAAGCCCTCGAAGCATCCTATAACCTGGCCCGGCTCGAGCTCGACTACACCCAGATCCGGGCGCCAATCGACGGCATCGTATCGAATCGCTACATTCGTGTTGGCAATTCGATCGACGTCAGTCAACCGGCTTTTCGTGTCACCAGCTTCGACCCGCTGGTCGCATACCTGCACGTACCTGAGCGCGAGTACCGCAATATTCGCCCGGGACAGCCAGTGGGCATCGACATCGACGCGCTTGCCAATCAGCGAGTCATCGCTGACGTGACCCGGGTCAGTCCGATCGTCGACCCGGAGACCGGTACATTCAAGATAACGATCGAGATCGAAGACGACGCACGGCGCATCAAGCCGGGCATGTTCGGGCGCATCAGCATCGTCTACGACCAACATAACAATGTCCTGCAGATTCCGCGCAGCTCGATTCTCGAGGAGGCCGGCCAGATGAGCGTCTTCGTCATAGAAGATGACAAAGCGGTTCGGCGAACTGTCCGGATCGGCTACAGCAACAGTGGCATGGTCGAAATTGTCGAGGGACTCACCGACACTGATCTCGTGGTGACGGTCGGCCAGGTGGGACTGAAAGACGATGCGACCGTCACGGTGATCAACGCGGTCGAAGACGCCCAGGTGAGCGACAATGCGCCGACTGATTGAGATCGCGACAGAACGTCGTGTCACGATCGTCATGTTTATGGTCGCGATCGTGCTGTTCGGCATGGTCTCTCTGTCGCGCCTGAAACTGAATCTCTTGCCCGACATCTCCTACCCGACCGTAACGATTCGGACGGAGTTGACGGGTGCGGCGCCTGTAGAAGTCGAAAACCTGCTGACGAAGCCGATCGAGGAGGCCGTCGGAGTCATCCGCAACGTGCGTCTGGTCCGATCCGTTTCGCGGTCCGGGCAGTCCGACGTGACGCTCGAGTTCCTCTGGGGCACGGACATGGACATCGCAGGTGTCGACGTGCGCGAAAAGCTCGACATCCTGACGCTGCCGCTCGAGGCCAGCCGCCCCCTGCTGCTTCGCTTCGACCCCTCATCCGAGCCAATCATGCGCCTGGGGCTCTTGTATAAAGAGGACGGCGAAGCGGACACGGTCGAGGCCCGGCTGAAGGCGTTACGCCGGCTTGCCGAAGATCGCCTCAAGACCGACCTCGAAGCCGAGGAAGGAACGGCTGCCGTCAAGGTAAGCGGTGGTCTCGAGGACGAAATCGAAATTCGGGTCGACCAGCAGAAACTGTCGCAGCTCAGGATCAGTATCGACCAGATCGCTGCGCGTATCCGGGCAGAAAACGTCAATCTGTCCGGCGGCCGGCTCGAGGAAGGCGACCAGCGTTTCCTCGTGCGCACGCTCAATGAATTCCAGTCGGTCGATGAGATGCGCAATTCCATCGTCGCCTACGTTGCCGACCGGCCGGTCTACCTGCGCGATGTCGCAACGGTGGAGCGCGGCTACAAGGACCGCGAGGCGATAACGCGCGTTCGCGGCCGCGAATCCGTCGAACTCGCCGTCTACAAGGAAGGCGACGCCAATACCGTGCAGGTCGCCAACCGGCTGACGGCGCGCCTCGGGTCGATTAACGAATCCCTGCCCGAGGATATCGAGCTGATCACGATCTACGACCAGTCGCAGTTCATTTCGTCTTCGGTGGACGACGTCAAGAATGCCGCGATCCTGGGCGGCATCATCGCGATCATTGTCCTCTACGGCTTCCTGCGCGACTCGAGGGCGACGACGATCACGGGCATCGCCATACCGGTTTCGGTGATCGGCACGTTCCTGCTCATGTACACCAACGATGTATCCCTCAACATCATGTCGCTTGGTGGTATCGCGCTGGCCGTGGGTATGCTCGTCGACAATTCGATCGTGGTGCTCGAGAATATCGTCCGCAAGAAAGAACAGGGCGAAAGTATTCTCGCCGCCGCACAGAATGGTACGAGCGAGGTCGCAAGTGCCGTTGTCGCTGCAACGCTGACTACGATCGCGGTTTTCTTCCCGATGGTGTTCATTTCGGGAATCGCGGGTCAGCTCTTCCGCGACCAGGCGCTGACTGTCACATTTGCGCTCGTGTTCTCGCTGATCGTGGCACTCACACTTATTCCAATGCTGGCGTCCTTGGGCGGAAGCAAGCGTTACCACAGTGAACTCGAAACCACGCCACCGAGCTGGTTCACCAGGATCATTGCTTTTGTCGTTCGCATGTTCGGATATCTGTTCGGTGCTGTCAGGTGGTTGTTCTGGGCTCTTCTCTGGGTACCAACCTGGCTGCTGCAGCGCCTGTATCGTGCCGTCGCGGCGGTCTACCCCGCGATGCTCAGATGGTCACTGCATCACCGCGCGGCCGTGGTAGTAGCTGCGACCGTAATATTCGTCGGAGCGATGTCCCTGGTACCTCGTCTCGGTACCGAACTGATCCCGCAGTTGTCGCAGGGCGAGTTCAACGTCGACCTGCGCCTGGCGCCCGGCGCGCCGCTGGCCGAGACGGACCGCGCGATACAGGCGGCGCAAGGCGCCACAGCCGGAATCGGTTCTGTCGCCCTCGACTATTCAGTGGCTGGCACCGGGAATCGCCTCGACGCCAATCCCGTCGATGCGGGTGACAACACCGGAACCCTGAGTATTGCGCTGCAACCGGGGTCGGGCCGCGCAGAGGAAAACGCGGTCATGGACGCAATGCGGGCAGAACTCTCGAGGCTGCCGGGCGTGCAATACGAATTCAGCCGGCCTGCGCTGATGTCTTTTGCGAGCCCCTTGCAGATCGAAATTTCCGGCTATGACCTCGACGGCCTGGCTCGTGTCAGCGGCCTGGTCGTGCAGGAAATGTCTGCATCCGACCGATTCACCGACATAAAGACGACGGTCGAACGTGGCAATCCCGAGATTCAGATCGTCTTCGATCAGGAACGCGCGGCCAAGCTCGGCATGGCCGTGCGCGACATCGCCAACCGGGTGGTCGCCAACGTCCGCGGTGAACTCGCCACCCGCTACACCTGGCGTGACAAGAAGATCGATGTTCTCGTGCGCAGCGTCGACACGCGCGAATCGAGCATCGAGGAGATCCGCCGCCTGATCGTCAATCCCGCATCGGACCGGCCCGTAACGCTCGATGCCGTCGCCGACATTTCCGTATCACAGGGACCGGCCGAGATTCGACGCGTCGCCCAGGAGCGGGTCGCGATTATCACGGCGAACCTCTCCTATGGAGATCTCGGCGCTGCCGCGCTCGAGGCAGGCTCGATACTGAGCCGGACTCCGATGCCCGAAGGTATCAGCGCGATCGTGTCGGGCCAGAGCGAGGAGATGCAGGCGTCGTTCCAGTCCATGCAGTTCGCACTGGCGCTCGCGATCTTCCTCGTTTACCTCGTCATGGCATCGCAATTCGAATCGTTGATACACCCGTTCGTCATTCTTTTCACGATTCCCCTGGCCCTGGTCGGCGCGGTGCTCGCGCTGTTCGTTACGGGAACAACGATCAACATCGTCGCCCTGATCGGCGTCATCATGCTGGCCGGAATCGTGGTCAATAACGCGATCGTACTGGTCGATCTCATCAACCAGTTGCGCGCGCAGGGCAAGGAGCGGCTCGACGCCATCATGGAGGCGGGGGCGGCAAGGCTGCGGCCAATTCTGATGACGTCGCTGACCACGGCTCTCGGCCTGCTGCCGATGGCTATCGGGTTCGGTGAAGGCGCCGAGGTGCGCGCACCGATGGCAATTACGGTTATCGGCGGCCTGCTCGTATCGACGTTCCTGACCCTCGTCGTGATCCCGGTCGTCTACTCGCTGCTGGATCGGCGCGCGTGAAGCACACCGAGTTTGCACTTGGGCGCCCGGTAACGACCGTAGTTACTTTTGTCGCCCTTGCGCTTGTCGGGCTGATCGCATCGCGGCTCTTGCCGCTCGAGAAGTTTCCCGACATCGAGTTTCCCGGGATTTTCATCCAGGTGCCCTACCCGGGCTCCACGCCAGAAGAAGTAGAGCGCCTGATCACGCGTCCCGTCGAGGAGGCGCTGGCGACGCTGTCCGGGGTAGAACGCATGTTCTCGAGTTCGACCGAAGGGCAGTCACAGATATTCCTGCAATTCGGCTGGGATCAGAGTATGGGCGCGAAAGGCATCGAGGCCCGCGCCAAAGTCGACAGCATCCGCAACCAGCTCCCGGCCGACATACAGCGCATCTTCATTTTCACGGGATCGCTCGGCGATCAGCCCATCCTGCACTTGCGAATTTCAAGCGAACGCGACCTGTCCGACAGCTACGAGCTGCTCGACCGGCTGCTGAAGCGGCGCCTCGAACGTATCGAGGGGGTCTCGCAGGTCCAGCTGCAGGGCGTCGATCCGCGCGAAATCCGCATTCTCCTCAGACCCGACCGGCTCGCGAGCCACCGTATCGATATTCGCGAGCTCCGCGATTTGCTGCAGCGCAGCAACTTTGCGGTCAGCGCCGGCAAGATCACGGCGGGCGGCCAGCGCCTGAACGTGAGGCCGCGCGGGGAATTCGATTCGGTCGAGCAAATCCGAAACCTGTCGATTAACGATGCAGGACTGCATCTGCGTGACATTGCTGACGTCGAGTTGCGCATTCCAGAGCGAAACTATGGGCGGCACCTGGACCGGCAATACGCGATCGGTGTTGCCGTGAGCAAGGCAACAGGTTCGAACCTTGTCGAAGTATCAGACAGGGTTCTTGCAGAGGTGGAGAAGATCGGAGAACTGCCGCAGATGCAGGGGATTAACATCTTTTCGCTCGACAACCAGGGCGACAGCGTCAAGGATTCCCTGTCCGACCTGCTCAACGCCGGACTTTTTGGCGGCCTGCTCGCTATCGTAGTTCTGTATTTTTTCCTGCGCCAGGTATCGACGACACTGATCGTGACCGCCTCGGTACCGTTCTCGATACTCATCACGCTCGGGGCGCTCTACTTTTTCGGTCTTACCCTCAACATACTCTCGATGATGGGCCTGATGCTGGCCGTCGGTATGCTCGTCGACAACGCAGTCGTGATCACCGAGAGCGTCTTCCGTGAGCGCGCGGAAACGGACCTCAGCCCGCGGGAAGCCACCCTCAAAGGGGTTCGTGAAGTCGGCCTCGCTGTTATCGCCGGAACCACGACGACCATCATCGTATTCGCCCCGATCATATTCGGCACCGAGACGGACATCATGGTGTTCCTTACGCACGTTGCCGTCACAATCATCGTCGCCCTGCTGGCCTCGCTGCTGATTGCGCAGACGCTGGTGCCAATGCTGGCGGAGCGCGTTTCCGTACCGCCGCGTCCGAAACCCAGCGGAGCGATGTCGCGCCTGACGCGGCGTTATGAGCGAGGACTGTCCTGGGTCGTATCCCATCCCTGGTGGGCAGCGCTCGGCATATTCCTGACCTGTGTCGTCGGCGTCCTGCCGCTGGCGCTGCAACTCGTCAAGTTCGACGCATTTCCGCAGGACGTCGGCCGGCGTCTCTACATGCCGTACCATGTCGAGGGGCAGCATTCGCTCGAGCGCATCGAAGATACGGTCGACACGATCGAGGACTACCTCTATTCGCGCCAGGAAGAATTCAATATCCGCAGCGTGTACAGCTACTTCGATCTCGAGAGAGCCGAATCGACGCTGCTGTTGACGGATGAGGAAGACGCGACATTGTCTACCAAGGAGATCATCGAACGCATCGAAGCCGACATGCCCACGATCGCGATCGGCAAGCCGAGCTTCGAATTCGAACAGCAAGGCGGTGGTGAAGGATTCAGCATCCAGATTTCCGGCGATTCGACAACCGTGTTGAACGAACTCGGTGCGGAGATTGCGCGGGCGCTTTCCGGTGTCGAAGGTCTCAAGGACGTGCGCAGCGACGCCGAAAGCGGTGACAAGGAAGTTCGCGTGGTCATCGACCGCGACCGCGCCGCGGCGGCAGGACTGACGACGCAGGAAATCGCTTTGAACGTGGCAATCGCGATGCGTGGCGAGAACCTGCGGGAGTTCCGCGGGGAGTCGGGAGAGGTAGCTGTGAGACTGGCGTTTCGTGAAGACGAGAAGCAGACGATCGAACAACTCGCCAGTTTGCCGCTGTACAAAGCTGATGGGGAACGCATTCCGCTCGGCAGCGTGGCGAACCTCCACATCGGCCAGTCACCCGATACGATTCGCCGCACCGATCGCCAGACGGCGGTTGTGCTGTCGGGCAATATGGAGGACGACGTCAGCCTCGAAGAAATCCAGCCGGGCATCGAAGACCTGATGTCGCAGATCGAGTTGCCGCCGGGTTACAGCTGGAAATTCGGCCGCGGGTTCGAACGGCAGGATGAGACGCAGCAGATGATGTTCCAGAATATACTGCTGGGAATCGCCTGTATCTTCCTTGTCATGGCCGCACTTTTCGAGTCGATGCTTTTCCCTCTGGCGATCATCCTTGGCTCGATCGTATTTTCGGTCTTCGGCGTTTTCCTGTTTTTTGCCATTACCGGTACGACTTTTTCGTTCATGGCGTCGATCGGCATCATGATCCTGATCGGCGTCGTCGTGAACAACGGCATCGTACTCGTCGATCACATCAACAACCTGCGGCTGCGCGGCTTGACGCGCGACAAGGCGATCGTCACTGCCGGTCGCGATCGCCTGCGTCCGATTCTGATGACCGTCGCGACGACGATTGTCGGCCTGACGCCGCTGGCCATCGGTACGACACAGGTCGGCGGTGACGGCCCGCCCTATTTCCCGATGGCTCGGGCCATTATTGGCGGGCTGGCGTTCTCGACGCTGGTATCACTGCTCGTCGTACCGGCGCTTTATATCTACTTCGACAACCTCTCCGCCTGGGGTCGCAAGGTCATGCGTATCGCGCGCGGCGGCGCTTCAGCAGCGCTGCCAGCGCAAGAACCAGGATGAAATAGGCACCGATCGACCCGCCACCGCTTTCATGCACGACGATGATCTCGGGCACTTCCGCCACATCGCGGTCAGCGTCCTCGAGTGGCAGGAACGCCAGCTCCGGTGTCTCATCGGGGCCAATCCACGCGACAAACGAGTTGTCGTAAGTATCGAAGAGTTCGATCAGGATATCGTAGCTGCCCGATGGATACCCGGACAATAATTCCGTGACGATGACGTAATCGTCGTCGCTTGTCGCTCCGTTGATGACAAAGTTTTCGGTGACTGCATACTCATTCCAGGGGCCACCATTCAGACTGAGATAGACTACGGCGTAGACCTCGGCAAAGGTGTAATAGGTATCGGCATCGAACAGCAGGTCGATCCCGTGATAGAACCCGTCGCCGTCAAGATCGTTGAATAATTCGACGTCAGCCATATAGAACCAGAAATCGACATTCGCCGACTGAGACATTTTTGCTTCGGCCTTCGAATGCATGGCGGCACTCTTGTCGCTGCTTCGGCTACCGTCGACACGCAGGGCCTCGAATTCATCCTTGGTCGTTACTCCACCGGCGCCGCTGTCGCTTTTGGCGCGCGTGCTCTGGGTCGTTATCGACAACCGGACCTCGTCTTCCAGGTCGGTCGCGAACGCGTCAAGCGACAGAAACAGAAGTCCCGCAATCAGAAAAAACCATGCGGCAACATGCGATCGTCTTACTGACATTGCGTAGGTGATCATGATTCATCCCTCTTTGGCCTATCCTGAGGACCATTAAAGGGCGAACACACTGAATCCCCGCTGAACTCGTAGGAATGATCGACACGAAGTGCGATCATGTTCAGCTGTCGTTAAGTTTCGTCGCGATTTTTACCCATGGTTCACGAAGTCCGTCATGACTCGGCGGGAGCCGCCGTCGGCTTCATGCTTGTCGGGGTACTCGGCGGCCTCGGTCTCGACCTGTGCGCGAAGGGCTTGCTGACCGATTATTCGCTCGAGCAGTTCGTGTTTCTGCGCAGCCTTATCGGTCTGTCGATCTTCATGCTCATTGGCCGGCAGTATGGAGGCTTCCGTGCACTGGTAACTTCGAAGTGGCGGTGGCACCTGCTGCGTACCGTTCTTTCCACATGCACGATGTTCGGTTTCTTTTACGGACTCGCACGCATGCCGCTTGTCGATGCGCTGACGCTGGGATTTACGGCGCCGTTGATGGTAACAGCGCTCTCGGTGCCATTCCTCGGCGAGCATGTCGGCTGGCGCCGCTGGACGGCAGTCATTGCCGGCTTTGCCGGCGTGCTGGTTATTCTCAGGCCGGGCGCCACCGAGATCTCACTGGCGTCTGTGTCGGTCCTGTTTGCCGCTTTCACCTATTCCTGTATGGCAATCACGTCGCGCAAGTTAGCTGCAACCGAAAGCAGCTACGCGCTGTCCGTCTATGTCATTTCCGGCCCGATGATTGTCTCGGCGACGATGCTGGGCGATGGCAGCTGGCAGGTTCCTGATGCGCCTGGTTGGGTTTTGTTTACCCTTGCCGGAGCATGTTCCGTAATCACCTGGATCGGCATCGTCGGCGCATATCGCAGGGCGTCGCCTGCCCTGCTCGCCCCCTTTGAATATACGGCGCTGATCGGCGGCGCCGTCGCCGGCTACCTGATCTGGAACGAGATTCCCGACCGATGGGTGCTGCTCGGTGCGACAGTAATCATCGCATCGGGATTGTTTGTCGTTTACAGGGAGATCGGCGGAGCGATCTCGAGGCGCTGGATCAGCTTACGTCCCCGGCGGTAAGCCCTGCGATCTCGGCCGGGGTCACTTTGAGCGCTTCCGCAACCGAGTTGAAGAAATCGATCTCGAGCACACTGACCTGCTGGTCGCTGCGGAACACATCGGCCAGGGCATGCACGGTGTCGATGCGATCGGCATTGCCCATCCTCTCTCGCACGCTCACCAGGTATTTCTTCAGCGTTGCTTCCGCGTATAGCTCCGCACGTGCTGCAACGCGAATATCACTCTCGCTGAAATCTTCGCCCGTGTGCTCTTTCAATATCTCGCGAATCCGCTCGACTTCGACCTTCTGGATATTGATGTCGGCATCCGCTGCACGCGCCAGGGTCATAAGCAATACTTCCTTGTGCAGCCGTTGACGCTCTTCTTCACTGGATACGTCCGAGCCGCCGAAGATTTTCAAAACATTCTTTAGATCTGCGATTGCCATTGTGCTCTCACTATTCGTTATTGTTTCAGCGCGGATGTCGCGACCGAGGCAAGTACCGGAGTATACACGGCCTTCGTAGCGCATCGAGCTATTGGCCGAGCTGGATATCATAACGCATCAATTGCGTCTTTTATACCATTGTTTTTAATTGCAATTTCTCTTGGCATCGGCGTCATTTTTTTGGATACTTACGCCGGGCAAACTATCGAAAAGGAGGTGATCCATGTCTAGTGAGATAACAAGGGTATCGGGAAAGCCGTTGGGTCTTGTGCAGACGATGGAGCAACCTTCGCACCGTACCTGAAGACGTCTTCCAACCCGAATCTCACGAAGACCCGCTTTACGCGGGTCTTCTTGTATTCAAAACACGCAAAAAAGGCGGCGCAAAGCGCCGCCTTCTCGTTCGCAACTGGCAGATTGGCTATTCTTCATCCGCCATCACGCGTTCGACCATCGCCGTGTAGACGCGCGGGCTGTCACAGTCAAGCAGGCCTTCGAAGATTTCGGTCGATTTCTGGTAATGACCGCTGGCGTACTTCGCCCAGTTGGCGCCCAGCTGCGTGTAATTCGCCGCGCTGCCCACCGCCTTGAAATCGTAGTCCGCATCGACATTTTCACCCCAGACCGGGAACATCGCCCAGGCGCCGCCAAGGATGCCATGCGCGTCGGCATAGGCATTCCACTCCGCCTGCGCGGCCGCATATTCATCAAACGTCTTGCCTTCCTCCATCGAGCAATCCGAGAACGACACCACGAATGTGTCACCGCTAGCCATTTCTCTCTCGGGCGGCGTTCTCATCTGCACCGACGCGAACTGCGTGTGCGAAACACAATCCAGCACGTCATAGAACCTGGCGTTCATCTCCTGGCCCTCTGTCAGCCAGTGGTCGGAGCCGGCACCCATCACGTTGCCATCGGGCCATACGCCGAACCAGGCGACGTCAAAATTACGCTGGCCATAATAGGTGGGCCACATCGTAAACGCGAAATACTGTGTCTGGCCTTCATCATCCATCCACTCGTTCCAGTCCTTTACGACAGCCGCCAGATCAGCAGGCCCTTTGCCTTCGTTGAAGTTGCAGGCATAGGCTTCGACCGGTGTGAAAGAGAGTGGAGCTGACTCTTCTTCGTCCTGCGCCAAAGTCGCGCCAGCAGACAGGAACATGATGGCGGACATCGCCACCGTTAAGCATTTCTTCATTATTGACTCCTGTTTTTATTACGTTGTTGTGGACCGGCCGTGCGCCGGATGTGCAGAGTATAGACCATGCTGGCCCGGTCTCGATGGCAATAAGACCAGGAACTCAGTCCACGATGGTTTGCAAGACATCGAGAACGGTGTCGATCTCGTCGATCGTGTTGTAGTGCACCGGGCCGATCCTAACCGCGCCGCCGGACTTTTCGATGTCCAGGGCCCGCGCCACTTCCAGTGCGTAGTTGTGGCCGCTCCAGGCAAAGATGTTGTGCTCGGCGAGCTGCCGGGCGATATCTGCCGGCGCAACAGTCGCGTGCGTGAACGACACGGTCGGAACACGCCGGTGCATCGCCGCCGGTTCCGTGATACCGAGAACGCGGACTCCGGGAATCGCCAGCAGGCCATTGACGAGTCGCTCCGCCAGCGTACGTTCGTAGTCGAACAGCACCTCCAGCGCAGATGACACCTTGTCGCGCCGGGAACCGCAACAACCCGCCGCCGTCTCACCCACCCACGCGAAGTAATCGACGGCCGCCGCGGTGCCCGCCATGCCCTCGTGGCTCTGAGTCCCGGTCTCGAAACTCCAGGGCAGCTCATCCGGGGCCGGCCGCAATTTGTACGGCTGCAGCTGCTCGAGTGATTCCCGGCGGCCCCAGAGAATTCCCTGGTGGGGGCCGAAGAATTTGTAAGCCGAGCTGACGAAGAAGTCGCAGCCGAATTCCTGGACGTCACTCACGATATGAGGCGCCGACTGCACTGCATCGATGAACGACCAGGCCCCGGCATCGCGAGCCCTCCGACAGATGGCTTTGACGTCGTTAATCGTACCCGTCAGGTTGCTGGCGCCACCAACGCAGACAAGACGCGTCCTGTCATTGAGTAACGCATCGAGATCAGCCAGGTCGAACTCGAAAGTTTCTGTATCGAAAGGCAGGTAACGAACCTTCAGATCGAAATCCCGTGCCATGAGTTTCCACGGCTCGACATTGGCGTCGTGATCCATGCGCGATACGACGACCTCGTCGCCGGGCTCGAGAAACCGACCGATCGATCGCGCCAGGTGGAACGTGAGCGACGTCATGTTCTGGCCGAAAATAATCTCGTCCGGCGACGGCGCATTCAGGAAATCCATCATCGCGCTGCGGGCGTCGTCGGCCACCTCACCTGCCAGCCGGGACGTCTCGAAGTAGCCGCCGATGTTCGCGCTGCGATGCAACAGGCAGTCCGCCATCCGCTCCGCGACGATCCGGGGCACCTGCGTCCCCGCCGGGTTGTCGAAATAGAGCCTGGGCCTGCCGTCGTCGGTCGTTGCCAACGATGGGAACTGCGCCCGGATCAGCTCGATATCGATGCCGGTGACATGCGTGGCAGGGCTACTCACTACCGCCCCATTTCTCGCGGTGCGCGTTCTCCGCCCGTTGACGGATCTTGGAATGCCGCTTCGTCAGCAGCAGGGAATTGGGATCGCAGACTTCGGCCTTGATGAGCCCCAGGTCGCTGGCGGCATCGAACAGGCTCGGATACCAACGTTCCCAGTTGGGCAACAGTTTTTCGACCTGATCGCGGAGACTCATGCACGCAATGTAACCGAGCGCTACAGGCGTGACAACGTAATGTGTCTCGCTTATTCGGTTAGCATTTTCGCGCCGAGCAGACCGACGCCGAGCAGTACTGCGCCGTAGATGGCCGTCTGCATGATCGAACCGCTGATCGCGACGCCCTGCATCTGCGGCAGCCACTCGGCCGGCGCGACGACAACGTCCTGCGGCACGACAGTCAGTAGCTTGGATACAGCAAGCAGCAACTGGGATGCAGGCTTGAGTGCAATCACACCCCCGACCAGCATCGCAACCGGCAGCGCAAGGCGCCGGATCCAGATGCGCCGGCGAATACGTCCGACAACGCGACGGCTAAATCCGTCGTCCGCGATCGGCTCCGCAGCGAACATCGACTCGAGCCATCGGTCTTCAGCGTCCCTGAGTTTTTCAGCCATGTTGATAATCTTTAATGTCAAAACTGGTCCTGATCTTTTCCTTGCCGCGAAATATGACCGACTTGACCGTGCCGACTGGCAATCCGGTCGCGTCGCCGATTTCGCGATGCGACAGGCCACATGCGTATGACATGACCATAATCGCGCGCTCTTCCTCTGTTAATACCGCGAGGAGTTTATCCAGATCAGATACCTCTTCTGACTCCTGAGTGTAACTCCTCGATTCCAGGTCCGCGACATGCCCCGCCTCGTCGAGCACTTCGGCATATCGCTTCGATTTGCGCTTCGACTGCAGGAAGGTCGTGTACGCCACCTTCAATAACCAGCCAATGAACGATCCCTTGCCTGAATAGGTTTGCAGCTTGTCCCAGGCGCGCAGGAAAGCTTCCTGCGAAAGATCGTCCGCTTCGACAAAATCACCCGTCAACTTGCGCAGAAAATTCCGCACCTGCGACTGGTGGCGCCGGATCAGTTCCCCGAAGGCTGCCGTATCCTGTGATGCGACGGCTAACGCAACGAGGAACTGGTCGTCGCGGGCTGTTACCGGCTGGGCTATTGCGACCGCTCCGTAAACTTCCACATGATCAGATAGGCCAGGCCCAGCATGAACGGGAATGCCGCCACGCCCGACATGAGCAGGAAGACTTCTTCTTCCGCTTCTGCCGCGCCGATGGCTCCGCCCATTGCGCTGAACCCGATCGCTATGGCAAGCCAGACCAGCGCATAGCGCAGATCCTTGTCTTTCGAGGGCCGCGCCGGCTTGCCGAGACTTTCGACGAGTTCCGGGGTCAGCTCCTGTCCTTTCTCGATCGCAGAGCGAATGGTCTGCTGCATCTCGCGCCGGCCACGGTAGCGAAACCAGAAAAAGAAACTCAGAATGACGGTCAGCGATGCGAACATCGCGATTGGTACCCATAATCCTTCCACTTTGATATCTCCAAGTTTGTGTTGCTGCTTTTCAAGCAGGTCTCACCCGGTAGATGCATCGAATTGGCCGATTGGATGCAAATTTTAAATGCTTGATTTTTATAGCTTTATTATGTCCAGTGTAGCTGCTTTTTCGCGGATTTCGAGCCTGGCGCGTCATATGGACCGTAAAACCGGTCAACCAATACCCAGGGACGACGTTACAAAAGCATGGCTGAGCCGCGAGGGAATGACGCATGAGCAAGGAATCGGCGATCGCCGCCAACCGCTTCGGACTCGGAGCCAGGCCCGGGGAACTCGAACGCGTGGCCAGGGACCCCCGGGGCTGGTTACTCGACCAGCTCGCCGGGCCTTCCCGGCCTCCCGCTGAAATCACGGACCTGCCACCGACATCCGAGGTTCTGGTCGAAATCCAGGACCTGCGGCGCGAACGACGCGGGTTGCGGGATGCGGCTGTGGATCAGCCGGCGCCGGATCTCGTGCAGGCATATGGACGTGTGGTCCGGCGGTACTTCCTCGAACAGACCAACGCGCGCTACCGTCAAGCGGCCCGCACCGACTATCCTTTCTACGAGCGCCTGGTGCATTTCTGGGCCAATCACTTCGCCGTATCGGCCGACAAGCAGCCCATCCCTGCGATCGCCGGGCTCTATGAAAACGAGGCTATTCGGCCCAACATCAACGGCAACTTCGCGGACCTGTTGATCGCGTGCGAGCAGCATCCGGCGATGATCACCTACCTCGACAACCAGCGATCGATCGGTCCCGCCTCGACGCTGGGTAAGCGCGCGAACCGTTTTCAGCGGGAGCGGAACATCGGGCTCAATGAAAACCTCGCGCGCGAGATTCTCGAGCTGCACACACTCGGCGTGGACGGTGGCTACACGCAGGAGGACGTCACGACGTTCGCCAGGGTCATCACCGGGTGGTCCGTCGGCGGCGCCGCAGAGAATGGCCGCTTTGCCGAGGGCACCCCGGGCGAGTTCGAGTTTCGGGAAGTCATCCACGAGCCCGGAACCCACACGGTTATGGGCAAGCGCTATTCGCAAACGGGTGTCGACCAGGGTGAGGCCGTGCTGCGCGACCTCGCTGGACATCCTTCGACCGCGAGATTTCTCGCAATCAAGCTCGCGACCCACTTCGTCGCCGACGAACCACCGTCGGGGCTCGTGGACAAACTCGCCGCGACATACCTGGAGAATGGCGGTGAGCTGTCTGCGGTTTATGAGGCACTCGTGACCGCCGACGCAGCCTGGCAAGAACCGCAGAGCAAATACAAGACTCCCCATGACTTCGTAATCTCGACTCTTCGAGCGTTCGATCACGTGCCCGATGATTCGCGCTTCATCGTCGGTGCTCTCGACCTGATGGGGCAGACACCGTTCCGCCCGGGCAGCCCGGCCGGCTGGCCCGACACTGCCGAGCACTGGGGCGGGGCGGATGCGCTCTACAAGCGCATCGAATGGTCGAACACGGTGGCGCGAATCGCAGGCCCCCGCGTCAACCCCGTCGAGCTCGGCGATGCGGTTCTGGGATCGACTTTCAGCACCGAGTCACGAAAAGCAATCTCGCGGGCGGAGAGCGATGTCCAGGGCATGACGTTGCTGCTTGCATCACCGGATTTCCAACGGAGGTAGTCATGGTCAGCAGACGGGACATACTCAAGGTGGCCGGTGCCGGTGTTGTTGCGAGCAGCGTCCCCGGCCTGGTTCTTGCCAATGCCGCAACGGACGCGCGCTTCGTGCTGGTCATCCTGCGCGGCGCGGCAGATGGTCTCGCCATCGCGCCGCCGTATGGCGATGGCGGCTACCGCAAGGTTCGTGGCGAACTCGCCCTCCCGGCGCCGGGCAGCAGCGACGGCATGTTCAAGCTCGACGGCCTGTTCGGCCTGCACCCGAGTCTTGCCGAAGTTCATGAGCAGTACGGAAAACAGCGAGCACTCATCGTGCACGCGGTCGCCAGCCCGTATCGGGAACGCTCGCATTTCGATGGCCAGGATGTGCTCGAAAACGGTGCTGCGGCCGTCGGCAGTCTGCGCGATGGCTGGCTCAACCGTGCACTGGCGCCACTCGGTGGTTCGCTGGGCAATGAAGTCGCGATCGCGATGGCACAAAACACGCCGCTCGTACTGCGCGGCGACAATTCGGTAACAAGCTGGGCTCCTTCGCAGTTGCCCGATGCCCAGACCAGCACGCTGCGCCGGTTGCAGGACATGTACGCCGACGATGCTTTCTTCGCCATTCGGCTTGACCAGGCGCTCGAGGCGCAGGCGATAGCCGAGAGCGACGGTGGTATGGCACAGATGCCGCGGCGCGGCAATGAAACGGAACAGATGCGCGCGATGGCGCAGGCGACGGCGCGGTTCCTCAAAGCCGAGGACGGTCCGCGAATTGCGGTGCTCGAAGCCGGTGGCTGGGACACCCATGCGAACCAGGGTACGACGACCGGGACCCTCGCCAACCGGCTCGAAGGTCTCGACGGCGGACTGCGCACGCTGCGCACCGAACTCGGCGACACCTGGTCGAAGACTGTTGTCGCTGTCGTCACCGAATTTGGCCGCACCGTTGCCGTCAACGGCACGCG